>Ga0257120_1002211_pt1 | contig 11927 bp, 8 predicted proteins | sample SI106_10metaG_FD_190153 | JGI IMG/M metagenome (GOLD analysis project Ga0257120, IMG submission 190153) | Marine microbial communities from Saanich Inlet, British Columbia, Canada - SI106_10 | ecosystem: Environmental > Aquatic > Marine > Inlet | place: Canada: British Columbia | collected... | reverse complement strand
TGGCTTTTTTCATTCCCTAAACTTCTTTAAATCTTTCCAAAAGCGGTTCGAACGAGAACCTACAAGGGGAGCTTTATAGGCTAGGTTATTTTTAAAATAACCTGGCCTTTTTTTTATGAACTAACACCAAATATATAGGAACTAAATAAGTTAAAAATTTCATAAACACATATTTTGAACCCTCAAAATATAACTTTCATCTACTTTTTAATGATGTATTTTCTTCAGTCTAAACAGCTTGAAGAATAATGAATTTACGATAGCTGTGGTTTTAATACATAGGAAATAATTTTAAATCAAAACTAAATAACCTACATTTAGTGTATTAAACACACTAAATATAGCTATATTTGGTGTGTTAATGCGACAGAACTAAATATTAACAGATTCCAAAACCTAAATGCTAGCAGAGGTTCAGCTTAAATAACCAATCGAATTTTCTGATAACTAAGGATTTAAGAAAACAAAAAACAAAATTCACTCATGATAAATGCTTTCATACGCGGAACAGGTTCTTATGCTCCAAAGAACATTGTAAAAAATGATTTTTTTCAAAATGTCGGCTCTTCAGATAAATGGATCTATGAAAATCTTGGAATCAAAGAGCGTAGAATTTCTGTAGGTGAAACCACCAGCGATCTGGCCTATAACGCAGGCTTAGCAGCTATTGAGGATGCCGGCGTGCTTCCTGGAGAAATTGACCTTGTTATATTGGCGACCGCTACGGCAGATAGACTAGCTCCTTCTTGTGCATGTTTCGTACAAGAAAAACTCGCAGCTAAAAATGCTGTTGCTTTCGATATTTCTGCAGTGTGTTCGGGCGCTTTATTTGCTATTGCTACAGGAGTGCAGTTTATTAAATCAGGTATGTATAAGAATGTTCTTGTAATTGGCGCAGACACTTTTTCCAATATTACAGATTGGTCCAGAAGAGATTCAGTATTTTTTGGTGATGGTGCAGGTGCTATTTTGCTTTCAGATACTACAGAAGATAAGGGGTTTATCGATTTTATATTACACACTGACGGTACAGGAAAGGATCACTTTACGATTCCGGCAGGTGGGTCTGAAACACCTACCACACAAGAGAGTATTGACAAGGGGCAGCATTTTTTTCAAATGAATGGACATGAAGTATTCAAAACCGCTATTGAAGTGGTGCCGAAATGTATTTCTGAAATATTGACCAATAACAATCGTACCATCGATGAAATCAAATTTCTCTTACCTCATCAACCAAGTATTAAAATTCTACAAGAAATCGCAAAACGTATAAACATGCCCTTTAGAAAGGTGAAAACTAACATGGATAGGTACGCTAATACTTCAGGTGGAACAATTCCAATAATTCTAGATGAAACCTTTAAAAATAACGAATTAGAAAAGGGGGATCTATTGTTGTTTGCCGCAGTTGGGGCCGGCTGGACTTGGGGAACGGGTTTGTATAAGTATTAAGTCAATTTTTTTATTCTATTTAAACACATTCAATATGTTTTCTAATTCAACATTCTTAATCACAGGTATAGCCGACAAGCATTCTCTTGCAATGTCTGTAGCTAAAGAAATTATTAGGCAAGGTGGCAAAGTAATCTGCACTGGATTAGGTGTAAGCCCATACCATTTAAATTTATCAGATAAAGCAAAAGCGTTTCTTGAAAAGAACTTTCAAGATTTTAAACAGTCAGTACATGAGGAATTAGGAGATGCCTCTGTAGAAATTTTGGACGTAACTCTTGACGAAAATATAGATTATTTTTCACGCATGCTTTCAGAAAGAAAAATCAAATTGAATGGGTTCCTTCATGCAATTGCTATGGACAAAACCATCCGTCATAAAAAGGTAAAACCTTTATTGGATGTTACGAAAGAAGAGTTTTGCGATACCATGGATGTTTCTGCCTATTCTCTTATTCGGCTTTCTCACTATTTATTGAAGCATAATGTACTGCAAATAGGAGCTTCGATATGCTCATTGAGTTATATCGCAGCAGCTAAAGTTACTTTCCATCCTTATAGAAATATTAGCATTGCAAAGGCTGCTTTAGAAAGAATTACAATAGAGTTAGCGGATGAACTGGGTAAATCACATGACATCCGCGTCAATGTTGTTCGGTTTTCGCCCTATATGGGAAGCAAAGCAGGTAACGCAACCCTAGAAATTAAAGACATTAAGACTTCAAACACAATGAGTCCTCTAGGTAATGCTAGACCGAAGGACCTTGCGTATGAGATCGTTCATCTATTTAGACCAGACCTAAAGATTACAGGAGAAATAAGGCATGTTGATGGGGGCTATCATATTACGGGATAAACGATAAGTTAAACTCACCTGTTATAATTTTCATGTTCAAATTCGATAAGATTTTTCAAATCCTTCCAAAAGCGGTTCGAACGAGAACCTACAAGGGGAGCTTTATAGGCCAGGTTATTTTTAAAATAACCTGGCCTTATTTATTTCATATATTTGAATTTTGCCCACGCTTATGAAAAAACTGATTTATATATTTTTATTTACTCCAATAATTTTGATTGGTCAAGAATACTTGACCTATAATCATAATGGTATTAATCGAGATTACATTTACTACGAGCCAGATGGTTTGCCTGACAATGCCCCTTTAGTGATTGTTGCACACGGCTACTCTGATAGTCACACATCAATAATGAATTATTCTGGCATGAATGTCATTGCAAACCAAAATGAGTTTGCAGTATGTTACCCAAAGGGTACGACAGATAATCAATGGGGTGGTCAAAATTTTTGGAATGTTGGTTATGATTTCCATGAAGGCTATTCGGTTAATGACATAGATTTTTTGATAAACTTAGCTCAACACCTTCAGGTAACTCATAATTTAAGCGCAGAAAATACCTTTATGACCGGGATGTCTAACGGAGCAGAATTATGTTATCTGATTGCTTGTGAGGCTCCGGGATTTTTTAAAGCCTTTGCTCCGGTTGCAGGAACAATTTTTCCAAATGGTTTAACCAATAATTCATGTACTGATTTTTCAGTTCCTTTTTTTGAAATACACGGAAGTAATGATGATGTGACACTTTTTGAAGGTGACGCAAATGATCAATTCTGGGGGCCTTATTTAAGCATTGATTCAATTGTAAATTTATGGATTGACATTAATGGAATAAGTGGTTTAACCATAGACACTATCCCAAACTTTAATTCAAATAATAAATTTACTATTAGTTATAAATATACTTCTTCAATTGACTCTAATGAATTTTGGCTCTATAAACATAAAGATGGACACTCATGGAGTGTAGATGATATAATTGTAGAGCAAGAGATATGGTCATTTTTTAGCAAATACTTGACTTCAAATAATCCAGTAAATTTATCAGAAGTGAATAAAAAATCAAATCAAATAAAAATTAAAACATTAGATTTATTAGGCAGGACATCTGAAGATAAAATGTATGTGCCACTTATTGATATTTACGATGATGGTAGTACACATAAAAGAATAGTTATTGATTAATTCAATTTTAACTTTTCATCACCTAAACTTCTTTAAATCCTTCAAAAGCGGTTCGAACGACAACCAATAAGGGTGTCTTATAGGTCACGTTATTTGTAAAAATAACCTGACCTTTTATATTTGTTATATTTGGAGTATTAATGTGACAGAATCATAATAAACACAATATGTTTATCCGATGATTGCTAAACATTAAAACCGAACTAAATTAAAACTTACTGTAAAATGCTTACTAGAATATTGACATCCGTATTAACCCTGATCCTTAGTTTTCAACTTTTCGGACAAGGCTTAGCCGACATTAGTTTTGGAACTGATTCTACTTTTGAAGTGATTACCTGGAACATTGAATGGTTTCCTAAAAACGGATCCATAACGGTTGATTCGGTGAGTAAAATAATTGAATCCCTGGACGTGGACTTGATTGGTTTGCAGGAAGTAGATGACACCACCTTGTGTAGACAGATGATTGACAATTTACCCGGATATGAGCTTTTTATAGCTGACGGTTGGTTTGGTGGGCTTACCTACGTTTATAAAACCAGTAGCGTTAGTATACAGTCTATTTACAAGATTTACGACACCTCTTCTTTTTGGAATGCTTTTCCAAGATCTCCTTTAGTAGTTGAGCTTATATTTAATGGGGAAGAATTTGTAATTATTAACAATCATTTCAAATGCTGTGGTGACGGTTTGTTGGACGTCGGCAACTCCAATGATGAAGAGGCTAGACGCTATGAAGCCAACACACTTTTGAAACAATACATTGATGAAAACTTCAATTCATCTAGGGTAATTGTGATTGGAGATTTGAACGACATTATTACCGACGCTCCCCTAAATAATGTCTTTCAAATGTTTATTGATGATTCAATAAATTATGAATTTGCCGACATGAGTATAGCAACACAACCACCTTCAGAATGGTCGTACCCGAGTTGGCCTTCTCATCTGGATCATATTTTAATTACAAATGAACTCTTTACCGAATTTCACCATCCCAATTCAGTAATTAAAACAATAAAGATTGATGACTTTTTAGTTGGAGGCATAGCTGAGTACGACTCAAATATTTCCGACCATAGGCCCGTAGGTTTGAAAATTAAAGTAATACCAAGTGCATTAAGTTTAGTAGAAAGGTCTAATTCTAATATTAAAATCTCCCCCAATCCAACCAATGGATATTGTTTGATTGACATGGGAGAAACTTACCGTAAGGTTAGCGTTATTGTTAGTGATTTGAGTGGGAAGGTAATCCAGTCGAATACATACAATGAGAGTCAAGTATTGAATCTAAATTTAAACGAACCAGCTGGAGTTTACTTTTTGATGGTAGAGGCGGGAAATGAAGAGACGCTAATTCGACTTATTAAAGAATAAAACAATTTGCCAATAAAATCAAATAAGATTATTATTGGGTATGGCATTAACTTCTTAAAAACCCATCTAAATCAATAAACTCTCCTCAAGAAAATTTCAAATCTAAAGTTTCTATATTTGGTATATTAATACAACAGAACTTGAAACCTCCTCTATGAAAAATATACTTTCCATACTACTCTTGTGTTTTTGCTTTTCTGTAACTGCTCAAACGGTTAGAATTAATGAAGCTGTTTCGTCTAATTCTTTTTACATTGACGAAGATGGCGATACGCCAGATTGGATAGAACTTTACAATTATGGATCTCAACATGTAAATCTTGAAAATTGGACTATTTCTGATGATGAGACTGATTTATTAAAATGGAGCTTTCCTAACGTAACGATTCCTCCGAATGATTATTTGCTCTTGTGGGCTTCAGCTAAAGACCGCGCTCAAATAACTACAATAAGAACCCTGGTCAATCAAGGTGATTTGTACAATTATTTGATTCCAAGCTCGGAACCAAACTCAAACTGGACCAATTTAAATTTTAACGATTCGACATGGGCCAATGGCTCCTCTGGTTTTGGTTATGCAGATGGCGATGATGCTACTCTAATTCCCAATGGAACCATAGCTGTATATCTGCGAAAAAAGTTTAACCTCAACAACGCTGCAGATGTCATGTCTTTAATTTTAGATATTGATTACGACGATGCTTTTGTGGCTTACATCAATGGAGTTGAAGTAGCACGTGCCAATATCAATGGTGTGCCGCCCTCTTATAATGCCTCCACAAATCAAGATCATGAAGCTCAAATGTATAGTGGAGGCTCTCCCGATCGCTTTACGATAGCCGATTTCAGTTCGATTTTAACCGAAGGAGAAAATATTTTAGCTATTCAGGCACACAACATAAGCCAATGGTCATCAGATTTTACAATCATCCCATTTTTATCCGCCACTTTTGCATCCGCCAACAACTCGGGTGTTGCACCGCCAGAAATTTTAAACTTAAACGGCAACAATGCTTTTCATACAAATTTTAAAATTTCAACAAATTCTGAAACACTAAGCCTTTCAAATGATACAGGAATGGTTGTAGATCAATTGGTTGTTGAAGGATTGCCACCCGATGCATCGATAGGGGTTTCTAGTTCATCTGGAAATGTAGTTAGCTTTATTCAAACGACCCCAGATTCGCAAAATTCGGGTGAAGAATTCCTAGGAACTGTTCAAAATGAGCTTGTTTTTTCTGAAATCGGTGGGGTGAAAGACGCTCCTTTGAGTCTTTCTCTTTCAGGAAACAGTGTGTCGCAACTAATTCATTATACAACAGATGGAAGTTCTCCAAATTCTCTGTCACAAATCTATACAGCTCCTCTTCAGCTGTCAACTAATACGAGTGTTAGAGCTCAAATCTATTCAACGGATTACCTCCCTTCACCGGTTGTAACGGAGTCCTATATTTTTAATTCGAATCACGATATAGATGTAATGCTATTGAGTGTTGATCCGTTTGATTTTTTTGACGATGATTTTGGTATTTATGTAGCTGGCCCCGAAGGAACTTATGATGAATCCATGCCTTATTTTGGTGCAAATTTTTGGGAAGACTGGGAGCGCCCCATTCACTTTTCATTTTATGAAAATAACAGTGATGCGTTTGTTGAGTTTAATGCAGGAGTTAAGATTTTTGGAGGCTGGAGTAGAGGTCAAAATGGTCAACGTTCTCTTTCCTTTTTTGCAAGGGGTAAATACGGAGATTCAAAATTTGAACATTCCTTTTTTGACCAATTAACGTACAACGATTTCGAATCTTTTACCATTAGAAATTCTGGTCAAGATTGGTTAAGATCCAATATGAAGGATATCATGCTCACGAGCTTAATGCGAGGTTCGGAATTGGATTTTCAAGAGTACAATCCTGTTGCAACTTACATCAATGGAGATTATTGGGGAATGTACAATATGCGTGAAAAGATCAATGAACATATGTTAGCCTCTAAACACAATGTTGATGCTGAGCGTATTTCACTTTTGACTTTTAATGCTGAAGTTATAGAAGGAGACAATGAAGAATACATCGAGCTGATTGAGTATATTGAAAATACAGATTTAACGGATGATTCTAATTTTGAATTTGTAGAAGAAAGAGTTGATCTTAAAAATTATGCGCTTTACCAGGCAACCAATATATATATAAACAACACGGATTGGCCCGGAAACAATATTAAATTTTGGAAACATCCAGACACCAAATGGCGTTGGGTTATGTACGATACTGATTTTGGTTTTGGACCGTTTTGGAACATTTCAAACTACTACGAAAACACGCTTAGTTTTGCGCTAAACCCAGATGGTCCTGGATGGCCAAATCCACCTTGGTCTACTTTATTGTTTAGAAAAATGACCACAAATATTGGCTTTAGAAATCAATTTATTAACCGCTATGCTGACGAGTTAAATACCCGGTTTTTACCAGCTAACTTACTCAATCATATCGATCAAATTTATGCAACAATCGAATCTGAAGTGCCTGCGCATTTCACGCGATGGAAAGACGACCCAACGTTAGGTTATGAAATAACAGACATCTCCGCTCATGTTGATTATTACATTGCCAACATGAAAAGTTTTGGACTTAACAGGCATGCTATCGTTAAAGAACACATCAAGGAGCAATTTAATCTTCCAAACTTTCATCCACTTACCATTACAAACCTCAACCTCAATGAAGGTTATGTAGCGGTAAATGAAAATATAAACATTCAAGAGCCTACATGGACTGGAGATTATTTTGAAACAGTCCCTGTAAAGCTAACAGCAATTACGCAGTTTGGCTACGAATTTTCGCATTGGAGTGGTGATCTATTTTCCAACAACGAAACCATTGAAGTATTGCTTACGGAATCTTTTGAAGTTGTTCCCAATTTCACCCCCACTGAAACAACAATTCCTCTTGTAATTAACGAGATAAATTACAAATCTATTGACACATTTGACACCGATGACTGGATTGAACTCTACAACCCAAATTCAGCGGCAATAGACCTCACTAATTGGGTACTGAAAGACGACGACGATACGCATGTTTTTGCAATTCCTGATGGCACCCAAATTGAAGGGGAAGGCTTCCTTGTGCTTGTTAAAGATGAAACGAATTTCAGCTCTGTTTTACCAGAAGTTCCGTATGTAGGTGAATTAAATTTCGGCTTCGGAGGCTCTGATGCTGTTAGGTTGTATGACCCAAATGGAACCTTGCAAGATGAGGTAGACTACCAATCTTTAGCTCCTTGGCCAAGCTGTGCTGATGCCTCAGGTTATACATTAGAATTACGTTTACCAGATTTAGACAATGCCTTGCCAGAAAATTGGGCTTGCATTAATCTCAATGGAAGTCCTAATTTCCCGAACGATCCAGGTTCTTGCGAGTCTGGATGGGAGGTGATTGTTACCGAGCAGAACCACGCTATTTTTGTGTCGGGACCCTGGCTAGATATTAATGGGGATTCCTTAACCGAAGGAGCTCTATTAGGCGTGTTTTATGAAAACGGCAATGGAGAATTACTGTGTGCCGGTTACACTGAAATTACATCAGGAATTTCTCAAATTGAAGTAATGGAAGATGCTGCTGCTTCTGAAGCTATAGACGGCCTTACCCCAGGTCAAGAATTGGTGTTTCAAATTTGGGATTCTTTAAGTTGTGAAGTGTTTGCAGCAAGTCCAGTTTTTACAAATGGACCTGAAGTATTTACCAATAATGGGGTTTCTTTTATTGGTGCTGTGCAAGCTGAGTTTTTTGGCCCATCGGAACAGATTATTAACATCCCAATGGGCTGGTCGATGTTTTCTACCTATATAATAGCTGAAAATATGGATTTGGCATCTGTATTGGCTCCAATAGTTGAGGATATACGCATCGTTAAAGATTTTAATGGTTCTGCTTACATAACAGAATGGAACTTTAATGGAATTGGGTTACTTGAAGTAGGTCAAGGATACCAGATTAAAACAGGGGCAGAAGTCTCCTTACAGGTCTCCGGTGATTACGCTTTCCCTGAGAGTCATCCAATAACACTCACTTCTGGTTGGAATATAATTGGGTATTTAAGAGATGAGCCCGCTAATGCTGCCTCAGTATTCTCAGAGATTAATGAATCGGGAAACTTAGTAATTGTAAAGGATTATATTGGAAATGCTTATTTACCTGAATGGAGTTTTAATGGCATAGGGAACCTGATTTCAGGTAGAGGATATCAATTAAAGATGTTTAATGATGATGTATTAAACTACTTGCCAAATAACCAAACGTATAGATTTGGATCTGTAGGAGTAACACAGAAGAATTTATATCATTTTATAGAAAAAACACCAACAGATAACAACATGACTCTAGTTATAGAAGAGGCTGCTTGGGATAAAGCCCCAGTAAATGGATCTGAAATAGCTGTGTTTGATCGTAAAGGAAAAATAGTTGGGTCTGGACTATATACCAAACCAGTAACTGTTTTGTGTGTATGGGGAGATGATGCATTAACTTTAGCGAAAGAAGGCTTGTCTGTATCGGAAGAAGTAAACTTTAAGCTATGGAATACCAATACAACACAAAGTTTTTCGATAGACAAGTGGCGTAAAGGTTCCTCTTCTTATCAAGCAAACACAATAAATATTGCCTCTTCTATTGTAACAGACAATACCATCATGAATAGTTCAAACAGAACTCTTGTACGTTTAGTGAATCTATTAGGACAAGAAATAAATATGGATGAAGATCAATTTGAGGGAGGAATGTTGTTTGAGATTTATAACGATGGTACTGTAGAGAAGGTAATTCGTTACTAGAGAAACAATAACAAAATAAAAGCCACCCAAACGGTGGTTTTTTGAATCTCAACTTCATGATCGTAAAGAGCTAAGTTTGCTTGAAATTAAACAAATACATTAATTTTATTGAATACTAATATTTACGTTCTCTTTTGTTAGAATCACTTTGTTTTTTTGCCAGATATCGCTTTAATTTTAGAGGGTGTCAAAAGGTCGAATAGTTAATCAAATAATAGTTTAACACAAGATTAAACCCATCCTATAACTTAATTTATAAAGTTTATATTTGTGTATTGAATTTAAGAATTTACACCCCCAAGTATGAGAAATATTTTATTGTGTTTACCTGTCGTATTTGCCCAATTTTTTAGTGTTCCAAAAGTATATGCAGAAGATATTTCGAGTGCTGGTTCTCTTTTACGACAAGTAACTTTTAATCAAGATCATTCTGTTGCTAGCATTGATATTCTCGCCATGAACTTACAAGGTACACCTGAGGAAATAATTGAAGTTTGGCTAGAATTTTCAGAAGATAATCAAAGTTGGAAAAAATTAGCAAAAATAAATAAAAGTCCTGCAGGAGCTAGTTCAAATTATTTTGTACAATATGTGGGTGAATTTTTTTTTATATTCATCCATACCTTAATTCAGACGAAACCATTAACTCAGAACCTACCGGTGTAAAAGGACAGCTAGGTGACCTTGGTAGGTGGACTAGTGGCCATGATAATTTCTTGAAAATCCATTGGGTAATTCCTTACGAATTGCAAAATAAACTGTTAACGCTTAGAATAAAGGGGTCTTACCAATTTGATTGGGGGCATAATCGAAATAATTTCACCGATCCCATAGCGGCCGGAATAACGTCCGTTTTACCCACTTATTTGCCTAATCTTAATAATCCAAATGCTCCGTATGTGAAAAATGTCACTGCACATGCAGATGATAACAAAATGTGGCTAGGAAACAATAAAGGATCTTACAGTAACTTCTCAGGTACTTCAACTCAAGATGGAAACAAACCTGAAAAGAGAAGATTGTGGAGAATACAAGAAAGAATAAACGGCCAATGGGTTGTCTAGATGACGATTATGTTTCTTACAACTTTCTGGCCAATACAGACGATCAAAGTTGTGTTTTAACTTGGCAAGATGCTTATTTAACCCTACTAGAGTCTTGTGAAAATACTATTTCAATTTCCCTTCCGTCTGGATGGAGTTTTTTCGGGTACTTCTTAAACGAGCCCTTACCTATAAATGAAGCAACGTTTTGTATCACACAAGAAATTATCATTATAAAAAATTACAATGGCTCGGTTTATCTTCCAGAATATAATTTTAATGGCATTGGTAGTCTCGAGCCAGGTTTAGGATACCAAATTAAGTTAAGTACGCCCATTGCTGGATTTCACTTTTGTAATTAGGGTCACTAGTTTATTTAAATCCATCCAAAAGCGGTTCGAAAAAAACCCAGCCCCGAGAGCCTTACAAGACTTCTTATTATGTTTAGTGCATTTTTCTATATATTTGAACAAGAATAAATTTTCTCCCTTTTTTTTATTATGAAATACGTCACTTTTTTTCTGTTTTTAACTCATGGTTATTTTATGAGTTTAACTGCAATCAGTCAAAATACTTATGCCGATATCATTCCTATTTTACATGAAAAGTGTGCGCCATGTCATCGAGATGGAGGAGGAGCCCCTTTTTCGGTTTTGAATTTTGACGAAGTATATTCAAATTTAGCAGCAATTTATCATGAAGTCTCTGAGGGCTCAATGCCTCCGTGGGCTGCAGATACAAGCTATGTTCATTTTATCAATGAACGTGTTTTAACCGAAAATGAAAAAGAGCGTCTTTTAAATTGGATCGTCGAATTAGCTCCATTAGGCGATACAACTCAGCTTCCTGTTGCTCCAATATTTCCTTCGACGCGTTTAAATGGAACCCCCGATTTAATTTTAAACTCACCCACCTTTACCGTAAATGCAGTTAATCAAGATGTATACAATTCTGTTGTTGTTCCAACAGGGATTCCTTCAGAGCGCTATATTAGAGCTATTGAAATTATTCCTGAGAATCCAGAATTAGCACACCATATTGTAATTAACGCAGATGAATCAGGTGTGGTTTCTGATGATTTAAGTGGGAATAGCGCAATTTTGTTTGGAGATATTATGGTTGGAAGCTATGCGCCAGGATCAAATCCCATTGTTTTTCCCAACGCTCCAGAATTAAAAA
>Ga0257120_1002210_pt1 | contig 11929 bp, 10 predicted proteins | sample SI106_10metaG_FD_190153 | JGI IMG/M metagenome (GOLD analysis project Ga0257120, IMG submission 190153) | Marine microbial communities from Saanich Inlet, British Columbia, Canada - SI106_10 | ecosystem: Environmental > Aquatic > Marine > Inlet | place: Canada: British Columbia | collected... | reverse complement strand
TCAGCTCATCGACTGACGCAACCTTGATACCTGCCGCACGTGTCGCTGGTTCGGTTGTACCGGTAACTTCCAAACGTGGAGACACGTCTACGCCGTAATCTGCTGGCGTTTTCTCATCCATTGGCTTCTTCTTAGCCTTCATGATGTTTGGCAAAGACGCATAACGCGGCTCATTCAGACGTAGATCGACAGTCACAACAGTTGGCATGCTCACTTCGATAGTTTGAAGGCCACCATCAACTTCGCGCGTAACCTTGGCTTTGTCGCCAGCGATTTCGACTTCGGATGCAAATGTCGCTTGCGACCAACCCATCAATGCGGACAGCATTTGGCCGGTTGCGTTCATGTCGTTGTCGATTGCCTGTTTGCCACAAAGGACCAAACCCGGCTGTTCTTCGTCTACGATCGCTTTCAGGATCTTAGCAACGGCCAATGGTTCGATGTCTTGGTGAACGTCATCAGTCGCAACAACCAAGATCGCGCGGTCAGCACCCATCGCGAGTGCAGTGCGCAGCGTTTCTTGGGATTGTTTGACGCCAACAGACACAGCGATCACTTCGTCCGCTTGACCTGCTTCTTTGAGGCGGATCGCCTGTTCGACTGAAATCTCGTCAAACGGGTTCATCGACATTTTGACGTTGGCAAGATCAACACCGGAACCGTCCGCTTTGACACGAACCTTCACGTTATAATCGATCACGCGTTTGACAGGTACAAGCACCTTCATGAGCGTTTTTCTCCTTTAATACGACTCATCCCTTTTGGATAAGTTCAACACTTTGGGTATTTCTTAGCGACGCATCGGCAGCCACAACAGTACAAAATCGTCATGTTTGCGCTATCGGACGCCGCGTCGAATGTATTTTTCGGATTTTTCTTTAAATTAGCGGTTTGCACCCGGAACCCAAAGCACGTCATCCTTGCCACCATTGTTGGCGATGCGCGCCGCAACGAAGAACCAATCACTCAGACGATTTAGGTATTTCACGGCGGCCGGGTTAACAGACTCCATGGTTGCCAGCTCTACAGACAGGCGTTCAGCGCGGCGCGCAACGGTACGGCAAACGTGCAATTGTGCTGCTAATTCGGAACCACCCGGTAAGATGAAACTGCGCAATGGTTCAAGAACGTTGGTCATTGCATCGATTTCGGCCTCAAGGCGTTTCACTTGTGCATCTGCGACGCGAAGCGGCGGATATTCGGCCTGCGCGTCTTTTTCCGTGTTTGGATTACACATGTCTGCACCCAGATCGAACAAGTCATTTTGAATACGGCTAAGGGCCTCATCAACTGTACCTTCCGCGGTTAGACGGGCAACGCCTACAAAACAGTTTAATTCATCAGAGGTGCCGTAGGCCGTGACGCGCATTGAGTGTTTCGCAACACGTGCGCCATCACCCAGAGCGGTTTCGCCCGCATCGCCAGTTTTTGTGTAAATCTTATTTAGAACGACCATGGGGTTACCCTCCGTTGCGTTTTAGGTAGGCGAAAATCAGGATCAAAACCACGGCAACAGCCTGTAGGATAATCCGCCAACGCATCAATTTGTTTGAATTGCTGTGGGCCCAGCCTTTGCCGCGGGCCAAGCCGCTAAGGCCAAACATAAGGGCAACAATGACCGCCAGCACAGCAATAATCAGTACGTAAAACATCGGTCCACTCAACATGGCGCTCTCCAATTCGTCTCAGTTCTCGTCTGATGTAGCTGTGAGAACGCCAAAAGCGAAGACTTTTTCCGTTAGACGCGCGACAGCACCCAATCCAAGGCCCATGTTGGCAGTAAACGTCGTAAGCCTGCCATCACATAAGTGGGGGTCGTGACAAAATATCGCGCACGTGGACGTTTGGATTCCAGCGCGTGAATCAGTTTTTGCACAACGGCTTCAGGTGGCAATTCAAATGGGTCAGGGCCGTTTGAATTGTAAAGGCGGCCTAGCAACTTTGCCTCATATTGAGGTGCACGTGCAGCGTCTTTCCAATTGATCCAGCGTTCAAAGTGCGGGATCGCATTTTCGCGGAATTTAGTGGTGATGGGGCCCGGTTCAATCAAAACGATTTTGATATTCGTGTCGCGCATTTCAATGCGTAAGGTGTCGGTCAGACCTTCGAGCGCAAACTTGCTGGCGTTATATGCACCGCGCCATGGCATCGTCACTAATCCTAAGACGGATGAGCATTGGATAATCCGCCCATGGCCTTGTGCCCGCATGATCGGAAGTAACGAGCGCGTAAGCTCATGCCACCCAAAAAAGTTTGCTTCAAAGATTGAACGCAGGGCGTCCGTTGGCATGTCTTCAACCGCACCAGGGATTGCGTGAGCACCATTATTAAACAGGGCATCAAGCGTGCCGTCTGTCGCCTCGAGAACCTCGTTCAGGCCTTGGTGGATGCTTTCGGTGTCGGTGTAATCGATACGGGGGGCTTCAAAGCCCATTGTACGTAAGCGATCACAATCGACTTGTTGCTTGCAGGACGCGAAAACTCGCCAGCCTTCTTCACGGAGTTTCATCGCAGCAGCGAGGCCAATTCCCGATGAGCAGCCGGTTATCAATATCGATCGTTTCACCATTAATTATGCTCATTTAATTTGCGCGAACAATGCCGCTGTTCTGTGATATTCAGCTGTCGCTAAGTAGAAAATCAGCCATCCAGCCGAATGTCACACCGTCGAGCGAGCGCATTTCAATCCATCCGTCACCGTTGTCGTCCAATACTTCGACTTCCACGCCGCGGGTCAGTCGACCAACGACTTCATAATTTGTACTCGGACCACCGCGAACATTGACGCGGTCTCCTGATACGATTCGGACGTCTTGAGCGGATGTCGATGTAATCACTTCAAAGGCTTCAGGTTCGACGATCAAGCTGGGCAGTATCAACTCGCCAAGCGGTTCTTCGACGACGTCCACAACGAGCGAAGCAGGTGTGGCCTCAATCTTTTCAGGCTGAGCCAGTGTTAAAACCGATGCGATGATCTTGGATTTTTCTTCAGAAACCAAGTTCACGGCGGCGCGGCTTACTTCAAATTCAGCGTCATCGGAACCTATGTCTTTTGCAGCGTCTGCAATCTTAGGAAGACCTTGCTTGACGGGTCCGACTTCAACACGGCTCAGCCGCAATGCTTCACCATCAAAGTCTGATCCACCGCTTAGCTCATAAAAAGCCAGACCTAGAAACCCAAATGCAATAGCGATGAACTTAACCATTTAACGCCCCCCAAGGCATATATCGCCTTGGCAGAGGCGATTCATATTTTTATATATCACATAGCCGAAGCTGCTTGGCCCGTTAGGGGGAAAAAATATGCATTCGCGCATCACGTGTCATTGATGCAACGAGTCTTCAATAGAAGAATCCTCTGCACAAGATTGGCGGCTTGTTCCCTGCAAAATGCAAGGGTACACAGCATGTATGGCTGATATTGATGACACACCCAACACTAACATAAGCGAACCCCTGCGCCGTGCGCTGGGTGACAGGTATCTAACCTACGCTTTATCCACAATTATGCACCGTGCCTTGCCCGATGCACGTGATGGTCTAAAGCCAGTTCACCGCCGTATTCTTTATGCAATGCGTGAACTTAAGCTGGCCTCAAACGGTGGTTTCCGTAAATCGGCCAAGATTTCAGGCGACGTGATGGGCAACTATCACCCACATGGCGATGCCGCAATTTATGATGCGATGGCCCGCTTGGCCCAAGATTTCAACGTGCGCTTTCCACTGGTAGACGGCCAAGGCAACTTTGGTAACATTGACGGGGATAACCCCGCGGCTGCACGTTATACTGAGGCGCGCATGACGGCTGTTGCTGAGGCAATGCTGGAAGGCTTGAACGAAAACGCAGTTGATTTTCGTGAAAACTATGACGGTACACTGACTGAGCCGGTCGTATTGCCGGCGCAGTTCCCAAACCTATTGGCTAATGGATCCAGCGGTATCGCGGTTGGGATGGCAACTAACATTCCCCCCCACAATATTTCAGAACTTTGCGACGCATGTTTGCACATGATCAAAGTGCCTGATGTACGCGACGATACGCTGTTGAATTACGTTCCGGGACCTGATTTCCCAACGGGCGGCATTATTGTTGAAAGCCCTGAAAGCATCGCGACGGCATACCGTACAGGTAAGGGTGGATTCCGTCTGCGGTGTCGTTACGAGATCGAAGATCTTGGGCGTGGTCAGTGGCAGATCGTCATTACAGAAATTCCGTATCAGGTTCAAAAATCAAAATTGATCGAAAAGATCGCGGAACTAATCCAGCTGAAAAAGATTCCAATTCTAGCGGATGTACGTGACGAATCTGCCGACGATATCCGCCTTGTGCTTGAGCCACGTTCGAAGAACGTCGATCCCGAAGTGTTGATGGGCATGATGTACCGCAGTTCTGATCTTGAAGTGCGGTTCTCACTGAACATGAACGTCTTGATCGATGGCCTGACGCCAAAGGTCTGTTCGATGAAGGAAGTGCTGCGCGCGTTCCTTGATCACCGCCGCGAGGTTTTGATCCGTCGTTCCACTCATCGGATGGAAAAAATCGATCACCGTCTTGAAGTGTTGGAAGGCTTTATCGTTGCGTTCCTAAATCTGGACCGTGTCATTGATATCATCCGTTATGACGAAGACCCCAAAGCAGCATTGATGCGCGAAGATTGGTCTAAAGATCACAAGCGTGCGATGGACGAAAAAGACTATATTTCGCCTGCGCCAAGTGGTGGTGAATTGTCTGAGGTTCAGGCTGATGCCATTCTCAATATGCGCCTGCGCAGCTTGCGCCGTTTGGAAGAAATCGAGCTGCTGCGCGAGCAAGCTGCCTTGATGGAAGAACGCGCTGGGCTTGAGGATTTGCTAGACAGCGAAGACATCCAGTGGACCAAGATTTCCGATCAGTTGAAAGAAACGAAAAAGCAGTTTGGCAAAGACTGGATCATTGACGGCGTGGCACGTGGCCAACGCTTGACGACATTTGCTGAAGCTGGCGAAGTGGCCGATGTGCCGCTTGAAGCGATGATTGACCGCGAGCCTATTACTGTCGTGTGCAGTCAAATGGGTTGGATCCGTGCCATGACGGGCCACATCGACTTGAACCGCGAATTGAAATTCAAAGATGGCGACGGCCCACGATTTATCTTTCACGCCGAAACCACTGACCGCTTGTTGGTCTTCGGTGCGAATGGTCGCTTCTATACGCTGAGCGCCTCAACTTTGCCCGGTGGGCGCGGAATGGGCGAGCCATTACGTTTGATGGTTGATCTGCCGAATGAAGCTGAAATTCTTGATATCATGATCCACAAACCGGGCCGCAAACTGTTGGTTGCCTCAACGGCTGGTGATGGATTTATTGTACCAGAAGATGATGTTGTTGCCCAAACGCGCGGCGGTAAGCAAGTTCTAAACGTGCGCGGTGATACTAAGGCGTTGATTTGTAAACCTACCTATGGTGACAGTGTCGCTGTTGTTGGTGAGAACCGTAAAGTACTGGTGTTCCCACTGGACGAGTTGCCAGAAATGGGCCGTGGTAAAGGCGTCCGTTTGCAAAAGTATAAAGACGGTGGCTTGTCTGATGCCACGACTTTTACGCTTGAGGCTGGCCTAAGTTGGCTTGATCCCGCGGGTCGTACGCGCACGGAAACTGAGCTGACGGAGTGGCAAGGAAAACGCGCAAGCGCTGGTCGCATGGCACCACGCGGATTTCCGCGGGACAATCGATTCAACTGACGGTAACGCACTCTCATCTTTAAATGACGCGCGTGTATTAAACGCGCGCAAGTGGGACGTATTATGAGCGAACAATTGATTGGCCGATATCACGGCGACAAAAAAACACTTTTCTGGCTGGTTATGAAAACCAGCTTTCTCACCTTGATTACGGTAGGCATTTATCGGTTCTGGGCAAAAACCCGTATCCGCAAATACCTTTGGTCGGGCACTGCTGCGGGTCAAGATAGCTTTGAGTATACAGGTACTGGCTTAGAGAAGTTTTTGGGCTTCTTGGTCGCAATCGTTGTTTTGGCAATTTACCTAGGGATCGTTCAAATGATCTTGCTGTTTTTCGGCCTAAGCTTAATGGCTGATGCAACAACAACGGCGGGACAGATCGCCCAAATCGCGGCGTTCTACATTTCATTCTTTGCAGTTATGCCTTTGATATTCTTCGCTCAATATCGCGCGCGTCGTTACAAAATGGCGCGCACGCGCTGGCGGGGTATCCGTTTTGGGATGGACAGCGCGGCGTGGGGCTTTGTGTGGCGGGCAATCGCGCATAGCTTTCTTACTATCATCACCCTTGGACTTATGGTTCCAAGGCAGACGTTCTATTTAGAAAAATACATGGCGGGTCGCTCGTGGTTTGGGGATGCGCAGTTTGTGCAAAATGGTCGCTGGCAAAGCCTCTATCCGGGATTAAAACACATCGGGATTGGCTTTTTAATCTTGATCGCTGCAGGTGCAGTTGGTGTCATGCTTGACGTTATTGGTGCCGCAATTTTCTTAGGCGTTGTTGGTTACATCTGGCTGATTTTTGGCAGCGTCTATTACCGTATCTTCGCGCTTAACTATTTGACTGGCAACAAACTTCTGAACGGTCAAATTGGTTTTTATAGCGGTGCGCAAGCGGGTAAAGTTGTTGGAATTGCGATTAAGGGAACGCTTCTGATTGCACTTGTTGGTGCGGTTATTGGTCTTGTCTTCGCGGGCGTCGGCGCGGTTTTACTTAACTCAGTGGACTTTCAGAATCCGTCGGAATTTATGGGTGTTTTTGGCGGCGCATTGGGCATCATTGGCTTTGTGGCTTACATCGGCTTCCTTCTTTTGCTGAGCGCATTGTCGTTTATCTGGATCACCCAGCCAATCATCGGACATGTCGTCGCAAACATGTCATTGTCCGGCGCAGAGCATCTTGATGCGATCCAACAGCGCAGCGCAGACGCAGGTGCAGATGCAGACGGCTTTGCCGATGCGCTTGATATTGGCGGGGCAATTTGATGCAAAACGAGGTGTCGGTATGACGTCGGTATCGTGTCGGTATTTCGTCGGTGCAACAGGCCGGCGTCTGGATGTGGACGCATCGCTTGAACACAGCGAGTTCTTGCGGCTTTCACATCCGGAGCTGCCGAATGGGTTGCTGCGATGGCCGCTAAAGGACTTACGTGCTTTGGCGGATCAGGCGCGCACGGATCAGATTGTTCTGTCCTTGCGTGCCGACACAGCAATCGACAGCGCCTTGATCGAAGAGGCGCGTCTCACCGTCGATGACCCACAGCTGATTGCAGACATAAAAATGCTATGTCCTGAATTGGGCAAGCGGGATCTGCCGGAAGGGTCTGGACGCAAAATTGTAACGCGCATCGGCATGGCCGTTGGGGCGATTGTGTTGATGATCTTTGTCATCTTGCCGGCGATGGCCAACACCTTGGCCTATATCATCCCGATCAAACGTGAAGTTGCCTATGGCAAAGCTGTCGTGCGGCAAATGGAACGCTTCTTTGGCGGCAGTACGGCTGGAGAACTTGTATGCTCAACACCAGAGGGTGACGCGGCATTGGGCAAGATGGTTGCGCGCCTGACAGAGGCATCACCAACAGATTATGAACTGAACGTATCGGTCATGCGCCATGAAATGGTGAATGCATTCGCAGCCCCCGGTGGACAGATCGTTTTTGTTGAGGGTTTGATTGAACAGGCCACAAGCCCTGATGAAATGGCCGCCGTTCTTGCGCATGAAATTGGTCACGTGGAATCGCGCGATGCAACGCGCGGGGCGTTACGGGCCGCTGGCTCTGCAGGTCTACTGTCGATGGTATTTGGTGATTTCGCAGGGGGAACAGCCGCTGTTGTTATCGCTGAATATACATTGAACGCATCCTACACCCGTGAAGCCGAAGCTGAAGCGGATACATTCGCCCACAACATGCTGGAAGCCGCGAACGTTAGCACAGTTGGTATGGCTGACTTCTTTGGCAGCCTGAATGGGCTAGAGGATGAAATGCCAGACCTGCCAATCTATCTGTCCAGCCACCCCGACACTCAAGAACGTGCGGTCCTCGCGACAGAGTTTGCCAAAGGGCAGGGGACGACAACGCCTGTGTTGGATGATGTCGAATGGAGCGCACTTAAGGCGATATGTAATTGAGTATTAGTGACCCGTTGAAATCAGACGACAAGGCTGCTGTTTGGAAAAGCGTACTCAATGGCATCTTCCGCAATCAAAAGCGAAGTTGAAATCTACGTTTATCGCTTAGTGAAGTGCGAGGGGTTGCGTCAACAAAGGCTTACTGTTTTGCAAATGGCGGGAAACCAGTTTTTTTTGCAGCTTGCCTGATGGGATGAAACGGGCGCTTTCAGGCGAGCCCTCCAACACATCTAAGTTTGGAAAATCGAGGAGATTTCTTGCCTTGCTTCTGGCGTCAGCGCCTTAAACGCGTTTTCTCCAAGCAAGAAACTCTCGCTGGGTGCTGAATTCGCAAAAATGACTTCATGTTGTGAAAGCACAAGTTGCCAATAGGTAACTTCCTCTATCTCTTCATCTATGTAGATGCCGGGCAGCTCCGTTAATTTTATCGCAGCAACCAATGCGACGTCCGTCCCAAACATCCGCTTACAAATTGGGGAAGAGACATACATTCTATGTTGTCTAGATACCCATGTGTCGTGAATCGGCAATCCACATCCAAGCGCGCCGGCAGTGATTTTCACAGGTCTAAGCTTAGGATTTTTACTCAGCTCGTTTGCCGAAACATGTCTGTTTGGGATCATCCGAACCTTTGTATACTCACCATTCTCGCAACGGATGTGATCTGTTAATTTCAGCGCTTCAATTGGCTTTGGACCAGAGAGGGTTTCGATCAGGGTTCCTGTGCAAAAACACGTGACAAAGTCATTGTAGTCACGGGAAGTTCCAAAGGCTGGATTTATCTCATTGGTCACCGTCAAGACGGTTCCAGCTGGCGGCATGGAGCCTTCCCAAAACGCGCCATCTGGAATTTCGTTATTGGTGTTTCCTGAAAAGTTGAAGCTCGTTAGCGTATATGTATTGCCATCCGACCCACTGAATATGATCACATAAGTTGGCGTTACCACTTGGCCCGCCGAATAGGTTATACCGTCGAACGTGACACCCGATTGCAACGTTTGATTTGACTGAGCTTCGTTAAAGGTCGAATCCACAGGGTCGGTGATTGTAATGAGGGCGCTTTCACCACCACCGAGCCAAGTCATTTGGTCGCCATTCACCAAATCAGACATATAGGCAGCGTCTTCGCTAGGTAAAAATCCAGGGTTTTGTGGATTGGAGAAATTATTTGCAGCAAAAATTGCGACAGTGAAATCGGGCAACTGGCAATCCTTTCGCTGGCTAGTCGATAAAGTGAACAATCTTGAGTACTAAGCTCGATTGTTTCGCCTAAAAGTGGCCATACGATGTTAAAATGCGGGTATTTGTGTAAAAACGTGACTAAATCAAGTTTGTGGTGCGACTTGCCGTCATAATCAGTGGGTATATTGGGTTTGTTTCAGGTTTTTTAGATTGCAATTGCGCAGGGCAGCAGTAAGCGCGCCAAATCGAGAGAGGCGTTCATCTAGGGTGAAAATCAGTTGAAGTTTCTATATAGCCGTGTGGTCGTTCGGAGGCGCTAAACAGGCTCCGCCGTTAACCAAACTCCGCCTTCTGGCCGCAGTGTCAAAATCATAACCGGTTCTGGCGCGCGTCCTTTGATCGGGGTGAATTTGAACTTGGATAGTAGCGTCGCCAGAATGATCACGGCCTCTTGCAGCGCGAAGGATGCGCCGATGCAAATGCGTGGTCCGTCCCCAAAGGGCAGGTAGGCGTAGCGCGGCACGGCTTTGCGATCTTCAAAACGCTCTGGGCGGAAGCTGTCAGGGTCATCCCACAACAGTTCGTTTCGGTGCAGCGCATAGATTGGCACCATAACTGTATCGCCTGCTAGAATTTCACGATCACATAGCGTGTCGCTTTTCTGCGCCGTGCGCGAAATGATCCCCGCAGGTGGATAAAGGCGCAGTACTTCGTCGATGATCTGGCGGATGAAGGGCAGGTTGGCGACGTCGTCACCTGTGGCAGCGCGCCCTTGCAATACATCTTGGGCCTCTTGGCGCGCACGTGTTTGGGCGTCTTGGTCAAAGGCCATCAGATACATTGACCATGCCAATGTGAGGGCCGTTGTTTCATGCCCCGCGACGATAAAGGTCAGCAGGTTGTCACGCAGTTCGGCTGTGTTCATTTTGCGTTTGGTTTCAGGATCAACGCCGGCCAGCAGCAAATCCAACAGGTCGGGCACGCCCTCATGGCCACGTGCGGCGCGATCAACGATTGCCTTATCCGCCATCGCCTTCATCTCTTTCATGGCCTTGCCAGACCGCATCCGGCCGGGGCGCGGCACCCAATCCGCCGCTCCAAGGATATCGAACAGTGAAATTTTTCCAGCCTCTGCGATGTAGTCATCAATCGCGTTGTGCACACCATCACGATCAAACGTATCGCCGCCCGAAAATGTCACATCCGCGATAACGTCAAATGTGGTGGTGACCATTTCGTCTAGCATATCGATGCCGCGTGGGCCTGCGTCCGTGATGCGCTGGGCGGCCCGTTGCGCGGCAGAGGTCATGATCGGCGCAAGGTTCATCATGTTGCGGTGGGTAAATACGGGGGCGGCAGCGCGGCGTTGCCAGCGCCAATGGGCCCCCTCGGCCACGAACAGTGATTCCCCAATGGCGGGTTTCAGCAGGTTCTTGGTGACGTCAGATTTTGGGTAGTCATTCACGCGATCCAGCAAGATTTCGCGTATTGCACCGGGGTCCATCACCATGTGCCACCGCTTGCCTGTTTTACCTGAGACCATCGCCTGTTTGGTGGCGATTTGGGGCAAGATACGCAGCAGGTTTTTACGTGCAACGCTTAGGCTTTTGAAGATCCCCCATGGTTCATTGACCAATGGCACGGATACAGGATTTGCAGCGGGGCGGGTGGTGTCTGGCATGATCATACTCCACGGTTATGTCATTGATACAAGTGCCGCAGGGGTGATGGCAATCTTTGTGACCAATTGCGTGCATGGGCGTGCTGATGTATCGCAGTGCGGAACCTTTGGGGAAGAATGATATGTTACGTATAATTTTTGGCGGTTTACTGATGTTGAGCGTTGCAGCCTGTAACGGTGCTGCTGATTTGCAAGACGCACCTGCGCCACTGGGCGATTTCAGATTAGGCCACAACATTGTCGTAGCACCTAAAGTTGTCAAAGGACCGTTGAGCCGGAATGCCACTGAAGAGGAGCTGACCACCGCTTTACAAACAGCGATTGCCGAACGGTTTGATCGCTATGAGGGTGAAAAGCTGTACCACTTTGGTGTGAGCGTTGAGGGCTACGTTTTGGCCGCGCCGGGCATTCCTTTGGTGCTGGCTCCGAAATCAATCATGATTATGAACATTACCGTTTGGGACAACGCGGCGAATGCGAAAATGAATACCAAGGCTCATCAAATCACAGTGCTTGAGTCCCTGGATCAAGGCCCGCTTCTTGGCTCTGGATATACCAAGTCGGCTGAAGAGCAATTGAACAACCTCAGTCAAAACGCAGCGAAATCAATTGAACGCTATCTTACCAAACAGAAAGCTGAAAAAGGCTGGTTTACTGGAGAATAAGAGGCGTAAGGCAACCTAAGTTGCAACGCCTTTGGGCGATACGTCGCAGTTCTTATAACTGGTGCTTGATTTATATGGAAAATGGCAATAAATCGCGCGTCAAAGTACACGGGTCAACAACGACCCCTCAACCAAAGGGTGCCATCATGGCTAAGGAAAAGTTCGAACGTAATAAACCGCACGTTAACATCGGCACAATTGGCCACGTTGACCACGGTAAGACTACATTGACTGCTGCGATCACTAAATATTTTGGTGACTTCCAAG
>Ga0257120_1002208_pt1 | contig 11933 bp, 8 predicted proteins | sample SI106_10metaG_FD_190153 | JGI IMG/M metagenome (GOLD analysis project Ga0257120, IMG submission 190153) | Marine microbial communities from Saanich Inlet, British Columbia, Canada - SI106_10 | ecosystem: Environmental > Aquatic > Marine > Inlet | place: Canada: British Columbia | collected... | reverse complement strand
TCTGTGTTGAAGTTGAAAAAATTGTAGTCAAATTGAAATGCATATTTCATGTCAAGCCCATAATTTTCTGTAACCATAGAAAAACGAGCTAAAGAAGCATCAGGCGTTTGACAGGGAATTTCAAAACAAGCATCAAAAATAGCTTGAACATAGTCATCATCTAATTTTAACTTTTCTAAAGAGGCTAATGCTCCACCACTTTCGGCTCTAGACCAAACGACTCCAGTAGTAATAGTATTAACTGCACCTGGCTCAAAGGTAAAAGGACCTGCAGATTGTAAAAATCGTCTGTCTCCAGGGGTATTTCCAGCTATTTGTTCTGTCCATGCATCCGGGAATGAAGGATCCGTATCGCCTGGGAACATATAATTACACAATGGATTGGTTTCATCTCTTCCGTGTGCACCATAAGTTATTGGGCGGTTGTCGAGCCATTTCCCTTGCAGATAGTTGTAAAAATCTTGTGCGATATCTGGGCTACCTGAAGACGAAGCATCATTATGAAAATAAACAAACTTAGACATGATAATTTGCTCTCCAATTTCATCGATGATACCATCCAAATCATTGTCAATACCATCACCTTCATCTGCTACAGGGCCTCTAAAGAAATCGACACCAATAGCAGGAGGGTTTAATCCGTAGCCTTCAGCAGTCTCATCGTTACCATCTCCATTATAACAGTAGCCTAAACCTCTTGCAACATCACAACCCACATAATCATCTTGGTAATTTCCAAGATCAGGATCTACATGTACCCCAAAATAAGCGTCATTCAATGCATTGTGAGAGCGGTTGATTAAGGTGTAATTATAAAAAGTGGAATTGTCTAATGCATCAACAGTAGTTGTTGCATAGGCAAATGCTTGTGCTTGAATTTCTAATCCTATGGATGCAACTGAACCCGATGCGCTATGCGCCCCTCCATTATCGTTAAAAACCCACCATAGGGTTTGGTCTCCAAAAAGAAGGTCTTTTTCTTGACAATTATAAGTGTTGTCTAGGTTGTATTCAGGATAGTCTCCTGCCAGAGGGTTGTAACTCCCATCTCCATCTATATCTCGGAAAGGAGCTAAGGTCTCTAGTGAGTAAAAAGCGTTGGTTGCTACTTGGTCGTCTGGGCCTTGGTAGGCATTTTCATTTGTGTTGTCTGTAGTTCGGTTACCAGGGTATTTTAAAATAGCGGGAGGTATGGAATAGTTTGGAAAATCAACAGACTGATTTTGAGAGGTTGAGTAGGCAATAAATTCCAATACCTCAGCCCTAGTTATTACGTGATGGAAATCGTATTGCTCACAAATATCTGGGTCTATTGCTCCATAAGTATCGTTTAGACTGCCCCCAGAGTTTAACCGAACATTGTTTAGAGGGCCAGGCCAAAAATCATTGCCAGATTCGCGGTATCTTTGAGCTGCAACTTTTAACTGACCTTCGTCATCTAGACCGCCAATCCATAAAGAACCATTAAATAAAGAATGTTTTCCGCTATTTTTAGGTATTTCATATTTTGGATTGGACAAATTCCACCACATATCTCCACCATTTAATAGCGTTGTTCTAACATTATTTATGTCTAAAACAGCCTGTGACGTTGCAGCTCCGCAATTGAATTCTATTATGCTTTGTGCTTTGTGCTTTTTAGGTGTTTTTTTAACATCTTCTTTTGAATAACTAATGGATGGTATTACTAAAATTAATAGGATTAAATATTTATTCATTATTTCATTTTTTATACGCAAAAATAAATATACAAATATTTATATAAGTATAAGTAGCAAAAGGTTTGATTCTTTATTTGAATCTCATAAAACAGATTTTTTTTCTTTCTACCTGCAAGGTAATTCAAGGTGTCTAACTTCAGTTATTACTTTACAGATTGAAACTTTGATTGGCCAAATAAACAAAACCCAAATCCACCCAGAATTCTTTTGGGATGAGCTTGCTTATTTTGAGTTTTTTAAGCCTTTTTTTTGTTCTTTTGTATAAATTACATGCAAAGGATTTTTCGAATCATTGCGTAGTGTAACAAGTTTTTATTTTTTTAGTTTATAATTTCTGATGCTTTATTGTTTTCAGTTTAAACATCCTGTAAGGGATTCCTTCGTGTCATGAATTATTTATCGGTACAAGATTTAGGTAAATCCTACGGGATTCAAACGCTTTTTAAAGGACTAAACTTTGGTATAGATCAAGGTCAAAAAGTGGCATTAGTAGCCAGGAATGGAACTGGTAAAACAACTATATTAAGAGCTTTAGCTGGTGTAGAGTCTGCAGATACGGGGCTGGTTGTGTTTCGCAAAGGCATACGTATTGCTTTTTTGCAGCAAGACTCTCATTTTGGCAATGCCAAAACTGTTTACCAAGCAATATTCGAGTCTGAAAACCCACTACTTTCTGCCATTCAAGAATATGAAGCAGCACTTTTAAATCCAGAAAATGCAGATGCTTTTCAAAAAGCATTTGATAAAATGGACCAATTGGAGGCCTGGGACTACGAGGTTAAAGTAAAAACCATATTATCTAAATTAAAATTAGACGAGTTAACGCAAGAGCTATCCGTTCTTTCTGGGGGGCAAAAGAAAAGGCTTTCTTTAGCCAAAATATTGATTGAGCAACCCGATTTTTTAATCCTTGACGAGCCCACCAACCATTTGGACTTAGCCATGATTGAATGGTTGCAAGAATTTTTAACAAAAGAAAATGTAACCCTGTTTATGGTTACCCACGACCGTTATTTTTTAGATGCAATTTGCAACGAGATTCTAGAGTTAGAAGAGGGTGATTTGTACCGTTACAAAGGCAATTACACGTATTATTTAGAAAAAAAGCAAGAGCGTCAGACGGTGATGCAAACCAATATAGATAAAGCCAAAAATTTATACACCAAGGAGCTGGAATGGATGCGAAGACAGCCAAAAGCCCGTGGAACCAAGTCTAAAGCGCGTATTGAAAGTTTTTACGATGTAGAAAAATCTGCCAAAAAGAGAATTAAAAACGATAAGGTTCAACTCGAAGTCCAGATGACACGTCTTGGGTCTAAAATATTAGAATTACACAAAGTTTCTAAATCGTATGGTGATCTTAAAATATTAGATCAGTTTACCTACACGTTTAAAAAAAGAGACCGTATTGGTATCGTTGGTAAAAATGGTGTTGGAAAAACAACCGTCTTAAATATGCTTACTGGAACAGAAACCATAGATGCAGGTAAAATAGTTACCGGAGATACAGTGGTTATTGGGTATTACACGCAAAGTGGCATGAAAATGGACGAAGGCAAGCGCGTGATCGAAATTGTTCGCGACATTGCAGAATACATTCCTTTAGCCGGAGGTCGTAAGTTAACGGCTGCTCAAATGCTTGAACGCTTTTTGTTTACCAAAGATGCGCAATGGAAACATGTATCTGTATTAAGTGGAGGAGAGAAAAAGCGATTGTACCTGCTTACCATACTCATGAAAAACCCTAACTTTTTAATTCTTGATGAGCCTACCAACGATTTAGATTTAATTACGTTAAAAGTGTTGGAGGATTTTTTAGACGAGTTTGAAGGCTGTATGATTACGGTTTCTCACGACCGTTATTTTATGGACAGATTGGTTGATCATTTGTTTGTTTTTGAAGGGGATGGTCAGGTTAAAGATTTCCCTGGAAATTATACAGATTACAGAGAGAACGTTGCTGCCGATGGTAAACTTAAAATAGACAAGCCCAAGCTAAAAGACCCCGTTAAAGACAGAGCTTCTGAAAAAAGAAAACTCACCTACAACGAGAAAAAAGAATACGACACCATAGAGTCGGTAATAGATGGGCTTGAGCAAGAAAAAGTAGCGATAGGAGCGCAGTTTAACGATACCGGATTAGATGCCGAAAAGATGAAAGAATTAGGCGTGCGTTTAAAGGAAATAGACGAGGAAATAGCATCCAAGACAAACCGTTGGATGGAGTTAGCAGAGTTGGTGTAGTGATGCTAAATAGTTGGTTTAAAATAAAGTCATATGTAACTTACAGAAGACACGCTGTAAATGCCCACGGCCTGCATTCTCCTTTTTTATTTGACTTTTACAACGAAGTGATTCATTCAAAAAAAGAGTATTATTTTTTTAAAGATTTTAGGCGGTTACTTTCAAACTATAAAAAACAGTTGTCTCAAGAGGATGCCTTGTTTTTATTTCGCTGGTCAGTTTTTTACAAACCAAATTCAGTAAGACTACAAGAATTTTATCTACCTGCAGCATTAGCCTTAACTATTCCTTCAAAACAAAAACAACTATCGGTTCCTCAACCTTTCAATTTCTCAGTTTCAGACAAAGAAATTCTCGCTCGGGAAGGGCTCACTCTCGAAACAAATGCCAAAGCTGACTTGTTGTATTGTTCGGCTATAGAAGAGGAATCTATAGCCTCTTTTTTGAATTACAATTGTGTTGTCTTAAAAAATCCTCATGAAACTATTGTGAAACAAACTATTTGGAATAAGTTTTGCTTATCAAAAGAGGTTTCCATTTCAATAGATTTGTTTCGATTTGGAATTTTGTTGTTTGATAAAAATCAAGCAAAACAACATTTTATTGTACGTATGAGTTAAACTTATTAATTTAATTTCTCATCTATTGAGTTGCACAATTTAAAGCTGAAAGAAATGTCAAATGCTATTATTAGGATAAAAGAGTTGAAAAGAGAGTTTACGGTAGGCTCAGAGCTTGTTCGCGCTTTAAAGGGCGTTGATGTTTCAATAAATAAGAATGAATACGTAGCAATGATGGGGCCTTCTGGGAGTGGAAAATCCACTTTAATGAATTTGTTAGGTTGTCTAGATACTCCTACTTCTGGAGCATACAACTTAAACGGAACTGATGTGAGTTCTTTAGAAGACAATGATCTTGCAAGAATTAGAAACAAAGAAATAGGATTCATTTTTCAAACCTTTAACCTGCTCCCTCGACTAACGGCTTTAGAAAATGTAGCCTTACCTTTGGTTTATGCCGGTTACAGTAAAGAGCAAAGAAATGAAAAAGCAGCAGAGGTTCTTGCAAAAGTTGGTTTGGCAGATCGGATGGATCACAAACCCAACCAGCTTTCTGGAGGACAAAGACAAAGAGTAGCTGTAGCGAGAGCGCTCGTAAATGACCCGTCTATAATTCTAGCCGACGAACCTACCGGTAATTTAGATTCTAAAACATCTCTAGATATAATGCGACTTTTTCAGGAGATTCACCAAATGGGAAATACACTCATTGTTGTGACTCACGAAGAAGAGGTTGCATCCCATGCGCATAGAATATTACGATTGAGAGATGGTTTAGTAGAAGCAGATGAAAAAAACAGGAACATAGAAAAATTATAATATCGTATGAAAGTTTACACCAAAACGGGCGACAAAGGAGAGACTTCTCTTTTTGGAGGAACTAGGGTTTCTAAAGCAAATTCCAGAATCCATGCTTATGGAACCGTAGATGAGTTAAATTCTTATTTAGGCTTGTTGCGCGACCTCTCTGCTCATAAAAATAGAAATATCGAACTCGAAAGAATTCAAGACAGACTCTTTACATTAGGTGCTATTTTAGCTACAGAAAGGGAAGATTCGTTAAAAAAACTACCTCGAATAAAGCTCGATGATGTTGTTTATTTAGAGGAGGCAATTGATCAAATGGATGCTTCCCTAGAGCCATTAACAAGTTTTGTGCTACCCGGAGGGCACCCTACTGTGTCTTATTGTCATGTAGCTAGGTGCGTGTGTCGTCGTGCCGAGCGTTTAACGGTAGAACTAGCAGAACATAGTGAGGTAGATGTTTTAGTTGTAAAATATTTAAACCGTTTGTCAGATTACTTATTCGTGCTTTCACGTTTTCTAGCCAAAACACTAGAGGTAAAGCAGACACCTTGGGTTCCTGAAAAAGTTGGCAAATAGTAGTCAGGTAAAAACTTGCTTAGTATTTGAAATAAATTATATTTGCAAAAAAAATAAATTAAGTAGAAAAATAAAATATGTATTGGACTCTTGAACTAGCATCCTATTTAAGTGATGCCCCTTGGCCAGCAACTAAAGACGAGTTGATTGATTATTCAATTCGTACGGGTGCCCCGCTAGAAGTTGTTGAGAATTTGCAAGCAATCGAAGATGAAGGTGATACTTACGAGTCGATTGAAGAAATTTGGCCTGACTATCCCACCGAAGAAGATTTTCTTTGGAACGAAGAAGAATATTAATAAAATCCCTCAAAATTTGAGGGATTTTTTTTGATTTAAAATAAGTCATTAACCTATATCTTAGGTTAAACTTAATCCTAAAATCAAATACTATTTAGCAAGTGAGCTCTGTGTTTTAGCACAACTTAAAATGACGCTTTGTCAGTTAAATAATTTTGGCTAAGAATTTGCGTGTATAAATCAAAATTAAGCGCCTTCTGTTTCCGCTTTTTATTTACATTTGTTATCCGTTGAAAATTATATAAAATGAGTTTAATACAAAATGTTCTAGGAAAACTTTTCGGGTCTAAAGCTGAAAAAGATTTAAAAGAATTAAAACCTATAATCGATAAAGTAAATCAGGTAAGTCCTGCTATTATAGCACTCTCTAACGATGGTTTAAGAGCCAAAACAGTTGCGTTTAAAGAGAAGATTTCGCAGGCTGTTCAGCTTGAGAAAACTGAAATTGAGGCCATTCAAGACTCCTTAGATAAGGATGAGGTAGAAGTTACCCAAAAAGAAGCAGCCTACAAGAAGATTGATGAGCTTCGTGAAGCTATTTACGAGAAATCGGAACAAGTTTTACGCGAGATTATGCCCGAGGCTTTTGCAGTTGTTAAAGAAACGGCTCGTCGATTGGCAGAAGACAAACAATTGATTGTTACCGCTAATGATTTTGATAAAGATTTAGCTGCTTCTCATGATTTTGTAACGATTGAGGGCAGCCAAGCAGTTTGGTCCAATCAATGGTTAGCCTCAGGAGCAGAACAGACATGGAATATGGTGCATTACGATGTGCAGCTTATTGGTGGTTCTGTGCTTCACAACGGTAAAGTAGCAGAAATGCAAACTGGAGAAGGGAAAACCCTGGTTGCAACACTACCGGTTTACTTAAACGCATTGTCTGGCAATGGTGTGCATGTTGTAACAGTTAACGACTACCTCGCCAAAAGAGATTCTGAATGGATGGGGCCTATGTATCAATTTCATGGTCTAAGCGTAGATTGTATTGACAAGCATCAACCTAATTCTGATTCCAGAAGAGCGGCATACCGATGCGATATAACTTTTGGAACAAACAATGAGTTTGGATTCGATTACTTAAGAGACAATATGGCTCGCTCTCCAGAAGACCTGGTTCAACGCGAGCACAATTACGCTATTGTAGATGAGGTCGATTCTGTTTTAATTGATGATGCTCGTACTCCTTTAATTATTTCTGGTCCAGTTCCAAAAGGAGATGAACACGAATTTAATGAGCTAAAACCTCAAATACAATTGCTCTACGATGCTCAAAAAAAGTTAGTTACCTCTGAGCTTTCAGAGGCTAAAAAACTTTTTGCTGCTGGAAATAAAGAGGACGCAGGTAAAAAACTACTTAGAGCTTTTAGAGGGCTTCCAAAAAACAATGCAATGATCAAATTCTTAGCTGAGGAAGGAACAAAAATGTTGCTTCAGAAGACGGAGAATTTTTACATGCAAGATCAATCCAAAGAAATGTATGTTATCGATGATGATTTGTTTTTCACCATCGAAGAAAAGAACAACTCGATTGAATTAACCGATAAAGGAATCGATTTGATTTCTGCTAACGTATCGGAAGATAGTTTCTTTATTCTTCCTGATGTAGGAACAGAGCTCGCTAAGTTGGAAGAAAAAACATTGGCTGGTGAGGATGTTCTAGAAGAAAAAGAAAGTCTTATGCGAGACTTTTCAATAAAAAGTGAGCGTATCCATACCATGAATCAACTTCTGAAAGCCTATGCTTTATTTGAAAAAGAAGTCGACTATGTTTTGATGGACAACAAAGTAAAAATTGTTGACGAACAAACAGGACGTATTATGGAAGGGCGTCGTTACTCCGACGGATTGCATCAAGCCATCGAAGCAAAGGAAAATGTAAAGATAGAAGCTGCAACCCAGACACACGCAACAGTTACATTGCAAAATTACTTCCGCATGTACAATAAGTTGTCTGGTATGACGGGTACAGCAGAGACAGAAGCAGGAGAGCTTTGGGATATCTATGAGTTGGATGTGGTTGTTATTCCTACCAACAGACCCATAGCTCGACTTGACCATGAAGACAAAGTATACAAAACACAAAGAGAAAAATTTAATGCAGTTGTAGAAGAAGTTGTTTTGTTATCTAAATCCGGTCGTCCAGTTTTAGTAGGTACTACATCCGTAGATATTTCGGAAAAACTATCTCGGATTCTTCAAATAAGAGGCGTTAATCACAGTGTGTTAAATGCAAAAAAACACCAGCAAGAAGCGAGTATTGTTGCTGCTGCAGGTAAGCCAGGTAATGTTACAATTGCTACCAATATGGCGGGTAGAGGTACGGATATTAAATTGAGCGACGAGGCTAAAGCTGCTGGTGGTTTAGCTATTGTAGGTACTGAACGGCATGACTCTAGGAGAGTAGACCGTCAGTTAAGAGGTCGTGCAGGACGTCAAGGTGATGTAGGTTCTTCTCAATTCTTTGTTTCTTTAGACGACAAATTGATGCGTTTATTTGGGTCAGAGCGTATTGCAAAACTCATGGACAGAATGGGCTTAGAAGAGGGGGAAGTGATCCAACACTCAATGATTTCTAAATCTATAGAACGCGCTCAGAAAAAAGTAGAAGAAAATAACTTTGGCGTTCGTAAGCGTCTACTAGAGTTTGATGATGTTATGAACTCTCAACGTGAGGTTGTTTACAAAAGACGACGACATGCACTCGATGGAGAACGATTGATTGTAGATATCACAAACATGTGTTTTGATATGTGTCAACTTTTAGTGCAAAATCATTCCGATCAAAAAGATTACAAAGCCTTTAAATTCGATGTGCTTAAATCTTTTGCTATGGATTGTCCTTTTGATGAAGATGCGTATGCAAAAGGAAAAGAGGACGAACTGACTGAATTGCTCTACAAGTCAACCATTACAATGTATCAGTCAAAGATGGAACGTATAGCTACCACAGCCTTTCCTGTAATTAAAGGTGTTTTCGAAAATCCGAATACGAATTACGAAAATATAGTGGTTCCATTTACTGATGGTTCTAAAGCAATGCAGGTGGTTACAAATTTAGAAGAAGCTTATGGTTCAGAAGGGAAATCTTTAATAAATTCTTTTGAGAAAAATGTAACGCTAGCTATTATTGACGAGGCCTGGAAAATTCATTTACGTGAGATGGATAATCTAAAACAATCTGTTCAAAATGCTGTTTACGAACAAAAAGATCCTCTTTTGATTTACAAATTTGAATCGTTCAATTTGTTTAAATCGATGTTGGAGAAATTAAATATTGAGATTGTTTCTTTCTTATACAAAGCAAACCTTCCTATTAGAGATCCTAAGGATGTGCAACAAGCAAAATCCTTAAGGCGACCTTCGCCGAAACTTACGGCATCTAGAACCGATTTGAGTAATTCTAATGCTAGAGATAATAACGGCAAAGTTAAGCCAAAACCGCAACCTATTAGAACAGAAAAAAAGGTGGGCAGGAATGAGCCTTGTCCGTGTGGAAGTGGCAAGAAATACAAACAATGTCATGGATAAAATAGAGTGCCACTAAAAAAATCAACGCAACCAAGTTGGTTTTTTTAGTTTTTAGATGAATCAATAAATAACTATAAATATAGTAACATTTAAATATGAATCAAGATTATAAAAAACACTTGCAGGCTGAGTTGGATTCGATTAAGTCCTCTGGTTTGTACAAAAATGAGCGTATCATAATTACACCTCAAGGAGAAGCAATAAAAGTAGATACTGGTATTGATGTAATCAATTTTTGCGCTAACAATTATTTAGGATTGTCTTCACATCCCGATGTTGTTCAGGCATCAAAAGATACATTAGATACACATGGGTTTGGTATGTCTTCCGTACGTTTTATATGTGGTACTCAAGACATTCATAAACAATTAGAGGCTAAAATATCCGCTTTCTTAGGAATGGAAGATACTCTATTATATGCAGCTGCATTTGATGCAAATGGAGGTCTTTTTGAACCTTTGTTTACCGCAGAAGATGCCATTATTTCTGATGAGTTGAATCACGCTTCCATTATAGATGGCGTTCGTTTGTGTAAAGCCAAGCGATTCCGTTATAAAAATAGTGATATGGAAGATTTGGAGCTCAAGTTGCAAGAAGCGCAGTCTGCACGTTACAGAGTTATTGTTACCGATGGAGTTTTCTCTATGGACGGTTACATTGCAAAGCTAGATCAGATTTGTGATTTAGCAGACAAATACAACGCGCTGGTTATGGTTGATGATTGTCATTCTACTGGTTTTGTAGGTAAAACAGGAAGAGGAACACACGAGCATTGTGGTGTTATGGGTCGTGTTGATATTATTACCGGAACATTAGGAAAGGCACTAGGGGGTGCTATGGGTGGTTTTACCTCAGCATCTAAAGAGGTGGTAGCCATTCTGCGACAACGATCCAGACCCTATTTGTTTTCCAACTCTTTAGCGCCTTCCATAGTTGGTGCTGGCAATAAAGTATTAGATATTCTCTCTTCCTCTACATCATTAAGAGATAAGTTAGAACAAAACACCAAACACTTCCGAAGTGGAATGCAAAATGCAGGCTTTGATTTACGCCCGGGCGAACATGCTATTATACCAGTTATGCTTTACGATGCTGAGTTATCTCAAGTTTTCTCAGAAAAATTATTGGCTGAAGGGATCTATGTGATTGGCTTCTTTTATCCAGTAGTACCCAAAGGATTGGCACGGATAAGAGTTCAGCTTTCTGCAGCTCATGAACCGCATCATATAGACAAAGCAATTGCTGCTTTTACTAAGGTAGGTTTAGAATTGGGTGTTATTAATTAACTTCTTTTTCTAAGTGTAAAACAGGTGTGGGCTTTCCTTTTGGAGTCGGTTAAATAGGCAGGTGAAAGTGAAAAAACACACAAAGCAAAAAGATAATAAGTTTAGGGGTGTTATTTGTGAAATAAATAATTAACTTTGCCCTCCGTTTTTATGGGCAACTTATGCTCAATAAGTAACGAGAATTAATTAACCTAAATCAGAAAAAGGTGAATACATTAAGCTACAAAACTGTATCAGCTAACGCTCAAACCGTTCAAAAAGAATGGTTAATGGTGGATGCTGAAGGGCAGACGTTGGGGCGTATGGCTTCTAAGGTTGCATTTCTGATCCGTGGTAAGCACAAGCCAAGTTATACGCCGCACGTAGATTGTGGAGATAACGTGATTGTGATTAACGCAGAGAAGATTGTGTTAACCGGTAACAAATGGGAAGCTAAAGAATATGTGAGACACACAGGTTATCCTGGTGGACAACGTATTGCCACAGCAAGAGAAGTATTTGAGAAGGATCCAACACGCTTGGTAACAAAAGCAGTGTACGGAATGCTTCCGAAAAACAAATTAGGGTCAGCTTTGAACAAAAATCTACGCGTCTTCGTTGGAGATGTACACGGATTAGATGCTCAAAAGCCAAGACTCATCAACTTAAAAGAAATCAAGTAAGATGGAAGTTGTTCACACAATCGGTAGACGAAAAAAAGCGGTAGCACGTATTTACCTCACAGAAGGTTCTGGTGCTATAACAATTAATGGTAAAGATGTAAAGGATTACTTTACAACTGCTACGCTACAATACAAACTTGAGCAAGCTCAAGCTTTGACCGGTGTTGAGGGTCAGTATGATGTTAAAGTAAATGTAGATGGCGGTGGTATCACCGGCCAAGCAGAAGCAATTCGTTTGGGTATCTCA
>Ga0257120_1002203_pt1 | contig 11954 bp, 6 predicted proteins | sample SI106_10metaG_FD_190153 | JGI IMG/M metagenome (GOLD analysis project Ga0257120, IMG submission 190153) | Marine microbial communities from Saanich Inlet, British Columbia, Canada - SI106_10 | ecosystem: Environmental > Aquatic > Marine > Inlet | place: Canada: British Columbia | collected... | reverse complement strand
GACATTATCGTAACAAATGGAGGTTCAGAAGCGATTCTATTCGCCATGATGACTTGTTTCAATCCAGAGGATGAACTAATTGTACCTGAACCTTTCTATGCTAATTACAATGCATTTGCGCTTGAAGCTGGCGTTATTTTAAGACCAATCACTACTTACCTAAAAGATAGTTACGCCCTTCCCCCCATTGAGGATTTCAGGGAATTAATAAATGAGCGTACACGTGGCATCTTAATATGCAATCCAGGTAATCCGACTGGATACCTGTATAATGAGGACGAGCTAGAGACTCTTCGTAATATAGTTCTTGCTCACGATTTATTTCTTTTTTCGGATGAAGTGTACCGTGAATTCTGTTATGATGGTAGGGATCACCATTCAATTCTATCCTTAGAAGGATTAGAGAACCACGCCATCATTGTTGATTCTGTTTCCAAAAGATACAGCATGTGCGGAGCTAGAGTTGGTGCCTTGGTGTCAAAAAACACAGATGTGATGTCTACGGCAATGAAGTTTGCTCAAGCTAGACTGAGCCCACCAACATTGGGTCAGATAGCTGGCGAAGCTGCCTTAAAAACACCAGAAAAGTATTTTGAGGATGTAAAAGCAGAGTACCTAATTAGGCGAGATATTCTCGTTGACGGACTGAACTCAATAGAGGGCGTTACATGTCCAAAACCTGGTGGGGCCTTTTATGCCATGGCAGAATTACCTGTTGATAGTGCCGAAAACTTCTGCCAATGGATTCTTGACAGTTATTCATTTGAAGGTTCAACCGTGATGATGGCACCGGCCGAAGGGTTTTATGCGTCACCAGACTTAGGCACCAGAGAAGTGCGCTTGGCTTATGTATTGGAAAAAAACAAGCTTAAAAAGGCTGTTGAAGTATTGAGACATGCTCTAGAAGAATACCCAAAGTTGCTAGAAGCACAAAGCAGTGCAGTCGATGTTAGGGCTTAATATTTGGATTGATAAAACTTACAACTCGTTTGAGATACGTTTTTAGTTTAGTTGCCATTTTTAGTTTCCTTTCCTGTAAAAAAGGCAATGATGACCCGCTTTAAGACCTGCAAATCGGAATTATGCTAGACCTTGGCAATCCGGCTCTTGATGGCTGTGGATGGGTGATTCAAGTGGGTGGCGAAAAACTTAGAGCGTTAGAAATTGACTCCTCCTAATTAGAAGACAGCCTTTTGGTAAGAATTCAGTATTACAAGCTTCAAAGCGTTTCTGCCTGCGGTCTTGGAAGTCCCATTTCAGAGATAGAGATAAACGACATCAGTCGCTTTTAACCGATGTACTGGGCGAGTCTTAACCCTATTCGCAAAGATGTAGTTTTCTCAAAACGGAGTTAGCCATTTAGTAAAAATGAACGAGTCATAATCTCTAAAGAACAGGGCGAAAAAGAAGCTTATTGAAAATCCGGATACAACAAATACTGTCCCCGCATATTCAAGTATGTCGCCAAATCGCTTCTCCACGTTGCCCTGATTTCATCGGCAGACATACCCGCTTCAATTTGCTTTTGCAGCTCATCTGTGCCAGCCAGTTTATTGATAAATCCATTACTCAAAAAGAAGGACTCCTTATCGGGAAACTCTCGATATGCATTGACCATATAGTCTAATATCAACCTTCTTTTTTCTTGAACATTCTTCCCACCAAACTCTGTTAAATCCCAGCCAATGCATGGCAGGCCTTCGTGCTTTGGATGCTTTGATCCGTCATTTGGTTTAGGCACAAAAACGTGAGACCCAGCAGTCATGTTCGGATGACCGAATACTTCAAACGGATGATCAGTGCCTCGACCGACAGAAATGCTTGTACCCTCAAAAAAGCAAAGGGACGGATATAAAAGAATAGCATTTTGATTTGGCAAATTTGGGGATGGCTTTACCGGGAGAACATAAACGTCTTTGTGATGGTAGCCTTCGCATGGAACAACTGTCAATTCACATTTTAATCCATTTCCCAACCAAGCTTCTCCATTAATCATTTGAGCCAATTCGCCAACTGTTAAGCCATGTACCACGGGAATTGGCAACATACCTACAAATGACTTATACTCAGGATCGAGCATTGGTCCATCTACATAAAACCCATTGGGATTTGGTCGGTCAAATATCATGATCGCCTTTTCGTTTTCAGCACAGGCCTCCATCACATAAGCCATGGTAGATATGTATGTATAAAATCGAGCCCCTACATCTTGAATATCGAAAATGACAACGTCAATTCCTTCTAAGTCTTCAGGAGTCGGCTTTTTGTGCGAACCATACAAGCTAGTGATGGGCAATCCAGTTTTTGAATCGATTCCACTGTCCACTTTTTCGCCCGCGTCAGCTTTACCTCGAAAACCATGCTCAGGTGCAAATACTTTTTTTACGTCAACCCCTTGCGCTAGCAGGAAATCAACCAAGTGCAAAGAGTCGACCATGGAAGTGTAGTTACCTACTACCGCAACATTCTTACCTTTTAACTGCTCTAAATAAGCATCGGTTTGTTTTGCACCTACAGAAATATCTTGATCTGTTTTAAATAGAGATTGCGCTATGCTCAGTTGGTGAACAAAAGCTAACAGAATGATTAAAGCCAGTCTTCTCATGGTTGAAATTTACAAATTCAAAAATCCGCATCTTCACCGCGGCTAATAAACCAAATTGATCAAGTTTTAAACACAAGCTTTTGCCCTACGAATTTCACTTAGCGAAAAGAATGATTGCCGGACGCAATCAGGGTTCTGGCGGCAGAAGCAGCTCCACCATTGTAAAAATTGCCGTTGGAGGTATAGCCATTGGCATGGCAGTAATGATACTGTCCATTGCGATAGTGACAGGTTTTCAAACAGAAATTCAATGGAAAGTAATCGGATTTGGATCTCACCTCCAAATATCCATGTACAATCCAGCGAACAGCATGGGCGCTAAGCCCATTGACAGAAATCAAGATTTTCTCACCGACATTGCGAATGAGCCTAGTGTAAAGAATATCAATGTTTATGCTTTTAAGAGTGGTATTCTCACCGCTAATGGAGAAATAAAAGGAGTAATGGCCAAGGGCATCAGCAACGACTTTGATTGGTCTTTTTTTCAGCAAAATTTAGTGGAAGGATCAGTTTTCAGTTTTCCTGAAAGCCAGAAAACGGACAGTATTCTCATCTCTCAATATGTGGTGAACAAATTGAATCTGAGACTTGGAGATAAAGTCACAGTGGTTTTTATTCAGGACGAAAAAGAACGGAAACGAAGGTTTGTTATAGGTGGTGTTTACGATAGTGGCATGGAGCAATTTGACGCTAACATTCTGCTTTGCGATTTAAGACATGTCCAAAAACTAAATAATTGGACCGATCAACAGGTGGCTGGGTTTGAGGTAACCCTGAACGAATTTGATGATTTGGATAAACTGGACGAAATCATTTCTAAGCATATTTCTTGGGAGTTTACTACGCTTAAGATTACCGATCAGTTCATGGAAATATTTGGTTGGCTTGAGTTGCAAGATCTCAATGTGATTATCATTCTTAGCTTAATGGTTTTAGTATCAGGTATCAACATGATTACTGCCCTGCTCGTATTCATTTTAGAACGAACAAACATGATTGGGTTACTCAAAGCGATGGGTGCAACAAATGGCAGTTTGAGTAGAATATTTTTAATCAATTCGGCATACCTCATACTACTCGGTACTTTTTGGGGAAATGCCATAGGATTAGGCTTGAGTTACTTTCAGTATAAATTTGAGTGCATTAAGCTAGACAAGACAAGTTATTACATAGATCATGTTCCAATTCTATTGGAATGGGACACCATTTTACTCATCAATTTAGGAAGCATCATTATTTCTCTTTTAATGCTCATTCTTCCTTCCATGATGGTGAGTCGTATAGATCCAGTTAAGACTATTCGATTCAACTAATCTGCTTATTTAATTGTTTGGTGATACAAATAACAATTCTAGTCTAATCATACCTTCGCAACCACATACATTAGAGATTGATGGATATTAAAAACAACATACTGGAAACCATAGGGAACACCCCCATGGTAAAGCTTAACAAGATTGCTGAGGACATTCCTGGAACCATTTTAGGAAAGATGGAATACTTTAACCCTGGCCATAGTGTAAAAGATCGTATGGCGCTAAAAATGGTGGAGGACGCTGAAGCCAGAGGCGATTTAAAACCTGGAGGTACGCTCATTGAATGTACAAGTGGAAACACAGGAATGGGACTTGCTCTAGCCGCCATCATCAAAGGTTACAAGCTTCATTGCACGCTAAGCGACAAACAGAGCAAAGAAAAAATGGACATACTAAAGGCTGTGGGAGCCATTGTGCATGTTTGCCCAACGAATGTTGAACCTGATCATCCAGACTCCTACTACTCTGTAGCCAAGCGTTTGAATGCTGAAATCCCTAATTCATATTGGGTGAATCAATATGATAACGCATCTAATGCCATCGCTCATTACGAATCTACAGGACCAGAAATTTGGAAGCAGACAGACGGTAAAATCACGCATTTTGTTGTGGGTGTCGGCACTGGCGGTACAATTTCAGGAGTTGGTAAATACCTAAAAGAACAAAATCCCAATTTGAAAATTTGGGGTGCAGATTCTTATGGTTCGGTTTTCAAAAAGTTCCATGAGACTGGAGAGTTTGACGAAAAGGAGATTTATAGCTATATCACTGAAGGAATTGGAGAAGACATCTTGCCAAAGAATGTTGATTTCTCAGTTATTGATCATTTTGAAAAAATCACAGATCGAGACGGAGCATTGGTAACCCGTGAACTTGCTCTGAAAGAAGGGTTATTGTTAGGTTATTCAGCAGGTTCCGCATTTCAAGTCCTTCGACAAATGAAGCATGAGTTAAAGGAAGACGATCTAGTTGTAGTGCTTTTCCATGATCACGGGTCAAGGTATGTAGGCAAAGTTTTCAATGACGAATGGATGCGAGAACGGGGTTTCTTAAATGAGAATGTTCAGCAGGCTAAAGATTTAATAGCAGACCGATTGGAGCTTCCGCTTTTGAAAGTGAATTCAGGCGAACCAGTCCACAATGCCATTGCACTGATGAGGAAATTTGATGTGTCCCAACTCCCAGTTATGGAGGATGGGAAGTTTGTTGGTAGTTTGGATGACATCCATTTACTTCCTGCGCTTTCGACTGATTCAGGTGCAAGGGATAAAGCAGTGGAGAATTATATGCAGGCGCCATATCCAGTTGTACAACCCTCAGATCCAATCTCAACTATTTCTAAAAAGTTCGATGAGAAAAATGGTGCTGTTTTAGTTGACCTTGGGCAAGGTAAATACCACATTATTACTAGACATGATTTAGTAGCGGCAATGTCATGAACCAATTGGTTACAGACCAAATGGGGCGATCGCTTACTGTCCCCAAACAACCAAAACGTATTGTCAGTTTAGTTCCTTCACAAACAGAACTTTTGTATTCACTTGGATTGGCTGACTGCGTTGTTGGAATCACTAAGTTCTGCGTTCATCCGAATGATTGGTTTAAAAACAAAATGAGGATTGGCGGCACCAAAAAAGTCAAATTCGAAGCTATCAAAGAACTAGATCCAGACTTAATACTTGGTAATAAAGAGGAAAATTCAGTAGCGGACATCAACTCTCTATCTGAAGAATATCCTGTTTGGATGTCAGATATTTTCAATCTAGACGATGCGACACAAATGATTGATAAGATAGGATTATTGACCAACACAAAACTGATGGCAAACGACATCATCAGAAGCATTAATAAAGGTTTCTCACAGTTAGACCAAAGTCCTGCGGACAGACCGACTGTGCTTTATCTTATTTGGCAAAAGCCACATATCGCGGTGGGTAGAAACACCTTTATCAATGATATGATTGAAAGGTCAGGTTTTGCTAACTACTTGCAAAATCCTGAAAGTAGATACCCAGAAATAGATCTTGATCAACTTGGTGATTCAAAACCAGACCTCGTCTTTTTGTCAAGTGAGCCCTACCCTTTCAATGAAGAGCATCTTATTGAATTGAAAACTCAATTACCTAACATAACACCAATTCTGGTTGACGGTGAAATGTTCAGCTGGTATGGCTCCAGGTTAACCCAATCATCTGAATACCTCCAGAACCTTAAGGGAACGGTCGAAAGAATTCGAAGCGCCAATTAAGTTGATTAGATTTGACCTATGCTATCCCGCATTACACTCATTATCCCATTTTTACTGGCGAGCCTTGGATTTATTCAGGCACAAACAGTAGGCGTTGTATTTAGCGGTGGTGGTGCCAGCGGTCTTGCACATGTTGGTGTTCTAAAAGCACTAGAAGAAAATGACATTCCAATTGATTTCATTGCTGGAACATCCATTGGTGCATTTGTTGGAGGTATGTATGCCGCTGGCTACTCTCCGGAAGAGATTGAGCTCATTGTGACTAGCAACTATTATCGGTCCTTAGCTGAAGGACAAATCGAAGACAAATACATCTACTATTTCCGAAAACCAATACCTAATGCCAGTTGGTTCTCGTTTCGGCTAAGTTCCGATTCAAACTTTTTAAATACTTCATTGCCCACAAGCTTCATTGACCCATCTAGTCTTGACATCGAAATGCTAGCGATGTTTGAGCCCGCTAGCCAAATGGCTGGATATGATTTTGATAGTCTTTTTGTTCCTTTTAGATGTGTCGCTGCAAATATTGAGGATAAAGAATCGAAAATTTTCAGAAGTGGTAATTTGAATCAAAGCATCCGAGCCAGCATGAGCTACCCACTTTATTTAGAGCCAATTACGATTGACAATAAGCTGCTTTTCGATGGTGGCCTTTATAATAATTTCCCCACTGATGTCATGCGCGATGATTTCCAACCTGACGTAATAATTGGTTGTAATGTGAGCTCAAACGAGGCTCCACCAAGGGAAGGAGATGCTCTCTCACAACTTAGAAATATGGTTGTCAGCAAGACCAATTACGAGCTTGAGTCTGAATGTTGCGTCTTAATAGAGCCAAAGGTGAATTATGGCACATTTGATTTTAAGCATACACAAGAGAATGTAGACTCAGGATATATAGCCGCTATAAGACTTATAGAGGATATAAAGTCTAAAGTTGATCGCAGAGTGGAAAAGCAAGTTGTAATGGAAAAAAGAAAATCCTACAACGATGCTAAAATCCCCCTCAACTTTGGTGAACTTGATTATGAAGGATTATCAAAGTCTCAAAGTGCCTACGTTGGATTAATTCTAAAGCCAAGTAACAAGGAGGATTTATCATTTGACAAACTCAAGAAAGGATATTATAGATTGCTTGAATCTGACAAAGTCGATAGGATTTTCCCAACTGCAGATGGACTTTCGAGTGACTCAACTTACAAGTTACACCTCACGGTTAGAAAAGAGAAAAATCTTTTGTTGGAAGTAGGTGGCAACCTATCTTCTCGCCCCATCAACACCGGATACGTTGGCATAGGATATGCAGCTATGAATAATACTGGATCGAGTTTCTATGCAAACACCTATTTCGGTAAGTTATATAATTCTTTGCTCGGAATGGGACGAATCGACATTCCCGTCAGGCTACCTATTTTCTTCGAGATGAAAGGAGTGTTAAGTCGATGGAATTATTTTGAGAGTAGGGCTAATTTTTTTGAGGACAATAACTCTCTATTTCTAATTCAAAACGGACAGTTTTTTCGCGGTGACTTGGCACTGGCGTTATCAAACAAAACGAAACTTACTTTAGGAGGTGGAGCTTTGTCATTAAAGGACGACTACTTCCAAACCCCAAATTTCGGTGAAGACTCTCAGAAGGATATTACAGTTTTTCGAGGCACTACTTTTTCGGCCGCTTTTGAAAAAAACAGTCTTAACGAGAAGCTCTATGCAAATTCAGGCTCATTTCTAAGAGTCTCATTTCGATATGTTGAAGGGGAAGAGAAATACACTCCCGGCAGCACATCTTTAGACCAAGTTGGCAGTACATCTATTCATGACTGGGTAGATTTGAAACTATCCTATGACAACTATTATAAGGGGGATGGCTTTATTCGACTTGGCGTTTACGCTGAGGGTGTCTATTCAACTCAGCGCCTCTTCTCAAACTATTCTGCTAGTCAATTAAGATCGCCAGCATTCCAGCCCACACCGGAAAGTCAAACCTTGTTTCTCGAGTCCTTTAGGGCTTATAAATACGCTGGTATAGGACACAAAGCAATATTCAACATTTATAAAAACTTTGATCTACGACTAGAGGGCTATCTTTTCAAACCATTTGAATATGCTGATATAATTACAGATATCAATGATTTAGATTTTGATGGGAATGTAGAAGAAGAACTTTTCATCCGCAATGAGGCACCGAACCTGATAGGATCGCAGTATTTCACCATTGCAACTGCCAACGCTGTTTACAGGTCTCCCTTAGGTCCTGTAAGCCTTAGTGTCAATTACTACTACAACCTCCCGGAAATCAGCGTATATAAAGAGAATCAACCGATAACCATCTTCTTCCACTTTGGATATATTCTTTTCAATGATCGGGCTTTGCAATAAGCTCAGAACACAAAAAAAGGGTCATCCAAATGGATAACCCTTTTTTACTTTCCTTATCTGTTTGTACTAGGCTTCGGCTGCAGGTCCAAAATTCATTGGAAATGGAGCATTACCTGGATCAACATCTTTAATTTCACCGTGTAAGCTTTCAAACTTTCGAACGTTTTCGTTCAAAGCCTTTAGCAATCGTTTAGCATGTTGAGGTGCCAAGATAATTCTCGATTTGACTCGAGCCTTAGGCGTACCCGGCATCATACTTACAAAGTCCACGATGAATTCAGCATTGGAATGAGTTATTACAGCAAGGTTTGAATACTCTCCTTGCGCAACTTCCTCATTCAATTCAATGTTGATTTGACCTGATTTTAATTCCTTCTCGTCTGCCATTGCTGTTCTTATTGATCGACATCTTCAATAACTGCTTCGGATCTCGAACCAATCATTTGATCATATTCCTCTTGGCTACCAACAACAATATTTCGATAATCAATTAGACCAGTTCCTGCAGGTATCAAGTGACCTACGATCACGTTCTCCTTAAGACCTTTCAAGTAGTCAATCTTACCGCTCACTGCTGCCTCATTCAACACTTTCGTAGTCTCCTGGAATGATGCTGCCGAGATAAAGCTTTCCGTTTGAAGGGATGCTCTGGTAATACCTTGCAATACAGGCTGACCAGTTGCTGGAACCGCATCTCGTGATTCAACAAGCTTCTTATCTCTACGCTTCAATTGAGAGTTTTCATCTCTCAACTTACGTGCATTGATAATCTGTCCTGCTTTCATAGTCTCAGACTCGCCTGGTTCAATAACGACCTTCATTCCAAAGATTCTGTCATTTTCGGCAATGAAGTCAGTCTTATTCGCGTTTTGTAATTCTAGGAACTTCGTATCTCCTGGATCTAAGATTGTCACCTTACGCATCATCTGACGAACAATTACCTCAAAATGCTTATCGTTAATCTTCACACCCTGTAAACGATATACTTCTTGTATTTCATTTACTAAGTATTCTTGAACAGCAGTTGGCCCCATGATAGACAGAATGTCCGCTGGAGTTATAGCACCATCAGAAAGAGGCTGACCCGCTTTAATGAAATCATTCTCTTGCACAAGAATATGACGTGATAATGGCACTAGGTACTTGGATTTATCGCCAAGTCTCGTCTCAATAATAATCTCACGGTTACCTCTTTTAATCTTTCCGAAACTTACGATACCGTCAATATCAGAAACGATTGCTGGGTTAGATGGATTACGAGCTTCGAATAGTTCAGTTACTCGTGGCAGACCACCAGTAATATCACCACCACCTTTTCCTCCTAATCGTGGAATCTTGACCAAAATTGTACCTGATCCAACTTTCACTCCTTCATCCAACATAATGTGGGCTCCGACAGGAATACTGTAAGACCTTAGCGTTTCACCTTTTGCGTCTTCAACGTGAATTGTTGGATTCTTCGTTTTATCTCGATTGTCAATGATTACCTTCTCACGGAAACCAGTTTGCTCATCGGACTCCTCCTTGTATGTAACACCTTCTTCGATGCTTTCATAAACGAGCTTTCCTCCAAATTCTGATAGTATGACAGCGTTGTATGGATCCCATTGACAAATTGGATCTCCCTTCTTCACCTTGTCACCTGACTTAACAAAAACCTCGGATCCATAAGGAATGATATTCGTAGCTGCTGTCATTCCAGTTTTAGCATCGATCAACCTCATTTCTGCCGATCTACCGATAACAACTAGCTTCTTAGTTCCGTCTTTATCAACTTTTTCTACAGTTCTTAGCTCATCGATTTCAACCTTTCCATCAACTTTAGCCATCACCTTGGATTCAGAAGCGATACTAGATGCAGTACCACCAACGTGGAATGTACGAAGTGTCAACTGTGTACCAGGCTCACCAATAGATTGTGCAGCGATAACTCCAACTGCCTCACCCTTAGTTACCTGTTTGCCTGTCGATAAGTTCTGGCCATAACACTTGGTACAAATACCTCTAGGCATTTCACAAGTTAGAGCAGATCGAATTTCTACTTCTTCTATTCCTGCATCTTCGATAATCAAAGCTCTATCATCAGTAATCTCATCACCTTCAGCAACTAAAAGCTCATCTGTTTGTGGATGAAATACATCATAAACACTCGTCCGACCTGTAATACGCTCATGTAAAGCCTCAACGATCTCTTCGTTCTTCTTTAATGCAGAAGCCGTCAATCCTCGAAGTGTTCCACAATCTTCGGATGCAACAATAACATCTTGAGCAACATCTACCAGACGTCTAGTTAGGTAACCCGCATCAGCTGTTTTAAGTGCTGTATCGGCAAGACCCTTACGTGCACCGTGAGTTGAAATAAAGTACTCCAAAATCGAAAGTCCTTCACGGAAATTCGAAAGAATTGGATTCTCAATAATAGCACCTCCAGTATCACCTGATTTTCTTGGCTTAGCCATCAAACCTCTCATACCTGAAAGCTGACGAATCTGCTCCTTCGATCCACGAGCACCAGAATGGTACATCATATAAACCGAATTGAATCCCTGATTATCATTTTCTAATCGATTCATCAAGACATGAGTCAATTTAGAGTTGGTGTGCGTCCAGATGTCAATTATCTGATTATATCTCTCGTTATTAGTAATGAGACCCATGTTATAGTTCATCATCACCTCATCCACCTCAGTTTGTGCCTTAGCAAGAAGTGTCAACTTCTCATCTGGCACAATTACATCACCGAGGTTAAACGAAAGACCACCCTTGAATGCCATGTAAAATCCTAGCGACTTAATGTCATCTAAGAACTTAGCCGTTGCAGCCATTCCACAAGCTTTCAATACGCGTCCAATAATATCACGCAGAGATTTCTTCGTCAATACATCATTGATATATCCTGCTTTTTCTGGTACCATCTGGTTGAAGAGAACTCGACCACAAGTAGTGTCAATTATTTTTCTCTCTCCATAAAAAGTAGCTCTCAACTTAATTTCAGCATGAAGGTTCAATTTCCCTTCATTATAAGCAATAATTACCTCTTCCGGTGAATAGAAAGCTTTTCCCTCACCTTTCATTACCAATTCCTTAGTACTCTTTCTGGCCTTTGTTATGTAATAAAGACCAAGTACCATGTCCTGTGATGGAACTGCAATAGGAGCTCCGTTCGCAGGGTTTAAAATATTGTGGGAAGCAAGCATTAATAATTGGGCTTCCAAAACCGCTGCATGTCCCAAGGGAACGTGCACCGCCATTTGGTCACCATCAAAATCCGCGTTGAATGCAGTACATACTAGCGGATGTAATTGAATAGCTTTTCCCTCAATAAGTTTAGGCTGGAATGCCTGAATACCAAGTCTGTGCAGCGTCGGTGCCCGGTTCAATAGGACTGGATGACCTTTCAACACAT
>Ga0257120_1002202_pt1 | contig 11954 bp, 10 predicted proteins | sample SI106_10metaG_FD_190153 | JGI IMG/M metagenome (GOLD analysis project Ga0257120, IMG submission 190153) | Marine microbial communities from Saanich Inlet, British Columbia, Canada - SI106_10 | ecosystem: Environmental > Aquatic > Marine > Inlet | place: Canada: British Columbia | collected... | reverse complement strand
GTATCGTCCGTTGACGATGTTTTTGGTGATTTTTTTAAGTACGTTATAGCCATTGTTTCCCTCTCTAATTTTGAAGCTTTATTTAAAACATTAATGCCATTATTTCAATGAAGAATTAGTCTAAAGCAACAACAGCTGCAGCAATAGAGGCTAATCTAGCTTGTGCTTCATCAGATCTACTAGTAATTACTATTGGAACTTTACCACCTACTACTACACCAGCTGCACAAGCTCCCATAAAATAAATCATCATTTTAACCAAACTATTTCCGGTTTCAACACTTGGAACTAGCAATACATCTGCATTACCAGCTACAATATTTTTAACACCTTTTATAGCGGCAGATTTTTTTGAAATACTATTATCAAATGCCAAGGGACCAAAAACATCAGCATTTAAATTTTCTTCTTTTGCAAGTTTTGTAATTTCATCTGCATCGATAGAGCTTGGTACACTATCTAAAATTTCTTCTGTTGCTGATAGAACTGCAATTTTGGGCCTTTCAATTCCTATACGGTTTGAAAAATCAATTACATTTCTTAAAATATGCATTTTTGTTTTTACATTGGGTAAAACATTTAAAGCACCATCAGTAATTATAAGTGGCTTGTCATTTTTAGTATTTGTCATATGCCATATGTGACTAAGTCTAGTTTTACCAAGTAAATTGTAATCTCTTTTTAAAATTTCTTTCATTAAGACATCTGTATGAATATGACCCTTAACAATAATTTTTACTTTATCTTGGCTAGCAAGTTTTGCAGCAATAGCAGCAGTATTATTTTCAATAGGTTCATCAATGATTTCAAATTTTGAAATATCCCATTTTAAATCTTCAGCACATTTAAGAATTTCTTTTTTATTCCCTATAAAGATAGGTGTTATTAAATTTTCATTAACAGCATCTTGAACTGAAAGCATTGGTAAAGGCAACCCTGCATTTACGATTGCAGCATTAACACCTTTTTTCTTATGTGCATGATCCAGAAGGTTATTAGGACAAACAATTTCTTTATTTGAAAGCATGAGGTATATTTAGTCTGAATTTTTAAAAAGTATATACTGTAAATTGATAATGATTAAGCCTTTTAAATTAGATATTCCCGATAAAGTACTTCAAGAAATATACACTAAAGTAAAAAATTACCCATGGCATGAAATGCCAGATGATGGTGGCTGGAAATATGGAAGTAATCTTGATTATATGAAAGAGATCTCAAATTATTGGATTAAAGATTTTGATTGGAGAAAACATGAGGCAGAAATAAATCAATTTCCAAATTTCACAACTATTGTAGATGATATCGAAATACATTTTATTCATGAAAAGGGAAGTGGGTCCAACCCAACACCTTTACTTCTTATGCATGGATGGCCTGGATCGGTAATTGAGTTTTTACATATTATAGAAAGACTTGCACACCCTGAAAAATTTGGTGGAAACATTGACGATGCCTTTGATGTAGTGGTCCCATCATTACCTGGTTTTGGTTTTTCTGGGAGACCTTCAAGACCCATGGGACCAAGAAAAATAGCCAATACTTTAAATAAATTGATGACAGAAAACCTTGGTTATAAAAAATATTTAGCACAAGGAGGTGATTGGGGAGCAACTATTGCAAACTGGATTGGTTATGATCATTCAAAATCATGTAAGGCAATTCACATTAATTGTTTAACAATGCGCCACCCTGATGGTCCACAAACAAAACAAGAGGAAGAATGGCAACAAAGATTTAATACAGACCAAACAATGCAGGATGGATATAGAACTCAACAAGCAACTAAACCTCAAACTTTAAGTTATGGAATGATGGACAGTCCTGTTGGAATTGCAGCATGGATTATTGAAAAAATGTACTCATGGTCTGATTTAAAAGATAACAATATTGAAAGTGTTTATTCAAAAGATACACTCTTAGCTAATATTATGGTTTATGTAGTTACAAAAACTTTCAACACAGCTACTTGGATTTATTACGGAAGAAGAGAAGAGGGTGGACGTTTTTTTCCTAAAGATTTTAAAAAAATAGAAATTCCAACAGCTGCAGCAATTTTTCCAGCAGAAATGTCTGAGTGGCCACCAAAATCTTATGTAGATAGAATGTTTAATATTACTCAATGGACAGAGATGCCGAGGGGTGGACATTTTGCAGCCCTTGAGGAACCTGAACTTCTTGTTAATGATCTTGTAAAGTTTTCAAGATCTGTACGATAGTTAGATACTTTGTAAATATTCCAAGTCTTTTAAAACAGCTTTTGAAATATTAATTTCTTTTTTAAGATTACTTTTAAACCTATTAAACTTACTTTGTCCTGGGTAAAGAATTTCTTTAACACCTTTTATCTTAGGTAGTTTTTTTATAGTTTTGATATTGTCTTTTATTCTTTTATTGAAAGAATTTCCTACAAATAAATTAGGCTTTAAAACAAAAAATAGGTGACCAATATTTTGTGGACCACTAAAATCAGTAAATGGATCTTTAACTCTACCTGCATGATTACCACCTGTTAATACACCACTTAAAATATCAACCATCCAAGCTAATCCAGAACCCCTAAAACCAGCTATTGGTAATTGAACACCCTCTAATGCTTTTTTAGGATCCGTTGTTGGTTTACCAAATTTATCTAAAGCAACTCCCTCAGGAATTTTAGTTCCTTCTCTTGCTGCAACTCTAATTTTTCCTCTATTAATCATTGAGATTGAAGTATCTAAAATAAAAGGAACCTTTGATCCAGTAGGTGTTCCAAAACAAATAGGGTTTGTTCCAAATAAACTTTTTAAAGCTCCATGAGGTGCAACTGCTGGAGGTGCATTAGTAAATACCATTACCATTAAACCTTTTTTAACTGCTTGCTCTGCGTAATAACCAGATAAACCATAATGACCACTATTCTTAACTGCAACTAAGCCAATTCCAGTTTTTTTAGCATTGTTTATAGCAGTTTTAATAGCGGTATCTGCTGCAACAAAGCCAATACTATTGTTACCATCAACATGGGCAATGGATTGAGAAATTTTTTTAACTTTAATTTTAGCTTTTGGATTAATAACTTTTTTAGAAATACGGTCACAGTACATCTTAAGTCTAGATAAACCATGTGATGGAGCACCAACTAATTCTGCATTGATTAAGGCTTCAGCACAAATAGTGGCATGATCTTTGTTTAATTTATACTTAATAAAGATATCTTTAATAATTCTTTTTAATTTCGAAGATTTCATAGTTTAATAAAAGTTTGATTAACCTTTACCATGCCATGGAATTGTTTTGTCAATTATTTTTCTTAAAGCAACATCAAATAATAAACCTAACATACCCATTACAAAAATAGTGATCCAAATAACTTCATATTGGAAGTATTTTTTAGCAACGTTTTCAACAAATCCAATACCTGTAGTACCGGCTAAAAATTCAGCTGCAACCAAAGTTCCCCAACACATTCCAACAGCAACTCTAACCCCTGTTAAAATTTCTGGTAATGAGTTTGGAAATATTACATGTCTTAATATTTGCCATTTAGATGCACCAAGTGAGTGTGAAGCATGAATTTTAGACAACTGCGTACCAGCAGCTCCTGCTCTAGCAGAGATGATCATAATTGAAAATGAAACCATAAATAATAAGAAAACTTTCCCAACATTATCAATTCCAAATACAGTAATAACTAGAGGAGCCCAAGCTAATGGGGGTACCGGTCTATATAGTTCAATTAATGGATCAAAAAATCCTTTAGCAAATCTGTTTAAACCCATAAATAATCCTAGTGGTACACCAAAAATAATTCCAAGTACTAAACCTAGGAGAACTCTTAAAAAAGAATCCCAGATATGACCCATCGGAACTGGTATCTTAAATAATTTAAACTCACCTGTAACAACACTTAAGACTTTACTCTTAAAGTTTGGAGTAACAGTTCCATCAGCATTATGAATTGGATATGCCCCAGGCATAGCATCTGCAATCCAATCAGGTAATATAAAACCAACTATTTTACTTACATCCATCATTTCATACCAAATTAGAGGTACGTTTTTAAATCCAATACTGGGTTTAAGGAGTAGCACAAATTTATTAAAGGTATCAGACGGTTTTGGTAACCATCTTCCAGATCCTTGTTCAGAACAATTTGGTCCACTTGAAACAATTGTACCAGCAGGAAATAAAAAAATATCAACTAGTCTTAAAACACCTTGTTCTTTCTTTTGAACTTCATCAAACTCTATTATTGATTTTTGCATATCATCAAGAGTATTAGGTGGGAAAATACTTGCGTATTCGATTCTTCGAGCAATTTTTAAAACATCTTTTGCTAATGCAGAAGCTACTTCTTGGGTATCATCTAAACTAGATCGATAAGCTTTAATCTCATCCTTAATCTCTTTCATTAACTGCTTATATTTATAGTTATGATTTCTTAATTTGAAAAAGTCATTACTAATAAGAGTTAATTCTTTTGCAGCTGCATCAAATTTTAAACCCATTTTTGTTTCAGGAATAGTTGGTATTTCAACTGTATTTTCTACAGCGGTTGCAGAGGCTCCCCATTTCCCTTGTTTTTTTAAAGCTTCAATTCTTGCGTTCTCTTCTTCAATACTTTTAATTGGTGGATAGCTTATTTTTTGAAAATCTTCTGTTAACCAAGTAATTCTATTTGTTAAATCTCGAATTTGACTTTTTGTTTCTTCTTCTAAAAGGTCAATATTGGTTAACAATGGAATTGATTGTTGAGTTTTTGCAATAAATTTTAAAAGAGTAGTTTTGTCTTGCTCTCTTATATTGGGTGAATTTTTAATTTCATTAGCTAGTTTTTGTATATTTTTGTTTTCACCTTTGATTATTGAAGTACTCTTAAATTCACGTTCTTCAATTGGAAATAAATATTTTAACGAAAGTAAAGAGTCGTTTACTTTTGCAACCTGACAAAGTTCATTTGCAGACTGGGGATAAAATGATTTCGCCATATCCCAAGAATAGTAAAGCCAAGTTAATAGTAAAAAACTACTACCAACAATAACCCAATGAACTCCACCTTTAGCTCTTTCAGGATTACCAAATACAGCATCTAATTTTTCAGTTTTTGCTAATTTTCTTCCATACAAAATAGATCCAATAACTGCAAAAATTACTACGAATGTTATAATACCTGTTAGCATACTAAATATCTTTACCCATAATTTCTTCTTCCATATTCCAAATCATAGTTAGAATTTCTTCTCTAGTGCTTACAAAGTCAGGTGTTTTTTTTATCTCTCTTAAATCACCATCAATACCCATTGATGCAAAAGGAAGATTATATTCTTTATGGATACGACCTGGTCTTGGTGCCATTACATATAATCTTTCACCTAGTAGTAAAGCTTCTTCAACTGAGTGGGTGATTAAGATAATTGTTTTTCCTGTTTCTTTCCAAATTTTTAAAACTAAAGACTGCATCTTCTCTCTGGTTAATGCATCTAATGCTCCTAACGGTTCATCCATTAAAATTAAATCAGGGTCATTAATTAAACATCTAGCAAGAGCAACTCTTTGCTGCATACCTCCAGATAATTGATAAGTAGGAGTGTTTCCAAAACCTTGTAGGCCTACTATATTTAACCATTCTTCAACTTTCTTAGCAGTTTTAACTGGGTCTTCTTTTTTCATTCTTAAACCAAAGTCAACATTCTCTGCAACCGTTAGCCATTCAAATAAAGCACCTTGTTGAAAGACCATTCCCCGTTCAACACCAGGGCCATTAATTTCATTTCCGTTAAGAGTGAGAACTCCAGAAGTAGGTCGTAGAAATCCAGCAGTAATGTTTAACAAAGTTGTTTTTCCACAGCCCGAAGGACCAAGAACAGTTAAAAGTTCACCTTTTTTAAGTGTAAAGTTTACATCTTTTAATGCATGAACTGTTTCTCCTTTAGGAGTTTTAAAGATCATGTTTAAATTCTGAGAAATTAAATCACTCATAAGACAATACTATATTAGAATTTTTTTAAAAAAATAGGCACCAATTTATTAAATTGGCGCCTATTTAAATTTATTTAACTCTCTAAATTAAAGAGGTAAAAAGCTTGTATCAACTGCTCCGTTAGGAGTACCCATTCCTTTTAAAAATCCACTTAGATTTCCAGAAGTCATAGATTTTTCAGTCTCTTCAGGTGTAAGAAATTTAAATCCGCTTAAAGTTTCTTTCATATCACCAAGCTTCATCTCAGCATCTTTAGCGATAACATTTAAATCACTTTTACCTGCTGCATATCTAGCATTTGCTTCATGAGTTACTTCTATGAAAGTTCTCAGCATACCTGGGTTCTCTTTCATAAATTTGTCAGTAACAGATGTAATGTCAATACCTAAGATACCAGCATCACGCGCTTCTTGAACTGTTAGTAATCTACTTCCAACTGCAGTTGCAGCTTTAATAGAATTTCCACCAAATAAACATGCCATTACAACATCACCAGAAACTAGTGCAGCAGCACCTTCTTCAGGATCCATTTGAATAACTGTCATTTTACTTTTATCAGCGCCAACAACTTTCATACTTTCATCAAAAACATACTCAGCCATTGTTCCTAGAGGAACAGCAACTTTTTTACCTTCTAATTCAGAAGCGTTAGCTTTTGTAATTCCAGAAGCATTAGATGTAACACAAGTTGTTCCACCCATTCCGTATTCCATAGCAATATCTACAAGTTTTAGCGGAGCTTTTGATTTAACAGCATTGATAAATGGCACTAAGCCTTGTGAGTAAGAAATATCAATATCTCCAGCTAACATAGCATCAGTCATTGCACCACCGTTTGAAAAGTTAGTCCATTTAACTGGAACACCTAGAGCTTTATCAAACATCTTTTTAACTTTGTCTTCTTGGTTTGGAGTAGGCCATTCTAAAAAGAATGCAACTCTAACTTCTTTAGCAGCAGCGTTAGCAACTGACATTGATAAGTTAAGAGCAACTACAGCACCAAGAATAAAACTAATTATTTTTTTCATTATTATTCCTTTGTTAGTAATTTAATTAAATTATCTGTATTTAAATGGAATTTGGAATTGATGTAAAACAAATTTTAATTTTTATACACCTATAAGTTGTAAAATTATAAACCTTAAAGAAAAAAATAATTATAGAAAACCTTTTGATTTAGTCTAATAGTTAGGAATAAAATTATAACACTACATACTTAGAGAGAGAATATTTATGAGCTCAGAAAACAGAACTTCAGTACCTAATTCATTAAATGAACATTGGATGCCGTTTACATCTAATAAAGATTTCAAAGCAAACCCAAGACTAATTACAGAAGCTAAGGGGGTTTACTTAAAAACTCACCATGGAAAAACACAAATAGATGCGAGCTCAGGGTTATTTTGTAACCCACTAGGCCATGGAAGAAGAGAAATCACAGAAGCTGTTACAAAGCAATTAGAAACTTTAGATTACGCACAACCATTTCAACAAGGTTTTGGTGGTTCATTTGAATTAGCTACAAAAATTTCAAAACACACACCAGGTGATTTAAATAAAATGTTTTTTACAATTTGTGGATCTACAGCTGTAGAAACTGCAATTAAAATTGCTGTTGCATATCACAGAGCAAAAGGACATGCAGAAAGATTTAGATTTGTTGGACGTGAGCGTGGTTATCATGGAATGAACATTGGCTGTATTTCAGTGGGTGGAATGGTAAATAATGTTAAAACGTTTGCAAGCGTTTTAATGCCAGGTGTCCAACACATTAGACATACACATTTACCAGAACATAAGTTTGTGAGTGGTCAACCAGAAACTGGAGACTATTTAGCAAATGATTTAGAAACTATTTGTCAAAATTTTGGTGGTGAAAACATTGCTGCTTGTATTGTTGAACCGATTGCTGGATCAACTGGAACACTGGTTCCACCAAAAGGATATTTACAAAAACTAAGAGAGATCTGTGACAAGCATGGAATACTTTTAATTTTTGATGAAGTAATTACAGGATGGGGCAGAACAGGATCTAAATTCGCTGCAGATGAATTTGGAGTAACTCCAGACATTATGACAATGGCTAAAGCTACAACCAACGGTGTTGTTCCCATGGGTGTTGTTGCATGTAATGATTATATCTATGATGCGGTAATGGATGCTTCACCAACAGGTGCAGTTGAATTGTTTCATGGCTATACTTATTCAGGAATTCCAGTTGCAGTTGCTGCCGCTCTTGCAGTGCAGGAAATTTTTGAAAAAGATGATATTTTCAATAGAGCAAAAAATTTATCTCCTTATTTCCAAAAAGGATTATTCTCTCTTCAGGATCTAGAGTCTGTAGATAATATTAGAGGATATGGAATGATGGGCGGAATAGACATGAAGCTAAACACTAAACCAGGTAAAGCTGGTTATGAATGTTTTAAAGCTTGTTATGAAGCTGGTGTTAACTTTAAAGCTACAGGAGATTGTTTGATTATAGCTCCTCAATTCATCTGTGAAGAAAAACATATCGATGAGATTATTGAAAAGTTAAGAACTGGTATTACTAACTATCAAAAAAATCAAAAAAACTAAAAACTTTAATAAAATTTAAAGTACTGAAAAGGGAGAGAGTGTTATGAAAATTGGCGTACCTAAAGAAATCAAACCACAAGAGCATCGTATTGGATTAACCCCTGAAAGTGTTAAAACTTTAATATCAGAAGGTCATGAAGTTTTAGTTGAAAATAATGGTGGATTTGAAGCTGGTTTTGAAAATGATCAATACACAAGTGTAGGTGCTAAAATTGTTGATAAAGCTGAAGATATTTTCAATGATGCAGATATAATTGTTAAAGTAAAAGAGCCCCAAGCAGGTGAAGTTAAGATGATTAGAGAAAATCAAATCGTCTACACTTATCTACACTTAGCAGCAGCTAAAGAATTAACAGAAGGTTTAGTTAAATCTAAAGGTGTTTGTATAGCCTATGAAACGGTTACAGATGATAATGGCAGATTGCCATTACTTGCACCAATGAGTGCAGTTGCTGGACGTATGTCAGTTCAAGCTGGAGCACATTGCTTGGAAAAAAACCAAAATGGTAGAGGTCTTTTATTAGGAGGAGCTCCTGGAGTTGAAGGAGGTACTGTTGTTATTTTAGGCGGCGGTGTTGTTGGTGAAAATGCTGCTGTGATTGCAACTGGAATGGGTGCTAAAGTTCATATCGTTGACAAGTCTGAAGCAAGATTGAAACAATTGGTTGAAATGTTTGGTGATAAAATTATTCCAGAACAAAGTGATAAAATTGATTTAAATAAATTAGTTGCAAAAGCTGATCTTTTAATTGGGGGTGTTTTAATACCAGGTGCAGAAGCTCCAAAATTAATTACTAAACCAATGTTAAAATTAATGCAAAGAGGATCAGTTATTGTTGATGTTGCAATTGACCAAGGGGGTTGCGTTGAAACAAGTAAACCAACAACTCACGGTGATCCAACTTATATTATTGATGATGTTATTCATTACTGTGTAGCAAATATGCCAGGTGGAGTTCCAAGAACTTCAACAATTGCGTTGAACAATGCAACACTTCCACATCTAGTAAAAATTGCAAATAACGGTTACGCTAAAGCACTAAGCGATGATAAACATTTGCTTGCAGGACTAAACGTTTGTAAAGGTCAAGTAACATACAAAGCAGTGGCTGATGTTTTTGGGTATGATTATGTTGATCCTTTAAAAACTCTGTAATTTTTTTAACTAATGTTATCGGATAAAATTAAAGATTATTTAAACGAATACATTAGCCAGGAAGTTTACGTTCAAGTAGCCGTTGCTAAGGGTAAAAATAAAATTTCAACTAATGCAGCAATCAGTAAGTACTTTGAAAGCAATCACTTTCAAGGTTTAGCTGAAGGTAAACCCTACAATACTTTTTTAGATGATCTTAAAGACAAATGTTTAGGAAAATTAGTTAACTCTCCAATGAAAGATAGTAAAACGGACGATGAGATTATTATTGAACTTCAGAATAAACTTAATACTTTAGATATTGGTGAATTAAATGATACTTACTGGGAAGTTGAAACTGGTGAATATTTAAGAGGAGCAGATATTAAAGAAATCGAACTCGAGAGAGATACTTTAATTAAATTTTTAGCTTCAAAAGATGAAGCACATGACACGGTAAGTACTCTTTGCAAAAATTATGAAAAATTGTGTAAGCAAAAGTACCCTGAAGCTCCATTGCCTTTAGAAATTTTATAATAAAAATTAATTTTATTTTTTAATTAATTCACTAATAAAAAGCTCGCCATTACCACTATCCATGGCATCTTTATAAAAATCTTTTGTATCTTTGGCTAATTTTTCAGCATTAGGCATATCTTTTAGTAAATCTTGAATGTAGGACATATCTTTATGCGAATTTTTTGCAGTAAACTTAAACCCTGTATAATCGTCTTTTAAAAGGTTATCAAAAATTCTACTTAAGGCTGCAGAATTTCCAGAGCCAAGTTTAGCAACATCGTATAATTTCTTTAAATCAATATCAAATTTTTTTGCACCTTTTATCATGTGAACAATTAAAGTAGCATTACCCAGTGTTAAAAAATTATTTAAAAGTTTTGATTTAGTTCCCATGCCAACTTCTCCAAAATAAAAGTAATCTTTGCAAAATGCTTTTAAAAATACTTCAGCTTTCTTAAAATTTTCTTCACTGCCACCAATAATACCACCTAAGACACCTTCTTCAGCTTGAACGGGGCCTCCCATTACAGGACATTCTATGTAGTTTATATTTTTACTTTTAAAAATTTTATTAGCTTCGATGGATCCATTTTGGTTATGAGTAGTAATATCAATAATAAGAGTATCTGAATTTAATAGAGGTAATATTTTTTCAATAATTGAATGAGCAATAGGAGTATTGGTCACACATAAAAATAGACAGTCTAAATTTTTTGAACATAGTTCGTCATATGATTTAACTTCAACTGCACCTTCATTAACTATTTTTTCTATTGGAGATCTATTTTTATTAGCAATAACAAATAAATTATTATTATTTTTTAGAATATTTTTGGCTATTCCATAACCCATATACCCAACACCAATGAAACCAACATTTTTCATGAATGATTAAATTTATGCTTAATTATAAATTATATCAAATAGATATTTGTGTTTTGTTTTTTAATCAACTGATGTATGTATTGGGAAAGGGGTGTCGTAACTGACTGAGATTAAACCCTAATAACCTGTCCGGTAATTCAGAAAGGGAGAACAATGGATAAAACATACTTTATAAGTCAATCAACATCATTAACACTTGTCATAACTATAAGCTTAATCTTTACAATTGTTGGATTAATTTACTCTAAAAAATATCAAGGGATTAACAATTATCTAACTGCGAATAGAAACATTGGTTTCTTTTCACTAACAACAAGCCTAATTGCATCTGCGCTTGGGGCTTGGATTTTATTTGGTCCAGCATCTGCTGCAACATGGGGTGGAATAGGAGCTGTGATTGGTTACGCATTAGGAACAGCATTTCCTATGATCTTTTTAATTTCACTTGGAAAAAAAATAAGAACTGACTTTCCAAAAGGTTCAACGTTAATTGAATTTTTAAGAAAAAGATTTGGAAAGAGTTTATTTAAACTTATTTTGCTTATGACAGTATTTTATATGTTCGTCTTTTTATGTGCTGAAGTTACTGCAGTTGCAATATTGATAAATTATATTTCAGGAACTGAACTTTGGGTCACCTCTTTAATTATTCTGATCGCAACGCTTGCTTACACCTTATACGGTGGATTAAGAGCTTCAATTTTTACAGATAATATTCAAATGATAGTAATTGTAGCTTTATTATTAATTTCAGTATTTTATCTGACATCATTTACAGGGGATCAGTTTTCTTTCTCATTTATTAAAGAAAGAAGTCCTCACTTACTAAGTGCGAGTTATATTCCAAACTATACTGCAGGATTAACTTTCTTT
>Ga0257120_1002201_pt1:7500-11958 | contig 11958 bp, 5 predicted proteins | sample SI106_10metaG_FD_190153 | JGI IMG/M metagenome (GOLD analysis project Ga0257120, IMG submission 190153) | Marine microbial communities from Saanich Inlet, British Columbia, Canada - SI106_10 | ecosystem: Environmental > Aquatic > Marine > Inlet | place: Canada: British Columbia... | reverse complement strand
ACATCAACCGAGCGGCGGCGCACAATATTCTGCTCGTCGACCACCCAGACATAGCGTCCACCGATATCACGTAGCACGACCTCTGCGGGCACAACAATCGCCTTTGTTTCGGTCGGGTTGCGCTGATCTGGGGCGACCGGCACCTGCACGGTGGCAAACAAACCAGACGTCAGTTCATACTTAGCATTATCAAAAATGGCTCGAACTCGAATCGTGCGAGTCATCGAATCGACCTTGTTATCCATAAAGTCGATATGACCAATGGTGCCATACATAGAGCGATCTGCCAACTCTAGCTTAACGTCGAGCCCTCTGACATACTCGCTGACTTTTTGGTCGGAGCGCTGACGAAGAAATTTAATGGCTTCTCGCTCTGGCACCTCAAAATATGCTTCAATCGTCGAATCATCGACAATCGAAGTGATAATGGTAGGCTCTGAATACCCGACCAAGTTCTCATCACTTACATTCGCCAACGAGATACGTCCACTGATCGGCGCATGCACCGTCGTATAGCTTAAGTCCAACTTGGCATTATTTAAATGCGCCTTTGCCTGATTCACGGATGCGATCGACTGCGCCAGTTCCGCGGCAGCAATATCAACTTCAACCTCTGAAACTGAATTCGTCTGCAATGCGAGCTCGAGGCGCTGCTTTCGCGTCTTGGCAAGCTCACGCCCAGCTTCGGCACGCTCGAGGTCAGCCTGCGATGATTCAACCGCCAATTTATATGGCGCTTGCTCAATGATGAATAATAAATCGCCCTTGTTAACAAACGAGCCTTCATTGAAATTGGTCTTTTCAAGATAACCACTGGCACGGGCACGGATCTCTACCTCAGAGACACCCTGCAAGGTCGACGGGAATGTCTTGTAAACAGTCACCTCTCTCATTTCTGGCGCCGCCACCGTAACACTCGGCGGCAGGGGTGGCGGTGTTTCCTTAGAGCCACAGCCCGCCAAAAATAAACCGCCCAAAACTACCAGGCTTAAAGATACGGCCCCAGCAGAGAAGACTCCTTGTAGGGATGATTTTTTACTGTTCTCGTTCATGGTGTTTATAAACTATTTAACAATATGTTTTCTATTCAGAGCGATTCAGCTCAACCTCGCCATCAAGATATCCTCCACCTAATGCGCGGTATAACGTAATATAAGCTTGGGCGATTAATCCTTGGCTCACTGCATAGCTGTCTTCGACCCGAGTCGCGGTACGCTCCGCATCCAGCACATTCTGAAAATCAACCAAGCCCTTCGAGTAGTTGTCCTTCACCAAGGATACCGTCTCTTTCGCAGATGCAGAACCCAGCTTTAATGATTGCAAGCGGTCGCGCTCATTTGCGATGCGACTCATCGATGTCTCCACTTCCTCGACTGCTTCCAACACTGCATTCTCATATTCGAGCAGCGCTTCTCGGGTTCGAGACTCCTCAATATCAACTTGACTACGCACACGCTGGGCACTGAACAAATTCCAACGAAATGCAGGGCCAAAACCATAGGCTCGCGCGCCTGATTCAAACACGTTGCCACTCTCATTCGATAATAGCGCGAAGTTACCATTTAGCGAAAATCGTGGATAAAGATCCGCCTCAGCCACGCCGACACGTGCATGCTGAGCGGCCAATTGACGCTCCGCGGCACGTATATCAGGACGCGCTCGAAGCACTTCAGCAGGTGTCTCAATTTCAGTGCCCGGTGGTGGCATCGGAATTATTTCATGTTTACCTAACAGCTTCTCTACTGCTGGGGAATAGCCACCCAATAAAATAGCTAGTCGATTCACTGTCGCGGTGCGCTGCTGGCGTAATTGCGGAAGAAATGCCTGCGTATCAGACAAATTCGTCTGTGCTTGAGTGGTGTCCTGTTTCGGCACCAGACCTGCATTAAAGCGATCATTCGCGACCCTAAGCGACCCTTTCTGATTCACAATATTCTGCTTCGCCAAAATAATACGCTCCTCAACCGTGCGTACATCCAAATAGTTCCTCGCCACTTCAGCGATCAACAGAACCATGAAATCACGGTAACTCTCCTCGACCGCCTGCAACCCGGCATCAGCTGATTCAATCGACCGGCGTACACCCCCTAAAACATCAAGCTCCCAAGTTAGGTCAGCACCGACAGAATAAAAGATCTCCGAACCGCCCCCGCCTGCAGCCTTAGACAGGCCGACATTTTCACTCGTGCGTTCGCGGCGTATACCTCCAGTCCCATCAACAGTCGGAAATAAGGCGCCATTCGAAATCTGACGAGTAGACCGAGCTTGCAGTACACGCTCATAAGCAATTGCGAGACTCTTGTTATTCTCAATCGCAGCATCGATCAGTTGATTTAACGGTTCATCTTCAAACTGCTTCCACCAGTAATCCACCGCCAAGACGCCGACCGGCGAGCCGACGATACGCTGATTCCAAGCATCCGGCGCGGCAACTTGAGGCGATTCATAATCTGATCCAACGAATTTACAGCCAGATAAACCGACTAGACTAACAAGTGTCGCTGCCCCCAACTGAATAGTTGCGGACAAAGATCGATTAAATCCAAATGAAGTCTTCACGTATGGCAGCGAACTAATTTAAAAATCATAGGCTAGCTTCAACTTGGATGTGAAAGCTATTCTCTACAAGAGATGTTATAGTCAAACAAATCGAACTATAACAGCAAGAGTAGAATAACGATTATTATATTAGCAACAACTTAACACACAGACAACCGATCGATCGTGCCGCACCCAGACCAAACAAGCGCTATTGGCCATCCGCATCAATTAAGCCCACGATATAATCCGACGGCTGATAATGATGAATCAATACGGTCGTCTCGCCGTTCTTAATCATCCTTGCTTCAGGTAAGCGGATCTCGGGAGTCTTGTGCGGCGCGTAAAGCACATCATCATGCGAGGCGTTTTTATGCTCCTTAAATAAATCAGGGGTAATTTTGCCACCCAAATGATCATCACGGCCAGTGGCGACATGGATTGTCCCGAGTATCTTTTCGTCTTGAATATCACGCCCCGAGAAGGGCAATACTTGGGTGCCAAAGCCCAGCTCACCAATCGCACCGATCATCGGATCATCTTTGAGGCGGCGATTGTGGTCTTCGATCTCCGCATAATCACCATATACAAACTGCGACTTATAGATCATACCATCTTTGACATGTAGCAGCCCAATTGTGCTTTCGTCGTATTTAAATGGGAAGACACCATCGGCACTTTCTGGTACAAAATAAACTTCCCCAGCAGGTAAATTCGCCACATCCGCCTTGCCAGCAGGGCACAAGCCGTGGCTCTTTTGCGCCTCCTGGCCATTGGTATGTAGCACCAATGTGTAAATCTTGCTTTCCACTTCAAAGTCGATTTCGAAACGATCGGCTTGTGTCAGACCGCATCGGATACGCTCCGCCTCTTCACTCACGATATTATAATCGACCGCAAGCCCAGTATCTAGAATGATCTGATTCAGCCCATGTAAGGTCGCTCCACGAAAACCGAACTCCTTGCATTTGGCAGTTAGCGGAGCTGTTGCAGAAAAAGTCGAAACCGTCAGTATGATGTCATACTTGGTATAAATATCCCGATCCAAACTGAGTAATTTACCCTCTACATCATAACAAGCATCTTCCATGTCGAGATTACTTCCCCCGGTCTCATTATAAGCATACAGCTCACCACCGGTCCAGTTCATCGCCTCCAAGCCACCAGCCTTAAAGCCCTGATAAAAGGTTTCATACCCATAGTTCTGAATCGATAACGTATCGTCTTCCAGAAAACTAAAATCCTCAATATCAGCCGGGTTCGGCAAATCGATAAGAATGCAAACCCTCTCTCCAGTGCCAGTGCCAAAGCATGTCGTCAACAGACGTGTTAAACTGAATGGAGAAAATGTGCGTTTGTTCGCGTCTAAGATCATAATTATAAAAAATCTATTAAGTTTACAGTGGTTAGAAATTTGCATCCGCCATTAATCCTGTCAAAGCTAGGTTTGACTGAATTACAGACGATAGTGAAATCGGAGCCACTCTCACGAACTTACAACTTTACTGACAAATACTACTTATGAAGCGTTTTTTCGATATTTTCGCGACGATCATACTCGCGTGTGCGCTCAGCCTGCCGCTCTTAACATTATGCGCGATACAGCTTGTGATCTTAGGCCGACCGATTTTTTTTCGGCAGCAGCGTGCCGGCAAAAACGGTCAACCACTGTCGATCATCAAGTTCCGCACCATGCGCACTGGCACAGGTAGCGATGCCGAGCGTTTGATTCCTTGGGGTAAATTCCTGCGCTCGACTAGCCTCGACGAACTCCCCGAACTTTGGAATGTCTTGCGCGGCGAAATGAGCCTGGTCGGGCCCCGCCCCCTCCCATCGATTTACCTTGATCGCTACTCAACAGAACAAGCGCGACGCCACGACCTGCGCCCCGGCATCACTGGCTGGGCACAAGTCAACGGC
>Ga0257120_1002197_pt1 | contig 11969 bp, 8 predicted proteins | sample SI106_10metaG_FD_190153 | JGI IMG/M metagenome (GOLD analysis project Ga0257120, IMG submission 190153) | Marine microbial communities from Saanich Inlet, British Columbia, Canada - SI106_10 | ecosystem: Environmental > Aquatic > Marine > Inlet | place: Canada: British Columbia | collected... | reverse complement strand
GCCCCCCTCTCAACTCATCGCTAAACGGGGCAACAGAGACGTGGCCGAGTGGTCGAAGGCGCTCCCCTGCTAAGGGAGTAGGCCCGTGAGGGTCTCGAGGGTTCGAATCCCTTCGTCTCTGCCACCATACCTTTTTGTTGGTTTTGAATGGGTCGCCTTGGGCGGCCTTTTTCATTTGTTTTGATAGGTTTAGTGGTCATTTAGCTTTATGTTGAATTTCCTTCGATGATGCTTATACTCATTCATTGAGTGGTATGAAATGTGGTATTTTGAATGGCCCTGACAGGTAAGCTGACAAAGAAGCTGGTGGAGAATCTAAGCGCTGGGCGTCATGGTGATGGCGGTGGCCTGCATTTGGTTGTTGATCCATCGGGTGCGCGGCGTTGGATCGTGCGCGTTGTCGTCAAAGGTCAGAAAAACAAAAAAGGCGGTCCGCTGCGTACTGACTTTGGTTTGGGTGGCGCAGACATTGTGACCTTGAACCAAGCCCGCGAACGAGCGCTTGAATATCGCAGGATGGCAAAACAGGGGTTGAACCCCCGTTTTAACGCCAATCGTGAAGTACCCATATTTGAAGAAATTGCTCAACAGGTTCACATCGACCGGATGCCGACGTGGAAAAGCGAAAAGCACGGCCAACAGTGGATGACAACTTTACGGGCCTATGCCTTTCCTAAGATAGGGCGGATGCCCGTGGATAGTATTGGACAGCCGGAAGTTTTGATGTGTCTTGCGCCGATATGGACTGAGAAACATGAAACCGCACGGCGCTTGTCCCAGCGGATTAAGATTGTTTTGGATGTGGCCAAGTCTAAGGGGCATCGAACTGGTGAAAACCCTGTTACCGCGATCCATGACGCGCAAGTGTTGCCCAAGGTGAACGCTAAGCCCAAACATCACAAGGCTATGATGTGGCAAGACGTGCCCGCATTCTATGCTGATCTTAAGGCACGCGACGCGATGGCCGCAAAGGCGTTGCGCCTAACTTGTCTAACAGGGTCGCGCACAAATGAGGTTTTGGGAATGCGCTGGGAAGAAATCGATTTTGAAGCGCGTTTGTGGACGTGTCCAGTTGAGCGGATGAAAACAGGTGAAGAACACCGCGTTCCGTTAACGGATGAAATGCTTGCGATCATTGAACCTTTGAAGGCAATGAAATCTGATTTTGTATTTGAAGGCCAAAAGCGCAACAAGCCGTTGTCAAATATGTCGATGCTTATGCTGTTGCGTCGTATGGGCGTTGAAGGCGTCACGGTGCATGGGTTCCGCTCAACATTCCGAGATTGGGCGTCTGAAATGGCGAACGCGCCGCGTGAAGTCGCTGAAATGAGTTTGTCGCATCGGGTTGGGTCTGATGTTGAAAGGGCTTATGCGCGTTCTGATCTGCTAGATAAGAGGCGGGTTTTGATGGATAAATGGTCGAAATTTTCTTCGGGTAAGCCCCTTGATAAACTTGGAGTAATTTAGATGTTTTCTCCTTTGGACTACACTAGTTTTAAAAAATTGTGGGATGCGAATAGATTGGCGTTCTCGTCGGCTGAGCATGACTTCGAAGAGCTATTCAAGTGGATTTTTGAAATTGATGACGGCAATATTTCGAATTGGATGGCTAGAACGCTTTCATCAGATGAACTTATAGAAAAAGTTATGTTTGAGGTCGCGTTCTCTGAAGGCCTGTTTTTGTCATCTCCATCTGGCCAAATAGTGAATTTTGATGTCGAATTTTTCAAATCAGATACAAACTTCACTCATATCTTAAACTCTTCACCAGAGTTTTTTGATAACGAATTCAGGCACTATGATTCGACAAGAATCTATCCTGAACGCTTGACGAAAATAGATGACTTAAAACGCGCGAAAAAAGACCCTTGGTGGGAGTTAAGAAATGATTGTGGCTTTTGCAGTATTAACTACTACTATGATAGAGATAACTATTGCATCTCGCTTGACGTTTTTCAGAAAATTGAACGCGTTTCACATGTATACATGTCGACAGAAACGCTTCGAGTAAAAGAATGTTCAATAAAACCATTTGAAGGTTGGGCAATTTGCGTACTTGATTCCGTTGCTGAGCAGCTTTCACCAACTCGACTTCGCGAAAAATTTGTTCTGAAGTTAATATGCGAAGCACTTAATCTTGATGAGGAAGATTACGAGACAAAGCCGCCACTAACTACGAACAATGTTGGAAGGCCTAATATCAGTATAGCCGCCGCCAAATCCTTTATGAAACATTTTTCACTCGATAAGAAGCCGTCATGGAAAGAAGCTATTGCTAAAATCAAAGAAGAAGACGGTCTCGAAGTAAGCGTTAGGACTTTGCAAAGAGGCTTAAAGCAACTTTCTGACGACAAAAGTACGTCATAATATGTGACAAAACTGTTTTGTCATTTTGGCGGTTTTGACAGTGTTTTCGAATTGCTCAACTAGCTTTACCGAACGTCACCAATTGCAATCAATTGGAGATCAAGCATGACAAACCTATTTGAGCAAAACCGAAACTACGTTCTTGGCGATACTGCACTCAATCTGATCGGGGATCGTGATAAACTGGCCCAATGGCGTCACAAAGGCATGGGGCCAGCGTTCTACAAACTGGGCCGCAAGATCATCTATCGTGGCGTTGATTTGAATGCATGGGCAAACTCCCAACGCGTCGATCCAAGTGTTGAACGCACGTAATGGCGCGGCGTTTTAAGACGCGGAGCATTAAGGCCAACAAGACTTATCGGATTGATGAGTTGGCAAATGCCGCTGGCGTATCTCCACCAGCGGTTCGCGCATGGATCAAGGCTGGCATGACCCCGATAGACGGCAATCGCCCGACGATGATCATGGGATTTCACGCGCTTGAATTTCTTGCAATGCGCAAGAACAGTTCCAAGCGTCCAATGGCGTTGGGCGAGTTTTATTGCATGCGTTGTAAGGCCCCTAGATCGCCATTAGGTGCAATGGCTGACTATGCACCGTCAAGCGCAACAGGCGGGCGTCTCAAGGGTTTTTGTGGGGTCTGCGAGTGCGCATGTAACCGCAATATCAGCGTAATCGACCTGCCTGACATTCGCAAGGTCTTGGATGTGGAAATTAGAGACAGTGGGTGACCCTAATGGAACCCTTTAACCCCCTCTTAAACTAGCACTTCAGGAAGGACGCAGAGTCATGCGCAAATTTAATGCAGAAAACGAGCGATTGAAACGCCGTTACGGGCAATATTTGAAAGAAGCCAAAGGGCGGGATGAAAAGTCCATCGACAAGGTTCGCGCGGCCTTGGTGAAGTTCGAAGAAAGTACCAAATTCAAGTCGTTCAAGTCGTTTCATATTGAGCAGGCACGGCAATTTAAAGACGCCTTGAGCCGCGCAAAGACCATTCATGGCAAGCCTTTGAGCCTTACAACTACCGATGCTACGTTACGGCTGGTCAAAGCGTTCTTTCATTGGTTGGCAAGTCAACAAGGGTTCAAGAAAGTCCTAAGCTATGCGGATGTGGAATATTTCAACAACAACCGCAACGACGCCCGCGCAGCACATCACCAGCGCCCTGTACAATTCCCTTCAAAAAAAGCAGCCTATCACGCGTTTCAAGGGATGACAGAACGCAACGAACTAGAACAACGTGACAAAGCAATGTTTGCGTTTCTGATGATCACTGGGGCAAGAGCGGGCGCTGTGTCTTCATTGCGCTTAAAACATATCAACTTAGTGGATGGGTACGTTTATCAGGATGGGCGCGAGGTAAGAACCAAAGCTGGTAAAACAATCACAACGTGGTTTTTCCCGATGCATCCTGAGTATTTGGAGTGTTTCACAGCTTGGGTGACATATCTGCGTGATGACAAGATGTTTGGAGGTGAAGACGCGTTGTTTCCTAAGCCTGAACGGCGTCTGGTGGATGGTAAGTTCACGTTTGATACTTTGTCGAGTGAAATCTATGCAAATTCGTCTCAGGTTAATGCTATGTTCCGAAAGGCGTTTGAGCAAGTCCAGATGCACCCACACCCCCCCCATAGTGTCCGCAAGACCTTAGGGCAGGAACTAAGTGACCGAAATTTACCACTGGCAACGCAAAAGGCTTGGTCGCAAAATTTGGGGCATGAGAAATTCACAACAACGGTGTCCAGTTATTTGCCAGTGTCGGATCAACAACAGGGCGAATTGATTAAAGGGCTGAACGCAAGTTGATGTCTGAGGGATACGCACGAGTGCGAGTAAGTAAGGTCGTGTTTGCTCTTCGTTGTCGTACCTTTGTGCAAAGACTGTGAATTTTGCTAAACTGGAGATTACTAAGTTGACTCAAGATGATCTGAGTGAAACTTCTTTCACAAGTTGAAAGGGTTTTTATGCAAAGTTCATTGGCAAGTATCTTGGAGCAATTTCGGCTTCGCTCACAATCCGAGTTCGAAAAAGGTGAGTACTTTGAAAAGCTTGTTAAGGTTTTTCTTGAGAACGACACTTTGCAAGGTCAAGACTATGATAAGATTTGGTTATTTAAGGACTGGGCAATAGAACGAGGCTTGCCTGCCAAAGATATTGGAATTGATCTTGTAGCACGTCATGCTGATGGTTCGGGATATTGCGCCGTTCAATGTAAGTTTTACGCAGCCGACAGCAGTATCAGTAAGAAACAAATCGATTCATTCGTATCGGCGGCTTCATCGGTGGATTTTGTTAGCCTTGTTATCGTGGATACTACTCTAAAAGATTTTAGCCCCAATTTGATTACGATGCTGGAAGCAGGGGAAAAGTCGTGGCATCGCATTTCTCTTTCCGATTTGGAAAAAAGCCGCATCGATTGGTCTGCGTATTTTCGCGACAGCACTGTGAAGCTCGAAGAGCCCAAGACACTACGCGACTATCAGCGCGAGGCCATTGATAAAGTGCGTGCTGGGCTTGAAACGGCTGATCGCGGCAAGCTTATTATGGCTTGTGGCACGGGTAAGACATTCATGGGCTTGAAGGTAGCAGAGGAACTCGGCGGTAAGGGGAAGATGGTGCTCTATATGGTGCCCTCACTGGCCTTGATGTCACAGACCGTCCGAGAGTGGAAAAATGACTGTGCGGATGATTTCTTGGCCTTTTCCGTTTGCTCAGATGTAAAAGTGGGGAAGCGCGAGAATGATGGGGATGCGATCCAATTTACTGTTCACGACCTTGCTTTTCCCGCGACGACAGATGCGACCAAAATTTCCCAGCAAGTCCAAGATGCAGATCGTGAAAAGATGGTTGTGGTCTTTTCTACCTATCAATCTATCCAAGTATTAATCGACGCGCAAAAAACGCACGGCTTACCCGAATTTGATTGGATCATTTGTGACGAAGCCCATCGCACAACAGGTGCAACAATTGGTGCCGACGAAAGTAACTTTGTCAAAATTCATTCGAACGATCATGTGGCGGGTAAAAAACGCCTATATATGACAGCAACTCCCAAGATTTTTGGTGAGAACGCGAAGTCAAAAGCTAAGCAACACGACGTTGCGCTTGCGTCGATGGATGATACCGAAATGTTCGGTGAGGTGCTGGATTACAAAAGCTTTTCATGGGCGGTAGAGAACAACAGACTTACCGACTACAAAGTCATCGTTTTGGCGGTGGATGAAGGCATTATCAGTTCCAGCGTGCAAAGCCGTTTGGCCGAATCCAGCGAAATGAAGCTGGATGACGCGACTAAAATCATTGGATGTTATAAAGCGCTGACAAAGCAAAACTTGATTGGTGAGGATGCTGAAAACCCATCCCCAATGAAACGTGCTTTGGCTTTTTGTAAAAACATCGCCGTTTCCAAAATGATCACAAATGAATTCGCCGCAGTGGTCGAAGAATACCTAATCAATGAAGCGCTGGGCGATGAAAACACTGCCTTGAACGTCGAAACGAACCATGTGGACGGTACTTTCAACGCCAAACAGCGCGAAGATCGCCTAGATTGGCTTAAAGCTGAAACGGATGACGATACGTGCCGCATATTGACCAATGCGCGTTGTCTCTCTGAAGGCGTGGATGTGCCTGCTTTGGACAGCATTATCTTCATGCATCCCCGCAAAAGCCAAATTGATGTTGTGCAATCCATTGGCCGCGTTATGCGTCGGGCTGAAGGCAAGGAAATGGGCTATGTGATCTTGCCTGTTGCCGTGCCTGCTGGCGTTGCCCCTGAAGACGCGCTTAACGACAACGAGCGCTATCAAGTTGTCTGGCAAATCCTGAACGCTTTGCGCTCACATGACGAACGCTTGGATGGTAAAATCAACCAAATCGGTATTGGCGAAGACGTCTCTGATAAAATCCAAATAGTGGGCATTACAACCACGGCCACCCAAGAAGATATCGAAGTCAATAAAACCAAAGCGAGCAAGCGCACCGATGTGGGCGGTAATGCTGGCGACAAAAGCGACGATGAGATTGTTATTGAACGTGATGGTTCGGAACAAATGGGCTTTGTCTTTGATGAGTTGACCCAAGCTTTACGCGCCAAGATCGTTGAGAAATGCGGCACGCGTGAGCATTGGGATAAGTGGGCCAAGGATATCGCCAAGATCGCGGAAACTCATATCACGCGGATCAGCACTATTGTTGCCAAAGAGGGCGAAGAACGCACAGCCTTCATGGCTTTCCTTGCTGAAATTCGCGACGATCTAAATCCCGAGATCAGCGAAAATGACGCCATCGAAATGCTGGCCCAACACCTGATCACCAAACCCGTCTTTGACACCCTGTTCCGTGATAACCACTTCACCGCGAACAACCCCGTGTCCAAAGCGATGGAGATCGTCCTAGGTCAATTGGACCACCACAACATCGGCAAAGAGGCTGAAACGCTGCAAGGCTTCTATGACAGCGTCCGTAGGCAGTCAGAGGGCATCAAAACCGCCCAAGGCCGCCAAGCGCTTGTTGTGCGCCTCTACGACCAGTTCTTCCGCTCTGCCTTCCCCGCGATGACGCAAAAGCTGGGGATCGTGTATACCCCCGTCGAGGTAGTGGATTTCATCATCCATTCCGTCAACGATGTGCTGAAATCAGAGTTCGGGCAAACGCTGGGCAGCAAGGGTGTGCATATCCTTGACCCCTTCACCGGAACAGGCACCTTCATCACGCGGCTGCTGCAATCGGGGCTGATCGCTCCGGAAGAGTTGGAGCATAAATACAAACACGAAATTCACGCGAACGAGATTGTCTTGCTGGCCTACTACATCGCCGCGATCAATATTGAAGCGGTCTATCACGACATGGCCAAAGAGATCGCGATTGCGCTGGGCGAGAGTGGCGAAGACATGCCCTATGCGCCTTTTGACGGGATCGTGCTGACCGACACCTTCCAGCTTTACGAGCAAGACAAGGACATGATCGCGGACCTATTGCCCGACAACTCAGAGCGGCGCACGGCCCAGAAAGAGCGTGATATTCGGGTGATCGTGGGCAATCCGCCTTATTCGGCGGGGCAAACAAGCGCTAACGATAACGCGGCGAATATTGCTTACCCAAACCTAGATTTGGCAATTCGAGATAGCTACGCACTCCATTCCACAGCTACGCTCAAGAATGCACTCTATGATAGTTATATACGCGCCATTCGCTGGGCGACCGATAGGATTCGGTGTACAGGCACGGACGCAGGCGTTGTAGCTTATGTATCAAATGCGGGGTGGGTTGATGGGAATGCAACCGATGGACTCCGCAAGTGCTTGGCTGACGAGTTCTCCAGCCTTTACGTCTTTCATTTGCGGGGGAACCAGCGTACGTCTGGTGAGCTTTCTCGAAAAGAAGGTGGCAAAATATTCGGTTCGGGTAGCCGCTCCCCAATCGCCATAACTGTTTTAGTTAGGAACCCTGAGGCCGTTGAGTTCGGCAAGATTCACTTTCATGACATTGGCGATTACCTAGATCAGAAGGAAAAATTGGCTATTGTTCGATCTTTGAAGTCTATTGACGGCCTCAAGGATTCGAAAGGCTGGGTTCGGATCGAACCAGACGAAAATAATGATTGGCTTGATCAAACAGATAAGAGTTTCGCAAAGCACATTCCTTTAGGTGACAAAGATGGGAAGAACTCCAGCATATTTCCACTGTATTCTGGCGGCTTGAAGTCAAATCGAGATCCTTGGTGTTATAACAGCTCAAGCTTGACGGTGGCATCGAGCCTCAAAAAAATGATCTCAAACTACAACGCAAATGTTGTTCAAATCGCCAATGATCCGCGTCTGGATAAAATTCAGTCTTTACCAACTGCAAAGGCAAAACTGCTTGCGTTGGATTCTTTGCTAAATGCAAACGAAAAAGACATAAGCTGGAGCCGAAGTCTCAAGAATGATGCCCTTAACCTAAGGAAACACAAATTCGACTCTCAGGTCATTTCCGTCGGCGGATACAGGCCATTTGGAAAACAAGCACTTTATTATTCATCAGCTATGATTGCAGAAATGGGAAAGGTTAAGAGGTTCTTTCCCGACACATCGGTTGAAAATACGATTATTCAGGTGTCAGGGACTGGCGCAAAGCAGTTTTCTTGTCTCTTGATTGACTACCTGCCTTGCTATGATCTCGTCGAAAAAGGTCAATGCTTCCCCCTCAAACTCTACGAACCCGCCAGCGCCGATGACGGCCTCTTTGCCACTGGCGAAACGGGCTATACCGAACGCGACGGGATCAGCGACGCGGGGCTAAAGCACTTCCAAGACGCCTATACGGGCGAGCAGATCAGCAAGGAAGACCTGTTCTATTACATCTATGGCCTGCTGCATTCCCCCGACTATCGCGAGCGGTTCAAGAACAACCTGTCCAAAGAACTCCCCCGCATCCCCGCCGTCAAAACCGCCGCCGATTTCTGGGCGTTCTCAAAAGCAGGCAGGGCGCTGGGCGATTTGCATGTGAACTATGAAACCGTCGATCCATACCCCGTGGTGATCGCAGAGGGCGACTTGCGCTTGGCCACCGAAGCCCAAACCGACCCCGAAACATTCTATCGGGTGACAAAGATGAAGTTCGGCGGCAAGGGCAAGGATAAGGACAAAGCCACCGTCCACTACAACCCCAAGATCACAATGACAGGCATCCCGCTTGAGGCCTACGATTACGTCGTCAACGGCAAACCCGCCTTGGATTGGGTGATCGAGCGCCAATGCGTGAAAACTGACAAAGCCAGCGGCATCGTCAACGACGCCAACGCCTACGCCAATGAAACAGTAGGCAATCCCGCCTATCCTTTGGAGCTTTTCCAACGGGTGATCACAGTGAGCCTAGAGACGATGAAGATCGTGAACGGTTTGCCAGCGCTGGATATTGATTAATGATCTTTTATTTTGTGACGGACAAAAGCAAGGTGCCCGCAAGGACAGTGGACGCAGTTTATCTTATTTACGACAATTGGGATGACTACGGCTTTCGGACGAAGTTTGGTGTAACTGTCTTTGATGAAAATGGGAAGCAGCATGATCTGCCAAGATTGAACATTGGCTTTGCTGGGCAAACAACATCCGATGAAACACATACTATGTTCAAAGAGCCTTTCGAAGAGTTACCCAAAGGCTATTTTTCACTCTCGGGATCAGTCGATTTCTACAAGACGCTCTACAGTGACTTTACACTAGAGTGGCGCGAGGATTTTCTCAGAGCCTTAAGGGACATGGTTCGCTACCCTGAGCTGTTGGAGAGGGTAAAAGGTGAGGAAGTCGTAGAAAAATCGCTCCTGCGATCCGTAAGAATAGAAGAAGTGAAGGATCAATATACCAGCGTTTTGCGCGGTGAGGTTTTCTTAACTAACTTCGACTTTGGCTTTGAATTGCCGCCATCAGAAAAATTTGCAGGCTTCGATCTTCAGTTCAAAGTCAAAGCTAACTCAGTGCCCAGCACCAACATGCACGCATTGATCGGCAGAAACGGCGTTGGTAAAACAACTTATTTGAACGCAATGGTCAAAGCAGTTTCGCCACGTGCAGAGACTGATGCTGAGTTTTACACGACGTCGATGTTGCCTGATCATAAATTGAAGATAGACCCTACTAATTACTTTGGAAGTTTTATTTCTGTGGCATTTAGTGCCTTCGACCCCTTTGAACAGCCGCCTCCATCTGAAGAAGAGGGAGTTGGTTTCCTGTACTCTTACGTCGGATTAATCGACCATTCGCAAGAGCGAGGTGCGCAGGCCAGCAAGCATCTGAAATCTGATGAAACGCTGCATGCGGAATTTGTTCAAGCGCTTAAAGTCTGCTTTGCTGACAAGGACCGAAAGACAAGGTGGGAGCAAGCGATTGCTACCCTAGAAAGCGATGAGAATTTCGCCGACATGAAGCTCCGATCTTTAACGAAGTTATCTGATAATGAATTGGAAAGGCATGCCAGAAAAACGATTGAGAAAATGAGCTCGGGGCACACGATTGTCATCCTCAGCATTACGCTGCTCGTAGCTCGGGTAAATGAGAAGACACTAGTCTTGTTTGATGAACCGGAGAGTCACCTCCAACCCCCATTGTTGTCCGCTCTAATGCGTAGCCTTGCCCAGTTGCTCAAAGCACGAAATGCAGTTGCAATCATTGCGACACATTCGCCTGTGGTTTTGCAAGAAATTCCTAAATCATGTGTTTGGAAGGTCTCTCGATTGAGGCTGGCATCAACGAATACTAGGCCAGAGAAAGAGACATTCGGTGAGAACGTTGGAACATTGACTAGAGACGTGTTTGGTCTGGATGTTGAGAAGTCAGGTTTTCATACGATTTTGGCGGATCTGGTTAAATCACATAACCCCGAGGGAGTTGAGGCATATGATGTTATCCTTGAGCAGATAGGAGGGAATTTGGGGTATGAGGCAAAGGGCATTCTAAAAGCGATGATTGCGAACCATATAGAGCACAAACCTGAACTATGAAGAAGCTTGATCCACCTACCTGCACTGCATCAAGGTTGTTTGATTTGTGCACGCAAGAAATAGCAGACCCTGCGCTGAAAGCTTGTTTGGAAGCAGAAAAGAAATTGGTCGAAGCAAAGTTCATCGATTATGAGACGCACTCTGGAACGCAGACTTGGTACCAACTCCCGCGAGTAGGACGCGGCGACAAAGATCAGGTCATTGTGGGTTCTCTTACTAAGCGCGAACTTACAGGTTTGTATACCAAGGGTATGGTGGCATCGAAAGGAGATGCGCGAAAGGAATATGATCATATAAGGCTAATCGCTCGCGACGAATGTCCATATTGTGGTGGTTGTGGCGAAATGGTGGTTGAAGATGCAGTTGGCTCACTTGATCACTTTCTGCCAAAATCGAGATTCCCAGTTTATTCTGTTCTGCCGTCTAATCTTGTTCCAGCTTGCGATGTTTGTAACAAAGGTATGGGGAGCAGTTTTCCAACCGATCCCAACCTTCAACCACTCCATCCCTATTTTGACGCACCGCACTTTTTTGAGCAAAAATGGACAACAGCTTCGGTTGAAGAGCAGAACCCGCCGATGGTTAATTTCGGTGTTAGCCCTCCCGCTGATTGGGCCGAGAAAGATAAGCAGAGGGTCGCCCAGCACTTCAAGAGTTGTAAGCTCAGCGGGCGCTATCGCAGCAAGGTGAATTCTCGAATTTCGTCACTCGTTGATCAACGCAAAAATGCGCATCGCGATCTAACCGTAGCTCAATTTCGAAGCGGGCTTCGGGATGTTGCGGATAATCCCAATTTGCCTATCAATGGTTGGGAGCGCACTCTTTACCACGCACTCGCAGAATCTGACTGGTTTTGCACTGATGACTTTGCTGACTGACGCGATATCAACTTACAAGCTCAGTGCGTCAGGAGGTATGAAGTGTGGTATGAATTATCACGCCATTAATTTTTCAAAGCAATATCAGTAAATTGAAGGGTAAGGGTGGCGGACTTCGTCTCTGCCACCCACCCTGTATGGCTATATGATTTGTAAAATAAGGGGTTTGGTGGTTAGGGTGGAGTTGGCTACCATCTACGTTTAACAACTGCACTTGCCACCTACACACCTTGAACGTA
>Ga0257120_1002194_pt1 | contig 11984 bp, 8 predicted proteins | sample SI106_10metaG_FD_190153 | JGI IMG/M metagenome (GOLD analysis project Ga0257120, IMG submission 190153) | Marine microbial communities from Saanich Inlet, British Columbia, Canada - SI106_10 | ecosystem: Environmental > Aquatic > Marine > Inlet | place: Canada: British Columbia | collected... | reverse complement strand
CTGATCCTTATGCGAAAATTCTGAGTATGGGAGATTTTAATGACGACCCGACAAATGCCAGTTTCAAAAAAATATTAAAAACAAAAAAGAATAAAAGAGCAGTGGGTTTGAAAGAGCTTTATAACCCCATGGAACGTATTTTAAAAGAAGGCAGCAGCTCCAATGCTTATAGAGATGTTTGGTTTTTGTTTGATCAAATTTTTATGACTAAACCTTTTTTGAAAAAAAACAGGGCTTCCTTGCGTCTTTATAGAGCTGGGGTGTTCAATGCGCCCTTTCTTATAAATAAAGAAGGCCGCTACAAGGGGTATCCGTTTAGAAGTTTCTCCTATGGAAAATTTTTAAATGGCTACAGCGATCACCTTCCTGTGTATGTACATCTTATTAAGGAAGTGGAGTAACTCCATTCCATACAAAACTAAAAAAAGCAGCCATGGGCTGCTTTTTTTTATAACTATTATACGGGCCATACATCCCAAGGGATTCTAGATAGAATCAAAATTAAGGCGATGGTATAAAAAATCGCAATGGTTTTGTATTTAGGTCCTGAAATTAGTTTCTTCTTGTGTTTTGAATAACCAATCGTAATAAGGGCTACAGCGAGTATATTTATCGTCGGGTGTTCTACTAGGTATAAACGTATTTGCGCATTTTTCATAACCTCTCCGACGCCTAAATCACTCCATAAACCAAAACGTTCAGAAGTAAAATATAAGAGCAGTCCAATCAATAATTGGATATGAGATACAATTAGGGTAAAAAGCGAAACTCTAAATGCTTTTGCATCGTAGTCTTTTTTTCCAAAGTAGCCTATAAGAGCTTTGGAAACTGCCAATATAAGTACAACAAGTACTAAATAGGCCCAGTAGGAATGAATTGTTTTGATCATTAGGTTTTGGTTATGTTAGTATTAAAATATAAATATAACTTTTTAATTCCATTTGTTTTCTGCCGGATCCCCACCCCAAACAAGTGTTGCTAAGTACGGATTGTCAATAAACGGATTTCTATTGCCTTGAGCAGAATATATGACATTGTTTCGTTGAGCTTCAAAGTCTGAAACGGGGTCTGCTTTATTCCAAGATATAAATAAATCCAATCCTCCTACAGAATCAAAGTTTTCGCCATATCTGATATTTAAATACATCATCATACGCGCTACATCTCCACGCCATTCATCTCCTGGATACCATTCATTATTGGATAACTCATAGGTCCCGCTTCCTTCTCCAAAGGGATTATTACTTCGTTGCGTATTGGTCGCATCGTCACAAGTTCTTAAGTGGTGTAAGTCGGTTATAGAATTCGTGGAATTTAATAACGATTGTGGATAGACGTGTTCTGTATTAAAGGTTTGTGGTGAATGAGAATTCGTGCCAGACGTATATTCTCTCCAGAAACGGCGCTCTCCTGAGTACATTAAAACTACATTATTCGAGTTTGTTAAATCCGCATCTGCATCATATAAATAGTCATGACGTTGAATGTACGTTAAAATGGTGGTATGTTTGTTGGAGGTATGTGTATCTAATTCTCCAAACATTAATTCAGCATCTTCAGAGAAAATGACACCCGTATAATACTCTACTAGCTCTGCAGGAATATTAAAGGTAATGGCATCTATAACGGTGATTGTTACCGTAGCAGAAACACATGTATTTGTAGGTGTATCGTCGTCACAAAGTGCGTATGTGAAACTATCTGTCCCTGTAAATCCTGTGGGAGGTGTGTAGTCTACGGTCCCATTTGCATTTAAAACCACAGTGCCTTGAGTAGACGTATTATCAACCGATGACAGCACTGCTTCATCAATAGCTGAATCATTATCTAAAAGAGTGGTGATGGTTTTAGTAGAGTTTAGCAAAACATTAATGGCATCGTTTTCTGCAACTGGATTGCCTAAATCTGCCACATTGATGGTGACCGTTGCTGTTGAACAGTCTGGAGGCGTATCAGCATCACAAATCGTATAGGTAAATGTATCTTCCCCTGTAAAATCATCTACTGGAGTGTAAGTGTAAGTGGTGTTTCTGTTGTCAATAATCGATCCCCCTTGAGTGGTAGTAGCATCAAAGGACGTAATGCGTGCGTTGTCTTCTATAGTATCATTAGACAGTAGATTTTCAATACTAAAATCGGTGTCTTCAAGAGCATCAAAACGGTCATTTACAGCGACTGATTCCCCGCCTGTAGTGGTATCAGGATCTTTGGTGACAGGAGAAGAATCGTCACCACCTGAGCTGCAATTGAAGTTAAAAAAAGTAACGAGAACTATTGTTATAATTTTTTTCATAATACGTACAAGTTTAATTAAAATTAAAGGTAAAAAAACCACCTCATTAGAGGTGGTTTTTTTTATACATGAACAGTAAATTTATTCATTTAAAAGATAAACACCACCTGTTTTAATCACAGCTGTTGTGTATACCGCATCACTACCATTATAAACATCATAAGAAATTACATATTTTTGACCTTCTTCATCTGAAGGAAAATTATTTAATAAAATAGTGTTTATTTTAGCAACTCTTGCTTCTATAGATTCTTCATCTTTTCCTGCTCTTACATCAAAGTTATCATAGTAGCCATTGCCTACTAAATCAAAATCTTCTGGAGTTAGCGTATACTTAATGGTATTATCTGGTACCCAAGTATCACCATCATGACCAAATTGAAGCGTTTCTTTCATTAAGTTGTCATAAGCAGAAAATACTGTACCATCAAAAACATAGGCAGCCGTAAAACTTTTTGTAACTCCACCACCTTGATATAGTTCATACATCGATAAAACAATATCTCCAGGGTTTCTTGGATTAAATTTGTAAACGTCCAAAAGCGCTACTGGGATTTTTTGGTTGGCTTCTTCTTCACTAGAAAAGTTAGGATAACCTTCGCCCATTGCTGTATATTGATCAGGAGTGAATCCTGTAAACTTTACCCATTCTCCGTCTTCATAAGCAAAACCATCTGTTAGCGTGCTTACAGAACCGGAGTAGTATTTATATTTCAAAGATACAAAGTCTCCATTTTCTGGATTTGGATAGGTTGCTTCTAAGTACTCATATACGTGACCACTGCTAGAGAAGTTACCATAAGTACTGCCAGTAATAGCATTGTGTTCTCCAGAAGACAATGTATAAACTTCTGCCTCATATGTAGACACTCGGTTATAGATATTATATGAAACTAAAGCAGACGATCCCTTTCCCCATACTGGAAATAAATCTAACAACAGCGCTGGTACCATCTCTTTTGCTTGATCCGCAGAACTAAAGTTTGCATAATTTAAGTCTAAATCATCGTAATCGTCTTCAGTAAGTGTGTAAACAACATCACCTACGATTACGTTTTCTTGTGCATCAATGATTGCATTGATGTCTTCATTCGGGTTACATCCTGTAAAAACGAAAGCCGAAAGCGTTAATAAATAAACTAATTTTTTCATTTTCTTTTTTTTTTAGAAGTTAAGTTTTGCTCCGATACTAAATGTTCTTCCATAACCGTAGTATACCAAAGCAGTGTTCGCTGTTGAAGCAGATCCGTCATTGGCATCAGAAATATATTCTGTATCAAAAACGTTGTTCATACGAGCCGTTAGAGTTGTTTCAAACGGTCCGAAATCAAATGTATGACTTACGACAGTGTCGAATAAGCTGTAATTGGGCATTTTCCATGCATCAGGTGCTCCTTGAGTCCCTCTATCACTTGGATCAAATTGTGCATATAAATCTGCATAATAATTATAATCGATCACAAGTCGTGTTTTTGGTGTTAATTTATAATTAACCCCTAATGCCATTGTTGTTTGAGCGGCATCTGCTACATGTAAATCTTTAATGAATAAGTTTACAGTGTCAACGACATTTTGATCTTCATCAATAATATCAACATTTGCTACATCGCTGTCCCATCTCCAGTCTCCTATGGAAGCCATACCTGTGATTCTTAATTTCTCAGTTGCTCTATACACAAAATCTAATTCGATTCCGTTGTGGACTGCATTAACCCCTAAAATATTAGCATATGCAATGGTGTCGTCAGGCTGACGGAAACTTTGTGTTTCTGTTCTGTCTCTCCATGTTGTAGAATATAAATTCACATTGGCAGACAATTTAGCGGAACGAAATCCATATCCTAATTCAAAACTCGTGATTTTTTGGTTTTCAGCGTCTTTATTAAGATTTAAATTATTGTTGTTTAAAAATACAGCTCCAAATTCTGGTGCTTTTTCAAAGTACCCTAAGTTTACAAAAACATTATGTTTTTGATTGATTCTATAATTTGCACCCCCTTTAGCACTGTACCCTAAAAAATTGTAAGTGTCTGTTGTTTGTAATGGGTCTGAATCTAAAAACCTGAAGTAATCAACTCTTTGGTAAGAGGTGTTTGATACTGCTAAAGAAATAAAAGTATTAAAGTTTTCATTCACGTCATATTCTAGTTGACTAAAAGCGCCTAACCAGCCCACGTTGCCGTCATTGTTATAACTTCTTTTATCACCAACCTGCAATGCTGCATTTGGGTTATTCTTATTGCTATTGTCGTAGAAATATTGTCCTCCTAATAAATCCGTAACTGTTTGGTAGTGTTTTCCTGTATAATCTCTCCAATCCAGTCCAGTTAATAAAACTAAATCATCTGTTAAATCTGTTTTTAACGTTGATAATACTCCAAACCAGTTGTGATCATTATGAGAAGCTCTTAAAATTGTTTCAGAACCGTTTGCACCACTAGATATGTTTTCGTCTACAATTTTATCAAAATTGATCGGTCCATACAACCCATCACGGTAATCACTTTGACCATTGGCATTAAATGAAAATTTATTAGTTCCAGCAGTTCCACCACCGCCACCAGTTCCGTAAGAAGCATAAGCAACTGTTGATAAGCTTGTTTTATCACTAATCGTCCAATAGTGATTTAAAGACATTTGAGGTTTGTTATAAAAATTATCTTCTTGATGTGTAACTTGTCCGTTTTTGTAACCCCAATCAGAATTGAATTTTCTACCTCGTTCAGAATTTCTGAATGTTTGAATTAACTGTCTATTTTGTCGTTGACCATGACGTTGTTTTGCGCCAAATACAGAAAATGAAAGTTTGTGAGCATCGTTAATTTCTTTAGAAAGATTTAAGAAATAAGAAACGCCGCTAAACTCTGTTCCATCGACATATCCATTTCCAGTTGTTCTTGCTGCAGAAATCGTTGCTGCAAGACCATTATCCATAACTCCTGTTGAATATAACAACCCAAGTTTTTCATAGCCATCGTTGGCGATAGAAGTAAATACTTTTCCTCCCATTTCAACATCAGTTGTTTTTGTAATCACGTTGATGGTTCCACCAATTGATGGTACCGCAACTTTAGAAGCTCCAAGCCCTCTTTGTACTTGCAATGAAGATGTTACATCTCCTAGTCCAGCCCAGTTAGACCAATAAACACGACCATTTTCCATGTCGTTTACTGGAATTCCATTAATCATTACTGCGACATTTTCTGAACTAAACCCTCTAAGATTGATTCGTCCGTCACCATATCCACCACCTGCTTTAGTTGCATAAACTCCTGGAGTTGATTTTAAAATTTCTGGAAATTCTTGTGTTCCTAGTTTTAGTTCAATTGCAGATGCTTTAATTGTAGACACCGCAACTGGCGTTTTTCTGTCCACAGCAACTGAAGCAATAATTTGAACTTCTTCTAAACCAAATTCACTAGCTTCTAATGCTACTGAACCAAGGTCCAAGCTTCCTGAAAAAGAAATTGTAGTTGACACAAAACCAACATAAGACACTTCGATCTCACCTGATGAATTCTTAGTGTTTAATGTGAAATTTCCATCGAAATCTGTAGAGACGCCGTTAGACGTTCCTTTTTCAACAATAGTAGCTCCTGGTAATGGTGCTTGTTGACTCGCATCGACAATAGTACCTGTTATAGTGCTTTGTCCAGCAACTGATAACGTACATACCATCAAGGCTAATGATAAAATTTGTTTAATTTTTTTCATAATTGTAATTATGGTTTAGTATTAAGTTAAATTAGTAATACAAAAGTATGAATAATTAGCATATAAAGTCTCCAATTTCTGTTAAAATAATCCACAAAAAAACACTTGACCAATAGCAAATCAAGTGTTTTTTTACATATAATTAAATTATGTTTAAAAAATTATCTGTTTTTTTTGTAATGCTTTAAAAGATTTGATGTTGAGGCATCATGATTCGCATTAGAATCTGTATGGATTTCTTGTAAAATTTTGGTTGCTAGCTGCTTACCTAATTCGACTCCAAATTGATCATAACTAAAAACATTCCAAACCACACCTTGAACAAATATTTTATGCTCATACATGGCAATTAGCTTTCCTAAACTTTCGGGAGTGAGTTGCTTTATAAAAATAGTATTGGTGGGTTTGTTGCCTTCAAATACTTTAAACGGAATAATTTCTGCTGATGTTCCTTCTACAACGACCTCTGCCTCGGTTTTACCATTTAATAATGCTTCTGTTTGTGCAAAAAAGTTGGAAATCAACTTGTCTTGATGATCGTTGTTTCCGTGTAAGGATTGTGTAAACCCAATAAAATCAGCGGGTATTAATTTTGTACCTTGATGAATTAATTGAAAAAAGGCATGTTGAGAATTTGTTCCAGGCTCTCCCCAAACTAAATTCCCTGTTTGGTAGTCAACCTCAACTCCAGAACGGTCAATACTTTTACCATTACTTTCCATAATAGCTTGTTGCAAGTAGGTCGCAAATTGGTTCAAATACTGCGTATATGTTATAACTGCTTCGCTTTCTGCCTTGAAAAAATTATTGTACCATATGCTTAAAAAGGCTAAGATTGTTGGGATGTTTGTTTCAAATTCTTCTTCTTTAAAATGGGTGTCCATTTTATGAGCTCCAGCTAAAAGCGATTCGAAATTGTCATAGCCTACAGCTAAACTAATACTTAATCCTACAGCACTCCAAAGCGAAAAACGACCCCCTACCCAATCCCACATCGGGAAAATATTAGACGATTCAATTCCAAAAGCTTCCACTTTAGCAATGTTTGTAGACACCGCCACAAAGTGTTTTGCAACATCTTCTTGTTTTCCATGTTTCAAAAACCACTCTCTAATGGTTGTCGCATTTGATAAGGTTTCTTGAGTGGTGAATGTTTTTGAGACAATTACAAAAAGTGTAGTCTCTGGGTTAAGGGTTTTTAGAACCTCGTTAACGTGATCGCCATCAACGTTACTCACAAAATGAGGCGTTAACTGATTGCCATAAAACGCCAAAGAATCAACAACCATTGCAGGTCCTAAATCCGATCCTCCAATTCCTATATTGACAACATCCGTAAAGGCTTTATTGGTATATCCTTTTTTAGTTCCATTAATAATGGCCTCCGAAAAGTTTTTAATTAAAGACTTTACCTCATGAATTTCAGGGATAACATTCACTCCATCTACTAAAACATTAGCGGCTTTTGGAGCACGAAGTGCAGTGTGAAGTACTGCTCTTCCCTCTGTATGATTAATGATATCGCCTTCAAAATATTTTGAAATTGCGTCTTTCAGTTTAAGCTCCTCAGCCAATGCTTTGAAAAGAGTCAAAGTCTCTTCGTTAATTCTATTTTTTGAAAAATCCACATAAAAATCTTCCCACTGTATTGTAAATTTATCTGCACGTCCAGGGTTTTCGGCAAACCATGTTTTCATGTGTGCATCCTTAACTGCTTCGAAATGGGAGTTTAATTTTGCCCATGCTTTTGTTTGCGTTGGATTTATTGAGTTTAATGCCATTGGTAATTTTTAAAATATAATATTAATTGATTGAATCTAGTTGTTGTTTTAAAGGCGCCATAAACGCTTTAAAATCAGACTTTAAATTGGCTGGTAATGCTTTTGCATCTGGTAATTTTTGACGAAACGGATCAACTTGTTTTCCATTTTTCCAGAACCGATAGCACACATGTGGGCCTCCAGTGTTTCCTGTCATTCCTACCTTACCTATCACGTCGCCTTGTTTTACATATTCGCCAACACTAACCAAGCGTCGACTCATGTGCAAATATTGAGTGCTGTAAGTTGCGTTGTGTCGTATTTTTACATAGTTGCCATTCCCTCCTTTGCGTCTCGACTCCACGACCGTTCCATTTGCAGTTGCTAAAATAGGTGTCCCAATTGGAGCTGCAAAATCAGTTCCTTTATGAGGTCGTACGCGGTTTCCATAATAAGCGATGCGTCGCTTAAGGTTGTATCTTGAAGATATTCGACTAAATTGTAAGGGTGCTTTTAAAAATGCTTTCCGAAGACTTTTTGCGTTCTCGTCAAAGTAATCTGTAGTGTTTTTAGATTCTCGATTCATGTAATTAAACGCATAAAACGATTCACCTTTGTGTTCGAAAAATGCCGCTTTTATACTTTCAATCCCTGCATAAATAGAGTCATCCACAAATCGTTTATTATAAATAACTTTGAAATTATCACCTTTTTGAAGTCTAGAAAAATCAATGGTCCAGGCATATATATCATCAGACATATCATAAATCAATTGGGTCGGCAATCCCTGGTCTTCCATGGTTTCAGATAGTGTGTTTTGAATAACCCCAGAAGTCTCCATTTCAACAATTTTAATAGGCTTTCTTTCTGTATAAGCAATAATTGAATCGCAAAATTCAACAACGATGTATTCAATTGTATTGGGCTGATATATAAAAACTAAGGGCTTTTGAGTGTCTTCTTTAGCGTACAAAACGGTATATGGCTTGCCAATTCTTAATCGGCGAACGTCAAAAACTTCTTTTGTTTTTTCAGCAATATGATGTATTTGAGGGTAAAATAAATGGTGTTTCTCTAATAAAACTCCAAAGCTATCGCCACTTCTAACAGTATCATTAACCACTTCAAAGTTATTGAGATTATATCCAAACTTAAAATTATCTTTTTCGACTATTGCTATCGGCTCGACTTCAATTACGGAGTCTTTAGAGCAGCTTTTTATGACACTATAAATACTAACAACTGCAAAGCCGTATATAAAAAATTTAAGATTAAAATATTTTTTGTTAATGCTCAACTTCATGCCCCCAATTGTCTTTTTCTTCTTGGCTCCAAAGTTCAGGAAAAAATATTCTTTTTTGGTATTTTGGATGCATATATTTTTGCCAATCACTTCCGCCAGTGGCTGCACCATCGCCTTCTTTACCCAAAATATAGTGTTTTGCAGCGTTATAATGTGCCATCACCCAAGTGACATTAACTGTGTAATCATAATGTTTCATGGCAGTTATTAGACTTGCATCTTGTTGGTTTTCTCTTGAGAGTTCTTTAAATCGTGTCCAGATATTTTTAGTATTACAACGTTTCATAAACGTAATAAACTCGTCTTTGTAGCGGTTTTCAAAATTAGATAATAACGTAGATTTTTGACCTGTCTTATAATCTTTTCCTGCGGCTTGCCAATACAAATGCTCAAAGGCATGCTCAAACGGGGTGTCTCTATCAATATTCGCACGAAATCGGATGTCAATCAAGTTAACTAACTCTGTAGAAGCAAATTCAATTTTACGGTATTGCGCACTTTGAAACCCACTTGCAGGCGTCAATGTGTGCCTGAATTTATTATATTGAGCAATATCCATCCCTTCCCGCATTATATTGAACGAGGTTGTTAGCATATCGAAATAACGGCTAATTCGCATGAGTTTATCTTGAAAAAAAGCAACTTGTAGTGACGTTGAATCAGACACTTGTTTAATTTCCCAAAGTATCATTTTAAAAATTAATTCATTGATTTGATGGTAAGCAATGAACACCATTTCATCCGGAAGATCTGTACGTTGAATTTGTAAGCCTAATAAAGCATCTGTGTGAATATAGTCCCAGTAGGTTATTGAATTGCTATGTAATAGTCCCTCTAGATGTACATCACGGTCTTGGTGGATAGACTTGTATTTGTCATCGAGAAGGTCTAATAATTTGTCTGTGGTAGGTTTTTTTGTCATTAGTTGTTATAATTGAATTTCAAAGGGATACTTAAGCCCTTTTTGAGCTTCTAAATCAGCTCTTAATGAACCGACTCTCAAATCTGCTTTGATTTTTACTGGAATTTTATTTTGATCTGCAGTGACCCACAATGTTAAACTTTCTTCTTCTTTAAAAACACGTCCAGCCATGACGTAAGGTCTAAACTTGAGGCATTTAATTTTTCCAAAATCTGTATTAATAGTTTCTCGTCCTAAATATTTTAATTTAAATAAAAACGTTTCGCTATCAAAGAATATATTTAACGCTACAACATCGCCTTCTTTAATAGTTTTTGTATCATAATTATTCCTAAGATAATAATACGCCGACACTAAATCTTGAATGTTTTTTTCAATATCCATTGAAGAATTTGTGTTGTTCTTCAAGTCGTTAATCAAGGCTTTATTTTGTTCGTGGTCAAATTCTACAATTCTATTCTTGGTATACCCGCCTTCATCTATATCTCTTATAAATTTATAGGGCACTCCTGTTTGTTTATCAAAATGACTTTCATAATGATCCTCTACTTTAAAAAACCATTTAATAGCTCCTGTAGTCCACCCTTTTCCTACCACCTTATAAACCGCTTTGTCCTGGTATGTACTTTCGGAAACCTCAAGAGTCGCGTTTCCTGCTTTAAACCAATTGCTATAACTAAGTTTGAATTTGAGCCACTCACCCGCTTGAAACGAGGAGGGGTTTTGAGCTTCTATGAACTGAAACCCTAAACATAACAGAAAAATTAGTGGTAATTTTTTCATGACAATCTAGAACTACTAATTAATTTAAAATATTTTTAATGTTTTTACAAATTTGCAAATATTATTCCAAATTATAAAATGAATGGATCTTAAGTCCAAAAAAAATCTACTACTTTGGAATTTGCCTTAATATTTAAAACCAATACCCTACACTTACGATCAAACCAGAATAACTTAAATCTCCAGCCCAATTATATTTTAATTCGATTGGCCCAAAAACAGTTTCTAAACCATAACCCATTGCATACCCACTGTATGATGGAAGTTCAATCCATGTTTTATTCAAAAAAATATCATCTGCAATATTCGAAAAATTAGCAGAAAAGTTAAAATGATGATTTTTAAAAAATTCATAATCAAGGGTCGAGGTTAGTTTTACAAAACTATTCCCACTAAGCGCAAAATATTCATACCCATAAAAGGTAGTGTAGTTGTTAAAGTAATTAGAACCATACCCTCCAAGCCCAAAATTGAGCGCCTTCGTATTGCTATCTCCGACTTTAAAACCGCCTTGTACATCAATATTCACAGAAAGCTTATCCCTAATCGAAAATGCTTTCGAAATTTGTGATTTGAAAATTGAAAACCCATTAAAATTATTATTAAAATCGGAGGAGGCTAAATAGTATTGAAAACCGCCCTCAAAAAGGAAACCACTTGTTGGGAAAAACTTATTGTCTATAGTATCAAACTTAAGAGATCCGAAAAAGCTATAAAAATCACTATCTTCAAACGTATATTCTAAAGTTTCAAAAGCGTTTAGAAATGCATTTTCGTTAGTTGTAATTTTTAAACTTTTCAACTCCAATCCAATTTTTAGTGCAAAGTCTTTTTTAATAAGAGATTCTATAAAAAATTGATGTGTAAATTCGCTAAAAGACATTTGGATTTCATCCACCTTTGGATAAACGTCATCGGAAATGAAACCAGTAGGACTATTAAAACTATCGAAACCAATATACTTAGAATTAAGTCCCACGCTCCAATAAAAACCCTTATCAATATAGTAGTCAAAGTTGTAGCGAATATTATCACCAAGAATAAAATCTATTGATAATACATCGTTTTTAAGAAGTAATTGTTTTTTTGTAAGGTTTAGAAGGGCTGCACTCTTATATAGTTGATCGAAATGCACTCCAAATTTCACAAATGCTGTGTTTTTTGCCTCAACAACTTTAGCGCTTAAATCATAGCCTTGATTTGATGGGT
>Ga0257120_1002192_pt1 | contig 11995 bp, 9 predicted proteins | sample SI106_10metaG_FD_190153 | JGI IMG/M metagenome (GOLD analysis project Ga0257120, IMG submission 190153) | Marine microbial communities from Saanich Inlet, British Columbia, Canada - SI106_10 | ecosystem: Environmental > Aquatic > Marine > Inlet | place: Canada: British Columbia | collected... | reverse complement strand
GATTCAAAGCTGCATCAATCAAATCGGCTACATCGATTCGAGCTCCTTTGCGTATCGTATCTGAAACGGTAAGCAAGAGTAAGTCTTTACCGGGTGTTTTTAGTAGTATTTTTTGACCCCAAGGTAATTCAACACCACTTTGAGAAAAGGGAGTCAATTTTGGATTCATAATTCCAGGAATTAAAATAGGGAGGGTTTGCGCAGTTGTGTTTACCAAATAAAACCCAACAGTACGATCCACAACCGTTTTCTTTTTCTTTCCTGAGCCCAATTTAAAAAGGGTATATTCTACTTTAAGTGGGGCAATGAAACGATTTTCTAACTGTAGATAGTGTTTTTCTGCAACCTGAATTGTTGCAAAAGAACCTTTGTTCAATCCAAATCCCTTACGTAGAGAATCTGTCTGATGCTCGCGGGCAGATACTCCTAATTCAAACTTGGATTCATTCCATATTTTAACACTAAACCCTTTCATATAAGGGTAGTCTATACGTACAACTTGCTTTGGCGGAATAATTATAGTAGATTTTGGAAGTGTTTTCTTTGTTTGTGCTTGTAGAGATATTCCACAAATCAGCAGCATAACGCATAGTATTTTGTGTCGCCTTTTAATTCTCATGACTTCTTTCCAATTCTAATTCCATTTTTATGTTTGAACGATTGTAAGGCAGGTTTTTTTCTAGTGGAATTGTTTTGAAACCTACTTTACGATAAATGTAAATTGCATTTTCGAGTACGGTGTTTGAATAGAGAATAAGTTTCGACCATTGTTGTTGTTTTGCAAAGTCAAGTAAATACTGCATCAACTGTTGACCCAGTTTAAGTCCTTGAAATGTTGGTTCTACTGCCATTTTGCCTAATTCATATATCCCTTCTGACTTATAAATGAATGCAGCGGTACCAACTATTTGATCTTCAACGCGAACAAAAAAAATAAAGCCTCCTGGTTTTATAATACTTTCTTCACAGCGGCTAAGTAATTCAGAATCATAAGGCTCAACAACGAAATACTGCTCCAACCAAGCTTCATTAAGTCGCTTGAAATCTGCTGCATACTTCGATTCAAAAGGAATAATCTCCATAGTAATTAGTGTTCACCTGTCATATCTTCGGGTTTTACCCAAGCGTCAAACTCTTCAGAAGTTACATAGCCTAGCGATACCGCAGATGCTTTTAGTGTTGTTCCTTCTTCGTGGGCCTTGTTTGCTATTTCTGCAGCTTTGTAATATCCTATTTTGGTATTTAGAGCCGTTACTAACATTAATGAGTTATTCACTAATTCATCAATTCTTTTGTGGTTTGGTTCTATTCCATCGACACAGTTAGCGGTAAAACTCACACAGGCATCGCCAATCAATTGAGCAGATTGTATGATGTTGGCAGCCATTACAGGTTTGAATACATTCAATTCATAATGTCCTTGAGTTCCTGCAACACTAATGGTTACATCGTTCCCCATCACTTGCGCACAAACCATGGTGATCGCCTCGCATTGAGTTGGGTTTACTTTTCCGGGCATTATGGAACTTCCTGGCTCGTTTGCCGGAATTATGATTTCGCCAATTCCTGAACGTGGTCCAGAAGAAAGCATTCGAACATCATTTGCGATTTTATTTAACGACACTGCTATTTGTTTTAAAGCTCCGTGTGTTTCAACGATTGCATCGTGGGCTGCTAGTGCTTCAAACTTGTTATGAGCTGTTATAAAGGGGAGTTCGGTAAATTCAGCTATGTATTTTGCTACAAGCTCAGAATAACCTTTTGGAGTGTTTATTCCTGTTCCCACAGCAGTTCCTCCAAGTGCAACTTCTGACAAATGCTTCAGAGTGAAATTTAAGGCAGCTAATCCGTGATCTAATTGGGAAACATAACCCGAAAATTCTTGTCCTAAGGTTAGGGGAGTGGCATCCATCAAATGGGTACGTCCAATTTTAACTACCGCTTTAAAAGCCTTTGCTTTTGCATCCAAAGCATTTCGGAGTTGGGTAATTCCTGGAATTGTATTGTCAATAATTTTTTTGTAGGCAGCAATGTGCATTCCTGTTGGAAATGTATCATTCGACGATTGTGATTTATTTACATCGTCGTTAGGCGCAAGAGTTTTATCTCCTTCTCCCAGTGTATTACCAGCAAGTACATGAGCACGATTGGCAATCACTTCATTGACGTTCATGTTGCTCTGCGTACCCGAACCGGTTTGCCAAATCACCAAAGGAAATTGGTCATCTAGTTTTCCCTCTAAAATTTCATCACATACTTGTGCAATTAAATCACGCTTATTAAGATCCAAAACACCTAACTCATGGTTGGTGTAAGCAGCAGACTTTTTCAAGTAAGCAAAACCTTGAACAATTTCAATTGGCATAGAAGCTGAAGGTCCAATTTTGAAATTGGAACGTGAGCGTTCAGTCTGGGCCCCCCAATAAACGTCTGCGGGTACCTGTACATCTCCTAATGTGTCTTTTTCTATGCGGTATTTCATTGTTTGTTTACTTTAAATTGTTCGTTACAAAAATACTTAATTTTTATTTTAGAGCAAGCTGATGTGATCTCGGATTGAAAATATAAAAGTGCAATTTGATTTTACACGTTTTCACTAAAAAAATAAAAAGATAACTGGGATTAGAATTATAAAAAACTTAATTTTGTTTAAAATTTTACAACAATGTTCGAATTCGATCAATATTTAGGTTTTCTATCTTTTTTAACCATCTTATCCATTGGGTTTTGGTTGATGATTTTTTTATTAACCTTCGTAATTCCTTACTGGTTAGTTGGATCGTTTTTGGAGTGGTTCAAAGAACGTAAAGAAGCTAAGAAAGCAGAGCTTCAAGAATAATTAGTACTACTACTATCTAAAGCCGTTCAAACGGTTTTCTATCATATAAAAAAACCTCACAATCTAAAGTTGTGAGGTTTTTTTATGGATTATATCCTTTGGTGTTTAAAAGTCAAAACCTTCACCGCCGCCGTCACCACCACTTTGTGCTGCACGTCTGCGCTTACTGGCTTTACTCTCGTTTATTTTGTAAGTAAAAGTCAATACATAACTTGGAATTCTCCATTGAAATTCAGTGTATGTTGAGAAGTTTTCACTGGTTGTTGTACTTTTTCTTCTTCTAGAATTCAAAAGGTCACTAGCGCGTAAAGAAAGGGTTCCTTTCTTATTTAGAATAGTTTTGTTGATCGCTCCAGAGAGTGAAAAGACACCTTTTGATGTAGTTTGTGCATTGGCTCTCGGGCCAAAGTAGAAGGCACGTAATTGAGTATCAAACCCACCGGGTAGTTTTACACTTGCATTAATTCTACTGAACCAACTGATGATTTCTGCATCAAAACTTTTCCCCGCATAATCTCCAATAGTCTGAGAGTTGAAGATGTTGAAATTTCCACTTAGGCGAACTTTTCTTGAGGGCGTATAGGTTAAAGTAAACTCTGTACCCGTACGATTGTTTTCTGAAAGATTGACAGAAATAGAACGCAAAGCTGGAACTAAAGATTTATTTCCGTTTTCATCTGTAACTTCAACGATATCCCCTGTTTCTTCGGTGATTCGCTCAATGTTTTGTGTCGACTTTTGGAAATATACAGATCCATTGAATGTAAATTTCTCCCAACGTTTCAGGTAGCCCAAATCAAACGTATTGGAGTACGACGGATCAAGATCAGGATTTCCTTGTCTAAAGAAGGTAATACTAGAACGAGACGGGAAGGGGTTTAATGACCATCCTCTTGGACGTCTTATTCTTCTACTGAATCCGAGCGTTACATTTTCTTTTTCATTCATCTCATACGATAGGTTAACCGTAGGAAACCAGTCTGCATAATTCTTCTCTACTTTAACATTAGTAGTTCGCTGGTCTATGATGATGTTCGAATGCTCCATTCGAAGACCTAATAAGTAAGAAAACTTGTCAATTTTCTTTCCAAACTGTGTGTAGGCAGCATTTACATTTTCTGTGTAGGCCAATATGTTTGAGAGGTCTGTGTTTCTAACAAAAACATTATTATCCTCAATTGATACATTGTAATCATTTACCTGTGTTTTAAAGTTCCCACGGTAACCAATTTCAAATTGTGTGTTTTCGTCAATTGGCCAAACATAGTCCAGTTGATATAAAATTCTTTTTTGAGATTCTGCAGTAAAAACTTCTTCAGGTATAGCGCTTGTGATATCAGAGTCTTCGTCTTCAGTGCTGGTTTCATATTGAAATTCAGCAACCAATTCATGCCCCTTGTCATCGAACTTTTTGGTGTAGTTTGCTGTGAATTGTTTTGTTTCGTCAAGCTCTACTTCATTTTCAAAACGTTCTGAATTAAATGTTCCAGAAGCATTGATAGACTCGATATAGGTTGACACTAAACTGTTGTTGTCACTTTTTCTATAAAAACCAGTAACCGTAAGCGATGTTTTATCATCTACAATATATTCTAAACCGAGATTCGTGAAAAAGTTTTTTCGACCTCGATCGTAGTTTCTACGTTCATTTGAAAAGTTACTAGGATCGGTGCCGTTAAAATATTCACTATTGAAAAGTCCACCGCCTTCAGATTCAGAGTCTCCAACCGAAGTTGTAGTAAAGATATTTACTTTTTCAGTTCTCCAGTTTAAAGAAGCACTTCCTCTAAAGTTTTTTGGAATTCCACCATTTACAACGATTGATCCGTTAAAACCATCCAATTCGTTTTTCTTTAAAATGATATTCAAGATACCAGCTGTGCCTGCTGCATCGTATCGAGCAGAGGGAGAGGTAACTACTTCAACCTTTTCAATCGACTCTGCGGGTATCTGACGCAAACCTTCTGGACCAGATAAACCAACAAGACCCGATGGTTTTCCGTTGATCAAAATACGAACATTATCATTTCCACGTAACGAAACAATACCTTCTACATCTACAGAAACCGAAGGCACATTATCTAAAACATCAGAAACACTCCCACCGCGAACGGTAATGTCTTTCCCAACATTGTAAATACGTTTATCTAAACGTATTTCTACTGTGGTTCGTTCTCCAACCAATTCAACTCCATCTAGGGCTGAGGCTTCGATTTCTAAATTGATCGTACCCAAATCCTTGTTAGAACGAATCATAACGCCTTCTTGGGTTATGGTTTTAAACGAGATGTATTCTGTACTAATATTATATTTTCCCGGAAATACTTCAATAGAAAAACTACCATCAGCTTTTGTAATTCCGCCTTGTAACATCTCGGGACGACGTTGATTTCTTAGTGTAATGGTTGCATATTCGAGTGGTTCTTGAGTTTCAACATCAATAACTTTTCCTGTAATTATAAGTTTTTTGAAATCCTGAGGACGTTGAGCAAAAGTTTGACTAACTGTGAAGAAGAATAAACCCAACAAAGCGAGTTTACTAGTAAGAAGCTTTAGTTTCATTAAAAGTTTTTTTATATGACAATATATAGTGGTAAAGGTTTAATTCGATTCTAAAAATTGAATTAATTTGTCAATTGGTCGTCCGATTAATGCATTTGTTACACTCGTTATGATTGGTCTTTCAATTAATTTTGGGTGTTTGGTTAATAGCGCAATTATTTCAGGATTTGAAAGAGTTTTTCCTTTGTAATTTTCTTTCCAAATTGTTTCGTTTACTCGAACCAATTGGATTGGATCAATTTTCAATAGTTGGATTAATTCTTCAATTTGTTTTTCACTGAGTGGATTTTTTAAATATTCAATAACCTCAGGTTCTAATCCTTTTGATTCTAGAAGTTCCAGTGCTTCTCTAGATTTTCTGCAACGTGTATTGTGGTATATTGTAAGTTTCATTTCTTATTTTTTTATAGCGTGACATAAGTAGCTAAATCTTGTGCCAATTGATCAGGATTATGAAACTGAATGGAATGAATCCCTAAGGCACGAGCCGCTTCAATATTCCGAAGGTTATCGTCAATGAACAAAGATTCATCTGCTTTGATGTCAAAACGACTTAAAGTAAGTTCATATATTTCGGCAAATGGTTTTCTGGTTTTTTCTTCCCCAGAAACTAAGATTCCTTCAAACCACTGTAAAAACTCAAATTTAGCAATAGCTTTTGGGAAAGTTTCGTGACTCCAATTTGTAAGTGCTACAACCTTGTAATTTGGATTGTCAGTACATTGTTTTAAAAGATCAACTGTACCTTGAATTTGATCTCCTAACATCTCATCCCAGCGACCGTAAAACATTCTGATTTCCTCTTCATATTCTGGAAATAAAGCGACACGTTCTTCGGTAGCCTTTGCCATTGGATAGCCAGCGTCTTGATTTTCGTTCCAATCTTGAGTACATACTTCATTAAAAAAATGAGCCATTTTATCTGGGTCATTTTTAAAAACATGCTTGTATACTTTGTCAGGATTCCAATCAACAAGCACACCGCCGAGATCGAAAATTATGTTTTTAATGGTTGGGTTTGTTTTCATAGAATTCTTATTTAGTAGTTATTCAGATTCGTTTTGCCCCATCATCATCAAATAGGACTTCAGAAAGGGGTCAATAGCGCCATTCAAAACGGCATCGACATTTCCTGTTTCGAACTGTGTTCGAACATCTTTTGCTAATTTGTAGGGGTGCAATACATAATTTCGAATTTGCGACCCCCATTCGATTTTTTTCTTAGATGCTTCAATTTCTTTTCGGGCAGAGAGTTTCTTTTGTAATTCTATTTCATATAACTGTGACTTCAACAATTGCATGGCTTTGGATTTATTGTCCAATTGTGAGCGTGTTTCAGAATTCTCTATTACTATTCCAGAAGGTTCATGTCGCAGACGTACAGCAGTTTCTACCTTATTTACATTTTGACCCCCAGCACCACTAGATCGCATGGTTTCCCACGAAATATGAGCAGGATTAATTTGAATTTCAATGGTTTCATCAACTAAAGGATAAACGTATACGGATGCAAAGGAAGTATGTCGTTTTGCATTGCTGTCAAAAGGGGAGATGCGAACCAAACGGTGAACCCCATTTTCGCCTTTCAACCAACCAAAGGCAAAATCGCCTTCAATTTCTAGAGTAACGGTTTTTATTCCTGCTACATCTCCGGCTTGATGATTCAATTCTTTGATCTTGTATCCTTGCTTTTCTGCCCACATCAAATACATGCGCATTAGCATTTCGGCCCAGTCACAGCTTTCTGTTCCGCCAGCACCTGCAGTTACTTGAATTACTGCACTTAGTGAATCTCCTTCATCTGAAAGCATGTTGCGAAATTCAATATCTTCTAGATGTGAGATTATGGAATCGTACAATGCCATAACTTCTTCTTCTGAAACATCGTCAGATTTATAAAAATCAAGCAGTACTTCTAGGTCTTCGTTTTGTTGCTCTAGAGACTCGTAATCGCTTACCCACTTTTTGAGTGTCCGAAGCGATTTCATATGAGCTTCAGCCTTGGTTGGGTTGTTCCAGAAATCAGGATCAAGAGTAACCTCTTCTTGGTTGCGTATTTCTATTTGTTTAGCATCAACGTCAAAGATATCGTCTTAGTGCCCCAAGGCGATCCAAAATACTCTTATGTTGATCTGTAGTTAGCATATTGTAGTTTTATGTAAAAGTATAATTAAACTCCAAATTTCTCTTTTATTAACATTATTTTTTTAGCTTAGATTCAAAACTATTTACAATGAAATCTATATTCAATTACCTAACAGTTTTCTTAATAATGTGCTCCTTAACAGCGCAAGCTCAGCGCTCTAAGAAAAAGAACGTTACAGTTCAAGAAACGAAGCTGGATATGTTACAAGCAAAGGCTCTTGCATACCAAGGTTTTTTTGACTTTTATTACGAAGAAAATTCAGGTAAAGTTTTTTTAAAAGTCAATAAAGAGCGTCAGATCGATTCAGAATTTTTATACATCAACAGCCTCAGTGCTGGAATTGGTAGTAACGATATCGGTTTGGATCGAGGTCAACTGGGAGATGAACGTGTAGTATATTTCAGCAAAGCTGGAAATAAATTACTTCTCATTCAACCCAATTTGAAATACCGTGCATCTACTGATAATGCACTCGAAAAACAATCCGTTAAAGAGGCATTTGCCGAATCAGTTTTATTTGGATTTCCTATTGTTGAAACATCTTCAACTGAATACTTAATTGATATGACTCCATTTTTAATGCAAGATACACATGGAGTTTCTCAGCGTTTAAAACGATCTAAACAAGGTAGCTTTAAGTTAGATAAATCACGCTCAGCGGTATCACTTGATCGTACTAAGGCGTTTCCTGAAAACATTGAATTGGATGTGCTTTTAACGTTTGCTGGTCAAGCAGAAGGTGGATGGATTCGCTCGGTTACTCCTTCGTCTAACAGTGTAAGTGTTAAACAGCATCATTCTTTTGTAGCCTTACCCGATATTCCTTTTACACCAAGAGATTTCGATCCTAGAAGCGGAGCAATACCTTTTTCGTATTACGATTATTCTACACCTGTTGAAACTTCAACGCGTAAAGTATATGCCTTGCGTCATCGATTAGAAAAAACAGATCCCAATGCTGCACAAAGTAAAGCAAAGGAACCTATTGTTTATTATTTAGACAATGGAACACCAGAGCCCGTTCGATCTGCACTACTAGAGGGAGGAAGCTGGTGGAATGAAGCTTTTGAAGCTGCTGGTTTTATCGATGCTTTTCAAATAAAAATACTACCAGATGATGCAGATCCACTGGATGTACGTTATAATGTAATTCAATGGGTACACCGATCAACAAGAGGATGGAGTTATGGTGCGAGCGTTGTAGACCCTCGTTCTGGAGAAATTCTTAAAGGACATGTAAGCCTTGGTAGTTTGCGTATTCGCCAAGACTTTATGATTGCTCAAGGCTTAACTAAAGATCCCTATGCCAATGGCAATACTGATGAAACAAAGATGTCTGAGCTTGCTATTGCTCGTATTCGTCAACTTTCGGCTCATGAAATTGGACATACACTTGGTTTTGCTCACAATTTTGCTGCTAGTACCAATGGTAGAGCTTCGGTAATGGATTATCCACACCCTAAGCTTGATGTTGTTGCTGGTGCAATCTCATATGAAAATGCATATGCAGTGGGTATGGGTGCATGGGATAAAACCTCCGTACGCTATTCTTACAGTCAATTTCCAGAAGGAACTGACGAAACTAAAGAACTCAACAGTATTCTTGAGGAAAGTATTTTAAAAGGAAACCGTTTTATTTCTGATCAAGATGCTCGTCCCATCGGTGGTGCTCATCCGCATGCACATTTATGGGATAATGGGGCAAGTGCAATTGAGGAATACAACCACCTTTTAAAGGTACGTTCCATTGCTTTAAAAAACTTTTCTGACGATCAACTTAGAGTAGGAGAACCCTATTCCGTTTTGAATGATCGTTTAGTACCTATGTATTTCTTACACCGATATCAAGCCGAAGCAATTGTAAAGTTGATCGGAGGTGTTGATTATTCTTATGGCGTCAAAGGACCAATTCCTTTTGAAATTACAACTGTGGCTGCAGAAACTCAAAAAGATGCATTGACAGCTATGGTCAATTCCTTATCCTCCGAAGTTTTGGCTATTCCAAAGCCGTTATTGAAGCAGTTGCCGCCAACAGCCTTTGGTTATTCGGCAACACGTGAAAGCTTTAGATCGCAAACTGGAAGGGTGTTTGATGTGCTTGGGGCTCCAGCATCATTAGGAAAAGGAATCATGCAAATGATTTTGAACCCAGAACGTGTTTCACGCCTGATACAGCAAAAAGCATTGGATGCCAATCAGCTATCATTCGATCAATTAGCAAATGAATTGACAAAATCAATCTTCAAGAAGCAATATCGTGACTCGTATCATCAAGCGATTCAAGCGCAGCTTAAAGAAAGCTATTTGAATGTACTTTTTGGGCTTCATGCAAACAACAACACTACGGCTTCTGTTAAAGCCATTAGCTTTGGTGTCATAAAAAGAATTGAAAACGGATTAAAGAAAAATACTCTAGAGCCACACCGTGCTTATTACATCAATAAAATTAAACGCTTTTTAGAGAATCCAGAGACTTATGAAGTTCAGAAAACACCTGTGCTTCCAGATGGTTCTCCTATTGGAACAGATACATTTTGCAATCAGTTTACTTTTTAACAAAAAGCATATAAATACAATACAAACTATATTACCTACACGTGAAAGTAAATTTAATTAGTGATACCGTAACCTTACCATCATCTGGCATGTTAGATGCCATGCAAAATGCAAAAGTTGGCGATGATGTTTTTAAAGAAGATCCAGCTGTAAATGCATTGGAAGACAAAGTAGCCCAGTTATTTGGAAAAGAAGCAGCTTTATTTTTTCCATCAGGAACCATGGCCAATCAAACCGCAATTAAAATACATACGCAGCCTGGAGAACAGTTGATTTGTGACCACTATGCACACGTTTTTAATTACGAAGGTGGCGGCGTTAGTTTTAATAGTGGTGTATCATGCGCTTTAATTGAAGGTGAAAGAGGCCGTATTACTGCTGCTCAAGTAGCTTCAAAAATAAATCCGCCTGATTTTTATCACTCGCCATTGTCGACTTTAGTATGTTTGGAAAACACGACAAACAAAGGGGGTGGAGCTTTTTATGACCTTAAAGCAATTGAAGCGATTCGTACAGTTTGCGATGAACATCAATTAGGATTGCACCTTGATGGCGCTCGAATATGGAATGCATTAGTCGCTTCTGGCCAAGATGCCAAAAGCTACGGATCATTATTCGATACAATCTCGGTTTGTTTCAGTAAAGGTCTTGGAGCCCCTGTTGGTTCTGCATTAATTGGAAGTAAAGCAGCCATGGAAAAAGCTCTCCGTGTACGCAAAGTGTTTGGTGGTGGAATGCGCCAAGCTGGTTTTTTGGCAGCAGCTGCATCCTTTGCGATTGATCACCAATGGGAATCGCTATCCGAAGATCATCGAAAAGCAAAAGAATTGAAAAGTGTTTTAGAACAATTGCCCTATATCAAAAAGGTTGAGGCAGTTGATACCAACATTGTTATTTTCAATTTATCGGATACCGCAAAAGAAGCAGATTTCATGAATAAATTGCAAGAGCAAGAAATACGATTCATTTCAATGGGACAAGGAAAGCTTCGAATGGTAACCCATAGAGATTACACCCAAACGCAACATCAATACGTGCTCGATATCTTACAGAAATTAAACTTTTAAGCCTATGCATTTTTATATTAATTTTTTTAGTAGAACAACATTCATCCTGATTTTTGGTGTTATTTTCGCCCAATCTTGTGATACCAATAAGAAAACGACACCCATGAAAGACCTTATACCACCAACTGCAGATCAGAAACCCCATCAACATAAAATCCATAACGATATTCGAATGGATGAATATTTTTGGTTGAAAGAGCGTGAAAACCCCGAAGTGATTGATTATTTGGAGCGTGAAAACGATTTTTATGCAAAATCAACAGCGCATACAGTTGACTTTCAAAATGATCTTTTTGAAGAAATGAAAGCAAGAATCAAAGAAGATGATAGTTCTGTGCCTTATTTTTATAATGGATACTGGTATATCAGTCGTTATGAAAAAGGACAGGAATATCCGATTCACACGCGTAAAAAAGGTTCTATTGATGCAGAAGAAGAAATTTTATTTGATTGTAATGAAATGGCAGAAGGGCATGAGTATTTTCGTTTAGTCGGCATTAGTATCAGTCCAGATAATACCAAAGCAGCTTTTGCAGTAGACACTGTTTCACGGAGACAGTATACCATGAAGGTTAAGGACCTGGTTTCGGGCACTTATCTCGATACTTCTATTGAGAACACAACCGGAGGAAGTGTATGGGCTAAGGACAACGAAACCCTATTTTACACGCAAAAGAACCCCATTACCTTGCGTTCAGAGGCAATTTATAGACACAACATCAATTCAACTTCAAATGAAACGACTTTAGTCTATGAAGAAAAAGATGATACCTTTTCCGTTTATGTAATGGATTCGAAGTCTGAAGACTATATTTTTATTTCCTC
>Ga0257120_1002178_pt1 | contig 12042 bp, 14 predicted proteins | sample SI106_10metaG_FD_190153 | JGI IMG/M metagenome (GOLD analysis project Ga0257120, IMG submission 190153) | Marine microbial communities from Saanich Inlet, British Columbia, Canada - SI106_10 | ecosystem: Environmental > Aquatic > Marine > Inlet | place: Canada: British Columbia | collected... | reverse complement strand
GGGTATTGGCTTGTACGGTATTGGCGATCAGAACTTACGGAATTGTAGTTCCTTAAAATCCGTTATATCTCAAATAAAGGAAGTATTCCCTGGAGAGAGCGTAGGTTACAACCGCTCTTTTTACAGTCCCGATAAAATTCGGATTGCCATTGTTCCAATTGGTTATGCCGATGGCTTAAACAGAGCCTTAAGCAACGGAATTGGGCAGTTTTACATCAATGGCATAGCCGCAAAAATAATTGGACACATTTGCATGGATATGTGTATGGTAGATATAACTGATATAGATGCTCAGGAAGGCGATGAAGTAATTGTTTGGAACAATCAGGCACAGATTCATTCGATTGCAGAAAGCTTAAATACGATAGCTTACGAGGTGCTTACCAATGTTTCTCAAAGAGTAAAAAGAGTTTTTGTACAGGAGTAAAATCCAAATAAATTTGGCTTAGTTTTCTATTTTTTCTTCGCCCATACTATACAATAGAGGATACATAAACGCCAGCATAACTACTCCTGCCTGACGCTCTAACATACTTTCTGTAAGAAATCCAAAAAGAGTAAGACCAACAAAAATTAAAAACAAAGGGTGTTTGTTTTTTAAAAAAAACGGTTTTATCATGAGGTAGAGTAAAAGTAAAAGTCCTAGTATTCCAACTTCTGCCCAGGTTTGTAAAAACTGATTGTGGTAGTTTAATTGCTTTTTATTTAACAGTTCATTTTCTGAACCATTCCAAAAGAGCGCGTCACATTCTTCTAATGCTTTATTAAGTTCTAGTTTTGCATCACCAATTCCGTATCCTAAAAGTAATTTTTCTTTAATGAGTTTTCCAGCATACTTCCATATAAAAACTCTAGGGTTGGTTTGTCGATGATCGTCGTGGTCTACTAATTTGTTAATTTCTGCATAGGTATCTACAATCCGAGCTCTTGTATTTGGGATAATTAGGGCTAAACTTATTAAAAATCCAATAGGAAGTAGCAGTTTTAAGATCGATTTTTTCGAAACACTTCTTTTTCTTATCCACACAGTTCCGCTGATTATTGCAACAATGCTAAATGCTAATAAATAAGCTCTGCTCGAAAGAAAGATTAACGAAAGCATTAGGATGCTTGCCGCTATTGCCCATAGAATTTTGTGTTTATTTCGAATTAAAATTTCGTAAAGAGCAATAAACAGTGCGAAAGAATAATACCAGGCAACATAGTGGGGTTTTGAAACAAGTAAATGCGGTAAGTTTTTATAGTAAAAGGCACTGTAATTACTACTAATGATGAACTCTGTGTATGAGGTAAATAAATCGTACACAGCCATTCCTACCATTAATATAGAAAAAGCATTAAGCAGAAGTCTTTTCCAATCTTTGGAAAATAGACTTGTGCTGAGCATAAATATTGGCAGTAAAACTAAAGAGATTTTTAATTGCAAGTCGTTTAATGCAACTGAGCTGTTAGATGAGTAGAGCGTGCTGAGTATATGAACTAAGTAAAAGCCCAGAAAAGCTAAGCCTAGTGGTTTTGTAATTAATGTTCTATACTTTTCTTTATACCCAAAAGAAAAAACCCAAATTAAACCCAAAACAATAATTCCACCCGTAAGTGGAATCTTGTAAAAATCTTGCATTACTAAGCCAACCAAAATACTTAGGCAAGTACAAAAATATAAAAGTGCTGTTATCGTATGCTTATTCGCCATCCAGTTTACCTAAAAGAATCTTGTCATATTTCTCAGAATTGTTAAGAACTTCTATAGCTTGTTCAAGAACAATATCGTCTTCCAAAGCTGCTTTAACTCTTCCTTCTTGGTAGTAGTAACGAGACATTAATTCGCTTAGTATTAATTCTGAAATTTGTGTTTGATATTTATGAATATCATCCTCTTTGTATGAAATTAATTTATCTTTTAGAGCCTCCAAGTCAGACGTAAATTCACTGTAGTCGTCTTCATCTGCTTGTTCTATAAGTTTTGCTAAATCTTTTTCTGTAGCTGTTTCGTATTCGTAGTCTTTGTCAGATATAAATGCCACAAATTCTTCGTAAATTTTATCGGTAATTTTAAACACACCAGGTAGCTCAATAGAGTCGTTTGCTAAAACGAATTCTGTAGCAAAATCGAAAATAAGTTGTTTAGAGAGTATACTTCCTACAATTTCTGCGTACAGATCTTGGTCTACACTAATGTCTGGATCTACACCGCCACCATCGTAAACAGTTCGACCGTTAAGTGTTTTAAAAGCAGTTTTAAGCGAGTCTGCTACTTTTCCTACACTTCCATCGTCGTTTCTATTGCCGTAGTCTAAAGCTTGAATACATCTTCCGCTAGGAGTGTAATACTTTGCAACGGTAACTTTTAATTGAGCGTTGTAACTCAGTTTTCTAGTTTGTTGCACCAATCCTTTTCCAAAACTTTTTTTACCAATAATGACTCCTCTATCAAGATCTTGCATGGTTCCCGAAACAATTTCAGAAGCAGAAGCAGAGCTTTGGTTTATAAGTACAACTAAAGGAATTTCTGTGTCTAGTGGTTTGTTTTGTGTTTTGTATGATTTTTCCCATTCTTTAATTTTCCCTTTGGTAGAAACCACTTCTTGTCCTTTTTCTATGAATAGGTTGCACAAGTCTACCGATTCGTTTAATAGGCCACCGGGATTTCCTCTGAGGTCTAAAATCAAGCTTGTAACTTCGTTTTCTTCTTTGAGTTTAAGGATTGCATCTTTCACTTCGTTGGTGCAATTTCTTGTAAAGCTTCGGAGTCTTAAATATGCAATACCATCGGCTACCATTCCCATATAAGGTATAGATTTTACCTTAACCTCTTCTCGAGTAAATGATTTTTTAAGTGGTTTTTGTGTTCCAGGGCGTTCTATCAAGAGCTCTACTTCTACTCCAGGTTGTCCTTTTAAAACAGAACTTACATCTTGGGTTGTTTTACCTTTAACAGATTTACCATCTATTTCTAGGAGCTTATCTCCTGCTATAAGTCCTGCGTTGTCTGCGGGAAAGCCTTTGTAAGGTTCTGCAATTACTACGTAATCTCCTTTTTTACGAATCATTGCTCCAATACCACCATATTGCCCTGTGGTTTGAAATCTAAAGTCTTCAATATCGGATTCGGGGATGTAAGTAGTGTACGGATCTAAATCTTTTAGCATGGAGTCGATTGCTTTTTCAATCATTTCTCCAGGCTTGGTTTCGTCTACATAATAGATGTTTACTTCTCGAAACAGCGTTGTAAAAATGTCTAGGTTTTTACTAACCTCAAAATACCCAGAAACAAAGGCAAAAGAAGAAATGGAGGCCAGTGCGATTAAAGAGCAAAAGGCAATTTTTTTAAGTAATTTATTCATCGTTTAAATTTTAAGGTACAGGATCGTATCCATTACCTCCCCAAGGGTGGCAACTTCCAATTCGTTTTAGTATTAATAGACCAGCTTTAAGTAGTCTGTGTTTTTTTAATGCCAATAGAGCGTATGAGGAACAAGTTGGCGTATACCGGCAAGTTGCAGGTGTCCAAGGTGAGATTATTTTCTGATAAATTTCAATCAGAAGAATAAAAACAGTTTTAATTATTCGGTTCAACATGCTCAATAAAGCGTTCAAATACTTGTTTTAATTTAGAGTCCATTTCTGAACTTTTAAGCTTTTCTTTTGACGTATAAATTAGTAAAACAGCAAAATTGGAGTTTAGCTTCCCATACCAAGTGCTTTTATTTAATCTATAAATTTCTCTAATTTTTCTTTTCATTGCATTTCGATCAACCGCAAGCGGAAAGCGTTTTTTCGAAACAGAAAAAGCAATTCTTATTGGAAATGCTTGTTTTACTTCTAGCTCCTTCCATACTAAAACGAAAGGATGCTTTTTTGCAGACGATCCTTTGCTGATTAAATCGCTAAATATTATTTTGCTTTTTAATATTTCTGTTTTCTGAAAGGTCTGATTCATTGCTTTGTAAATGTAAAAAAAAAGGACTAAAAAAAGGGCGATTTAAATCGCCCTTTCAAGTTAAAGAATCTTAAAACTATTTTTTGTTTGCATTTTTTATGTACTGCTCTAGCGCCATGGACATTGAGGGTGCTTTTACAGACGGTGCTTCTATATTTACCTTAAGTCCGGCTTCGGCTACTGCTTTAACAGTGGTTTGCCCAAAAGCGGCAATTCGGGTGTCTTTCTGAACAAAATCAGGAAAGTTTTGGAATAGAGATTTTATTCCAGATGGACTAAAGAATACTAAGATGTCGTAAAAAACATCTTCTAAATCAGACAAGTCGCTGCAAACCGTTTTGTAGAGTACAGCTCTTGTATAATCTATTTTATTGTCGTCTAGCAACTGAGGTATTACAGGTTTTAATAAATCGGAAGAAGGCAGTAAAAATTGCTCGCCTTTGTGTTTCTTAATGGTTTCTATTAGGTCTGCAAAGCGTTGCTTCCCAAAGTATATTTTTCTTTTGCGGTAGGTTATGTATTTCTGAAGATAGAATGCAATTGCTTCCGACATACAGAAGTACTTCATTGAAGTTGGCACTTCAAAACGCATTTCTTCGCACACTCTAAAGTAATGATCTACTGCGTTTCTGCTGGTTAATATAACTGCTGTATGATCTGTAATCGATATTTTTTGCTGGCGTACGTCTGCTCCGTCTACACCTTCAACATGAATAAAAGGACGAAAGTCTACTTTTACTTTTTGTTTACGAGCTAACTCGTGGTACGGAGATCCATCGCTCTTAGGCTCTGGTTGCGAAACAAGAATTGTTTTTACTTTCAAATCTTAATCGTTTTAAGGTTTCATTCTTCACATAATGCTTAATGCTAATTCAGTAAGCTGATAATCAACAATCTAACCCGATAAGCACCCACAGTAGTGGGACTATTTCGAAAATGCAAAGATACAAAATAATATAAAACACGCTCATTGATGTTGCTTTTCTAATATAGGTATAAGTACTTATTTTTATAAATATGAGTATAAATAGGAGCAAAGAGATTAAACTGGAGAGGATTTGTGGAGTGAATCCGTATTTAAGATATAAGAATAGACAGCATACAAAGATGGGTGCTAGATACAAATTGACCAGTTTGGTCGATTTAACACAAAGTAAGTGGTAAAGACGCTCTTTTTTAAATACTATTGAAACACCATATAATACCGTCCATTTTGCAATCAAATAGGCTAGTATTCCCATAAAACTCAATAAGAATAGTTTGCTATAATCTATAAACTTAGAACAGTACTTTAAATGAGCCGAGATTATAAAAGACAGAAATAGTATGGATTGTAAGGACAATAAAACAATAAAGTAATGTGATACTTTTAGGTGCCTACCGTATGTAATTTCGAACTGTTTGGTGTAAAAAGATCGGTAAAAGAATGCGAAGCGCTTTGCATCTCTGTTGTAAAGAAAAACAGAGATGAGGATTAAAAACAGCAAGAGTATTAATTCCCAATTGCCTTGTGGGATTTGTCGTAAAATCGAAATCATTAAAAAAAAAGCTTAAAAAAAGGAGCTTCTAAGAGCTCCTTTTAAGTGTGTAAGTTTAGCTTATTTAAGCATAACCTTTTTTGAAGTTTGTCCTTTTGGACTACTTAGTGTAAGCGTGTAAATACCTTCAGCCAAATAGCTTGGTATGCTCAAGTTGTATGTGTTTTCTTTTAAGTTTCCGGCAATTAATGTGGTAAAAGCTCCTTTGGCATCGCACAAAGATATCGTGCTGTTTTCTCCAGGAATCTCTTTCATATTTATGCTCAATTGCTCCGAAGCTGGATTTGGGTATACTGAAAAATCAAATACATGGAGTGTTTCTAAACCAACTCCTACGTTAAAGAGATAACTGCTTGTAACATTTGTATCTCCTGAGTCTTGGCCATTATTATTGGTTAGCATAGAAGCGGCGTATACGGTAGCCTCACCATTAAAGTCTTCTGGAGCAGTCCAACTAAAACTCCAGTAGTGGTGTGTGCCAAACACTACTTCTGAGGGGCTTGTGCCAGCGGTTGTATGCGTTATATGAGAGCCAGAACCAATAATTTTAGTTAAAGAACTGTTTAAGGTAGCTAAGGTTCCAATTTTATTTCCTGCTCCATCTTCTACACACGCCTGAAAACCAGCTTTAGCATATTGGTTGGGTGTTTCGCTTTGAGACGCTACCCAAATTGTATATTCTCGACTAGCGTTTTCTTGCATTGTAATTGTTAAGGTTTGGTCTGTTGCAGCAACACTAGAGCTATGGCAGTATGCACTATTACATGTGTTGTTGCCATCTCCTGGAGAACCTGTGTTGCCTACAGGAGCACCTGATTGATTTGTGTGTGCGTTGTTTTCGGTGCATAAAAAAACAGCCAAACTGATTCCTAATAGTGTAAATAACTTTTTCATAGTGTTTGTTTTTAATCGTTCTGCTTAATCATTTTTATTGTTTTTACGAGCCTTTTATTGCAGGTCCAAATTACAGTATAAATTCCATTTGGTAAGTCATCTGCTTGCCAATTTAATTCGTACCTCCCTTTTTCTAGTTTTTGATCCATCAGAGTTTTCTGCAGCCCTCCGTTTTGATTGTATATTTCTATAAGGCTGTGCTCGTTTTTATTCTGAACCAAATGCAATCGTGTAGAATGGCTAAATGGATTTGGGTAGTTCTGACTTAAATCGCCGTATACTTTTTGAGTTTCGTTTATTCCAATTGGTTCTCCTCCGGATAAAACAACATCAAACGTACCAAACCAATCGCCGGCAATACCTGGGTTAACTTGTATAATTCTGTTAATCGCACTGGGATTACCCGCCCAAGGATCGGATGGAATGTCCGAATCTCCTTCGAAATAAATTTGAGTAATGAGTTCGTTGTAACCCTCAGCCTGTACTTTAAGGTGGATGTGTGCTGGGCGGTACGAGGATCCATTAGAGTATTTTCCAGGCAGGATGGTTTCTAAATTATAATTACCAAATTCATCGGTCATCACCTTGCCTCTAAAGATATAACCTAAATTGTCGTAAGCTCCATTTTCATTGGCCTGCCAAAAATCCAGTACAGCATTTGCGATAGCCGTGTCGCAATCGATTGCACGTAAGCTCCCCGATAAAAATAAGCGCTCACCCTGGTAATCAATCGGAACAATAGAGTTTGTTTCGGGAGCACCTTCTGTAAAATAAGGCCCTTCAAGATCTGGTGTCGTAGCATCGCAAACTTCAGTATTCTCTGCTTTCGATTTAAAAGGAATTACGGATGTGGCAATTAAACCTAAAAACCCGTTCTTTAAAAAATTCCGTCTAGTTGTGCTCATTATCTAGTAATTTTTAACCCACTAGCCATCAAAAATCATGACAAATTTTAGATACGCACATTAATTCACAATTGAAGTCTCTGATAGCCCTCTTGATATTGAATTTTAAATTATTCTATGGGATGAAAATTTTCCTAAAAAAAGCAATACATTTGTGTTCCAATTAAAGAAAAAGTTATGGCTACGGATTTATTTCAAGCACCTGATTACTACAATTTAGACGACTTACTAAGCGAAGAACATATTATGGTTCGCGACGCAGCAAGAGACTGGGTTAAGCGTGCAGTTTCGCCAATTATTGAAGAGGCTTGTCAGAAGGCAGAGTTTCCGAGACAAATAGTTCCGGGACTTGGAGAAATTGGTGCTTTTGGGCCCTACATTCCAGCCGAATATGGAGGAGCAGGATTGGATCAAATTTCCTACGGATTAATTATGCAAGAATTGGAAAGAGGAGACTCTGGAGTGCGTTCTACCGCTTCGGTGCAATCCTCTTTAGTTATGTACCCAATTTACCAATACGGAAACGAAGAACAACGCAAAAAATATTTGCCCAAATTAGCAAGTGGAGAACATTTAGGCTGTTTCGGATTAACCGAGCCCAACCACGGATCTAACCCAAGTGGAATGGAAACCAACTTTAAGGATATGGGCGACCACTATCTTTTAAACGGTGCTAAAATGTGGATTTCAAACTCCCCATTTGCCGATGTTGCTGTAGTTTGGGCTAAAAATGAAGAAGGCAGAATTCACGGTTTAATAGTAGAACGTGGCATGGAAGGTTTTACCACACCAGAAACACATGGAAAATGGTCGCTTCGAGCTTCGGCAACAGGCGAGTTGGTTTTTAATGATGTGAAGGTGCCTAAGGAAAACTTACTGCCAAATAAAAGTGGTTTAGGAGCTCCTCTAGGGTGTTTAGATTCTGCTCGTTACGGAATTGCTTGGGGCGCTATTGGTGCGGCTATGGATTGTTACGATACGGCTCTGCGTTACTCTAAAGAGCGTGTTCAGTTTGGCAAGCCCATTGGTGCTTTTCAATTGCAACAAAAGAAATTAGCTGAAATGATTACCGAAATCACAAAAGCTCAATTGCTTACCTTCCGTTTAGGTCAACTTAAAAATGAAGGACGAGCAACCTCGGCGCAAATTTCTATGGCGAAGAGAAACAATGTGGATATGGCCATGACGATTTGCAGAGAAGCACGTCAAATGTTAGGTGGTATGGGTATTACAGGAGAGTATCCTATTATGCGTCATATGATGAATTTAGAATCTGTTGTAACCTATGAAGGTACACACGACATTCATTTACTAATTACCGGTTTAGACATTACAGGCTTTAATGCTTTTAAATAAGCAAGAATACTACTCATACAAAAGACCCGGTTTTTCCAATCGGGTCTTTTTTTGTCTTGTACAATCTGCTTTCCAGCATAGAAATCTATAGAAACTTCTTCTGTCTTTGTTTCTTTATATTAGTTGTTTATTTAAACCCAAATACACCATGTCTAAAGAGCGCTTTCAATCCTTTAAGGAGTTTTACCCTTTCTACTTGACCGAACATCAAAACAAAACCAGTAGAGTATTACATTTTATAGGAACCTTTTGTGTTTTGGCACTTCTCGGTTTTTTTATTTTGGCACAAAAAGAACTTCGTTTATAGATTGTACTCCCACTGGTAGGTTATGGATTTGCCTGGACAGGACATGCTTTTTACGAAAAGAACAAACCGGCTACTTTTAAATATCCTTTGTGGAGTCTTCGCGGAGATTTCACGCTTTTCTTTGACATTCTCTTTGGGAAACGAAGCTTTGACTCGACCGAAGATTAACAGTATAAATACACTTAAATTAGTTATGGCATTAACAAACAACGATATTTTTAAAAAGCTTAGGGTAGCTCATAAATTGCGCGACGAGGACATAGTTGCCATTTGTAAATTGGCAGATTTTAGAATAAGCAAATCAGAATTAGGTGCTTTTTTTAGAAATGAAAACCACCCGAAGTACAAAGAATGCGGCGATCAATTACTGCGCAATTTTTTGGATGGTTTGGTTATTCATTTACGAGGCCCAATGGATAAAAAGCCTAGCTAGTATTATTATTTTGTTTAAACAACCCTCATGACGCTAAGCGACTGGAAAGCAAAAGGAATTTATTTTAACTACACCTCTCAGTCTATTTTTACTGTAGATGAAGGAAAAGGAGAGGTGGTTTTACTTATTCATGGATTTCCAACTTCTTCTTGGGATTGGGCTCAAGTTTGGGAGCCATTAAGAGTACATTACCGCCTTGTAGCACTCGATTTACTTGGTTTTGGCTTTTCGGATAAACCCCGTAATTACCCTTACAGTATTGTAGATCAGGCAGACCTGGTTGAGCAGTTTTTGTTTGAAAATGGAATTGCACGCGTTAAAATAATGAGTCACGACTATGGCGATACGGTTGCACAAGAGCTTTTAGCGCGCTACAATACACGTATTAAATCTGGGCAAAAAGGAATTGAAATAAGCCATCTTTGCCTATTAAATGGTGGCTTATTTCCGGAAACTCACCGCCCGTTATTTATTCAGAGATTATTAATAAGTCCTTTGGGAAGCTTGGCGAGCAGTTTTTTTACACGTAAAAAATTAGCCAAGAATTTTAAAAATATATTTGGCTCTTATACGCAGCCTTCAGAAAGTCAACTGGACGATTATTGGGCTCTTATGGAATTAAATGGTGGGAAGTATGTTTTTCATTTACTCATACGTTATATGCAAGAACGAAAAACTTACCGCAATCGTTGGCTAGAGGCATTACAAGAAAGCACCATTCCTATTCGGTTGATTAACGGCCTTGCAGATCCCATTTCTGGAGAACACATGGTAAAACGCTACCGACAATTGATTCCCAATCCCGATGTGGTGGAACTGCCTCAAATAGGTCATTTCCCTTTGGTGGAGGCTCCTATTGAAGTGGTGAAACACTTTTTAGCTTTTGTGAAAACCTAAGCCTAATAGGCTTAGAGAATTTAAACGTCAATTCCTATTATAACTATATACAGCGCTTAGTTTAAACCGCGTTCCTTTTTTATATTTTCGTAGGCTTCTTGCACTTTCATAAACTTCTCTTTTCCCATTTTTTGTTGAGCCTCGTTTAAGTCGCTCAATTTATCTGGATGGTATTTCATGGCCATTTTACGAAAGGCTTTTTTCAATTCTGCATCCGAACAAGTCGATTCCAATTCCAATATTTTATAAAATTGCTCTGGCTCTTTGTAGAACATGGCTTTTATGGAAGCAAGGTCGTGCACATTAATGTACATGTAGCCCCCAATCTTCTCAATCATGGCAACTTCTGTAGCGTCTAAATGACCGTCTGCCATAGAAATTCCGTACAAGAAGTGAATGAGTTGTAAACGCTGTGCATGCGGCAGTTGCTTGTCTATTTGCAAACAAATTTGACGCAGCGAAACCTCGTCGCTGCTTATGATGTGTTTAAAAACCTTAAAACTCTCTTGAGCGCGTTGTGCCCCGAACATTTTCTTGAAATGCTCGCGTACAAAATCCAATTCTCTTTGATCTACCTTTCCGTCTGCTTTAATTACAAAGGCAGCTAAAACCAATAAGCTAATTTCAAAATTAGCTGCCGGCTGCCCCATGTTTTTGTAATGGCTCTGAAACTTTTCTTGCTCCTCTGCCTTACCAAACAACGAACCTAAAGAATAGCCTAAAAGAGCGCCCATTGGGCCACCAAACATCCATCCCAATCCACCTGTAATCCATTTTAACTTCATAGTTCAAATTTTAAGTGAAGATGATAAATATAAAGCCAAAACCCAAACCCTTGTTGTGGATAAATTTTAGTCCTTTAAAAAGACACCAATACCAAATTAGTTAATTTTTAATGTGCGTTGTTTACCATTATTGTTAGTATTGAGGTTTATTTGTATTAATGTTTAGAAAAAGAATATTTTTTAAAACAAAGACAGCAGATAAGAACAAATTTAATAGATGTTCTTATCTGCTGCGCTAAACCAATTGTTTTTATAGATTTATGGTGCATGTTTTACAACCATCACCATCGCAATATTGCACTTCAAGACTGCTTCCTTTCGAACAAGCTCCGTTGCCACTTTCACAAGCACAAGAGGGTGTTGAATTTTCTAGTATTCTGTCAAAATTATGGTTGCGGAACACGCACTCTTTTAAGTTGTCTACAACAATTCCGTATCTAAATTTAAAACCATACATTTTCATATCAATTTAAACAATACTATTGATGTCAGATTTCGATTCTATAGATTGGTCTACTTCACGAAGTGAGGAGCTGTAGTTTTCTCCATAAACGCTATCCGCATAGGCTTCCAATTTCTTTTTGCTTAAGAACCATTTCGGGTAGGTATGGTAGCGCTTTAAAGTCCTTATTGTTTGCAATCTGTTCTATACCTTGATTCGTATTTACAAAAACACAGTTCGTATTTTTGTTGTTTGCATCAATTGAATAATGACCACTGCAATTTCCACTGCATTCTTCGTGGCACAACCAAAGTTATCTAATACATAAATCACATCGCAATTATTGTTACCAGTACAGCTACAAGAATAAGTTCCGGTGGTTTCCTTGCTTATAAGTACATCGTATTCCTCGCTAACCATAACTTAATGCCTTGTGGGTACGTAAATTTTACGGTAGCATTGTCTATTTGTTTAACATTTGTTCCGTCTGACAAGGCTAAATTGCTTATGGTTGTTTTGGTAAGGTATTTTGGAAGCTGATGTTG
>Ga0257120_1002175_pt1 | contig 12049 bp, 12 predicted proteins | sample SI106_10metaG_FD_190153 | JGI IMG/M metagenome (GOLD analysis project Ga0257120, IMG submission 190153) | Marine microbial communities from Saanich Inlet, British Columbia, Canada - SI106_10 | ecosystem: Environmental > Aquatic > Marine > Inlet | place: Canada: British Columbia | collected... | reverse complement strand
GGCATCATCACCCAACCTAGTCACGGTAAGTACGTAGCCAACGCTTAACGCCTGCCAAACCTTTTACCTTATCTTGTGGCTTATGCTGGATGCCAAGGCGGGTAATATCTCTCCGCCATGATCTGGAGGGTCCCACTGTTTCATTCGTCGATGGACGCGTTGGACAGGCTAACTACCTTTAGTCTAAACACTGAGCTTACCAGCTATAGTGGCATATCTTTGCGCTTGGATGTAAAATCTCACTACGCAAAAGCGTCCCAGTGCTATATTCCTCACTGCACTTTTGCTCAGGCATAACTACATACGTGCTGGCTGTAACATCACTGCTGCTGCTGCGTTCATTGGTTAAGTCATCACCTGGACCAGTTAGCTCAGTGCAGCTCATAGTCAGTAAGGGTATAGCAAGAAATAATAGTCGCATCATCGAGGCCTAGTGTTGCACTGTGATACTTATTATGAGATTAAATAAACTATGCAACACTTATTAGTATGTTTATGATACATTGGTGTACGTCCGAATTTACTATTTGGAGTTACCCACTAAAGTAAAATATTTGTCTTAGTGATAGAGGAGGTTACTGAGGTGAGGGCAAAAGTACTTGTATGATTGAGAGGGTCCAGCCGACTGTAGGCACTCACACAGCACGCCTAGAAGACAATTTGTTGTCACATCACTTACGAACTAGAAGGCATGGGTGACGCTGCCTGCGCGTCTTTCAAGCTACGTTCATATAACTATACCCGTGAACCTCTATTCTTATCTTGTGGCTCACATGGGAGATTTTTTAGAACATTTGAAGCCAAAGATGCTTACTTAGTGATCCTGTCTATGGGCAACGAAAGAGTGGATACATCAACAGCTACAGGCAAACTAATCCTAAACCTGATGCTTGCAATCGTTAGTCTGACAGCACCGTTGGAAACCATCCCCATTCATCTCGCTCTGCCAGTCTGCTCCGCTAAAGGCGCAACAGGGGCTGGGTCTGGGGTTGGGCGTGTGGGGCTGCAGGAAACCTCTTACTCAATCAGGTATGTAATCATTGATCAGAAATCATAATTTAATCCTGTAACAACGGATACTGAACTTTTGCGATCAACAATTGGGCTGTTAACTACATTGCTGGGAAAGAAGTTGAAATTAACATTCGCAAACAAATCTACATGCTTATTGATCGGATGAAAGGTATTTATCGATAGATAGGGTAAAGTGGCACTACCGGGCGCGTATTGAGTACGTTGTTCAGAGACTTCACTGGAGTTCACGCCATAAAAATAGTTTGCACGCTTTCCATCATACCACTTAGCCCCTGCTGTAAAAATAATTGGCTGTCCATAAATTGGAAAAAATTGGCTAAGTGATAAGTCAGCTGTATTTCCATTGTGTTCTGATGTGAGTTCATTTCCGATTGCCAACTTAGCTTTTAGCCCACGCGACATCTCATATGACACATTTAGAACACCGTCATAAAAGTTGCTTCTTTTCATCCCAGCTAAATCAGTCGAATAGCTGCTTTTATAGGGCCTAAGGTTGGGCCTTACAGAAGCACCTATGCTGACTTTTCCATCATCAAAGAATTTGTAAGACAAGCCCTTTTCAAAGCTAACTGAAATTTTTTCAGAATTGTAGCTGAGGGATGGCATGAAGGCTGATCTAGTTTTATCATTCGAATATATTGAGCTACCAGCGACGGCAACTAACCCAATGGAAAACTTTGAATTTTCCTCAGCATGAGACATGCTAACTGAAGAAATTACAGATATTAATGCAGAAAACATTGACCGAAAAAGCTTCATTTATTTCATCCATTTATTCTTATTTATGTTTGAAATAATGCTGTGACTTGAAAATTCAAGACGATTCTGTACCCACAGGTTAAATGGTTGGGGTTTATAAAACCTTTCAATCGGCCGCCCAGCCCTATCACGCCCCTAAGACACCCGTGCCCGCGAAAGGCGCTACAAGCGCCTGGTTAAGGTTAGGCTGGCTGTGAGGGGCCTTCAGGAACGCCATCTCTATTCACGCACCAATTTTAAGCTAAACCGTGCCGCTGCTCTAGCTGAATGGCGTCAACTATTGAGCGCATAAATTCGATTGCCCCATCAATCTGATGCTTGCAATCATTAGTCTGACAGCACCGATGTGTGTAGTGGTGGGCGGTTAGCAAATATAGTTTAAAATAAATGTCTGGTCCCGCCTTCGCAGTCTTAACAGCTGATATCAGACGTCATTTTGGGTGTGTTTGCCCAAAGCTCGCAGCACTATGACATCAATTTTACAGGGTTATATTCATGGCATGGAGCTATCTTTAAAGTGGTCTCTGTAAAAGTTTGTGTTTTTGATTATCAATCGATTTAATTGAGTATGGCTGCATGGCCATCCTCGCAAGGTTTGTGTAAGATTGGTATTGTTTTGAAGCGAAGCTTATCCAGAGGAATCTCGAAAATGACCTTCCAGAAACGGGCTGCAGACCTGCTGGACCTTGTGCGAAGCAAGTTGAAAATGTCCCCAATCGTTTTGGTGGGCATTACAATCCTGTTTGTATTACTTTTTGATAACAGGACGTTCTGGTCGATTGGGTCGGAAGCTTTTGAGGGGGATGCACTTTCATTTGCCGGCTTTGTTTGTGCCCTGTTCTTTTTGACACTTGCTCTTTTTAGCCCTTTTGCCTTTCCAGCGACAGCCAAACCGTTTGCAATTTTGATTCTGATTTTAAGTAGTATTACATCTTACTATATGGACAACCTTGGGGTGTTTATTGACCGTGAGATGATACAAAATGTGATCGTAACAACTTTGACTGAGTCCAAACATCTGATCACTTTTAGTCTTGTGTCACATGTTCTGATTTTTGGTACCTTACCTGTGTTGGTTGTTTGGGGTGTCCAAATAAAAAAACAAAGTAAGCTTGCCATTTACAGTGTTCCTATTCTAGTCGCGCTTGCCTCATTGGCTTTGACCGTTAGTTTGCTTTTGGTAGATTTGAGAACCTATTCGTCGGTGACGCGCGACCGCAGAGATTTGCTGGCCAGCTATCAACCGGGCGCACCAATTTTTGAAGCAGTTCGATTCGCAAATATGATGAGAAAAACCATCAATACTGTTGTGCAGCCCTTGGGAGAGGACGCCGTTAAGGGAACAGCTTATGTAAACGCCAAGACCCCATCTCTGACAATTCTGGTCATTGGTGAAACTGCACGTGCTCAAAACTTTAGTTTAAACGGCTATGGGGTGAATACAAATCCCGAACTCTCCGGATCGTCAGTTTTGAGTTTTCGTGATGTGTCCGCGTGTGGCACATCGACTGCCGTTTCTCTGCCTTGCATGTTCTCAAAATTTGGCCGTGCTGAATATACTTATGAAAAGGGTATATCTAACCAGAATGTTCTGGATGTGCTATCGCACGCTGGTCTAGTCGTCGAATGGTGGGATACCAATACAGGCCACAAAGGGATCGCTGAACGCATTCCTTCGCTGTCATTGGCAACAGAAAACCAGCCGGAGTTTTGTCGATCAGGGGAATGTGATGATGGCATATTCCTAGATAGGCTTAAGACTTACACATCTGGTATTACAGAAGACACGGTCCTTGTGTTTCATCAGATTGGATCACATGGCCCTGCCTATTACCTAAGGTATCCGCCGGAGTTTGAAAAATTCAAACCAGCCTGTCGCTCCGCTGAATTCAATAGCTGTACGGCACAGGAAATAGTGAATGTTTACGACAATACGATTGCCTACACTGACAAAGTGCTGGCTGAAACAATTGCTTTTCTGAAGTCTCAGGAAAATCTAAGCACTTCCTTGCTTTATGTTTCGGATCATGGAGAATCTTTGGGGGAGGGCGGTTTGTACTTGCATGGAGCACCGTATTTCATGGCTCCTGAAGAGCAGACTAAAGTGCCGATGATCCTTTGGATATCGGACGTTTTCGCAAGCCAGTACAATCTTCAAAAAGAATGTTTGGCAAACAAAATCGCCTTTTCGTTTAGTCACGATAACATGTTTCATTCCCTCTTGGGCATGCTGGATATCCAGACGCGGGAACGCAATCCCGATCTTGATTTTTTTGCATCCTGCAAACTGACCAAATAGGCGCGCTAATTATGACATCTAAAAATGTGGTCGTCAGACCTAAGCCGGACCGTATAACAGGCATCAAACACCTGTTTGCTGCTGCAAGCTACTCTTTTGGGGGCATCCGGCGTTTGTGGCAGGAAACTGCATTTCGCCATATTATTCTAATGCTCGTTTTGTGCCTGACCTTGCTGTTTGTAATTGGTGCTAGCCTGATAGAATTCAGCATTCTATTGATCCTGTTTTTCGCTCTTACGGCTGTTGAAGCACTGAATACAGCAATTGAATGTATCGTCGATCACCTTGCTCCAAACTGGGAGGCGTTCGCGCGCGATGCCAAGGATCTGGGGTCCTTGGCAACCATGTGTCTTCTTTTAGCAAACGGACTGTATTTATCTGTTCTATTGCTGCGTTTTTTTGAAATTATCTGAGAGTGATACCTATGAACATGTTCAAAATTGTTGCGGTTCCGATGCACAAAGAAGGCCGCAAGTTTGTTGCAATCTTTGCAGCAATAACTGTGGGCTTATCGTTTATCTGGGAGCCATTGTTCTGGTTAGGATGTGGTGCCACGGTTTGGTGTTATTATTTCTTTCGCGATCCAGTGCGTTTAATTCCCCAAAAGGAAGGATTGGTGCTGTCACCTGCAGATGGTATCGTGTCTCTTATTGAGGATGTAATGCCGCCAGTCGATCTTGATTTAGGCGGTGAACCCGTCACCCGCATTTCTGTATTCATGAACGTATTTAATTGTCATGTTAATCGAGCACCGATTTCGGGCGAAATAAGACACATCGTATATCGGCATGGTAAATTCTTGAATGCTTCATTCGACAAAGCCAGCGAGTTTAATGAACGTAACTGCCTGACCATCGAGGCAGATGATGGTACTAAGATTGGCGTGGTGCAGATCGCGGGCCTTATTGCACGACGCATTGTTTGCTTTGTCCAAGAAGGCGAGAAAGTTTCGGTTGGAGAGCGGTTTGGTTTGATCCGTTTCGGAAGTAGGCTGGATGTTTACTTGCCCAAAGGCGTTGCACCTGCAATTGCGGTTGGTACCACTGCAGTTGCAGGAGAGACAGTTTTGGCGGATCTACGGGCCGCTGACGTGGCCGCAATTGGTGTTTTGAAATGACAAGTGCAAAAACTATAAAAATAAGACACATCGTGCCAAGTATGGTGACTGTTTTTGCAATTTGTGCCGGCCTTACCTCTGTCCGGATGAGTTTAGAGGGCCATTTGGAAACGGCGCTTGCTTTCATCCTTTTGGCTGTTTTTTTGGACGCAGCTGATGGGAAACTCGCCCGGTTTCTCAATACAGCCAGTCCGTTTGGGGCGGAATTAGACACGCTTGCCGATTTTTTTAATTTTGGTATCGCGCCTGGTATTTTGCTTTTTAACACCCTCTACTTGGGCACGGTAAACGCAAACATGGGTTGGCTTGCGACGCTTGTTTTGGCCGTCTGCTGCGCTCTTAGATTGGCGCGGTTTAATTTGTCATTGGGCGATTCAAATGTTGTCATGAAAAAGGATAATTTTTTTGTTGGTGTCCCGGCCCCAGCGGTGGCTTGCCTCGCGTTGATGCCAATTTTCATGCATCTCTCAGGCTGGCAAAATGTGGATCAGCCTATTATACGGACGGTCTATATCATTGGCGTCGGTTTACTTGCCGTTAGCACAATACCAACTTTTTCGATAAAACATGCTTCGATAAAACGCAGCCAGATGCCATTTGCCATTATCACGGCAGTGATCGCGGTAGTTGGGATTATGACTTATACCTGGTCTGTGTTTATAGTGCTCAATCTCGTCTATTTGGGCACATTACCTTTTTCTTATGTGGCGCACAAAAACCAGGTTAAAAATGGGAACCGGTAGGCGTGCATTTGGGACTGGGAACTAACGCGGAAAAAAATGAACTTAATGCGGTGACCTAGGTATTTGCTGAATGAGCTAAAAAGCCGGACTCCAATTCGTTGTACTATAGAATTTTATGAGCCGGAATGCATCCGCGAAAGCAACATAGACTCAGACCCATTCGTAATGATGTTGAACGATCTCTTCGACAATGCTGCGAAACATTGTAGGGGAGCGGGCGCAATGATCGTTGACGCAAGTCGTAGCGGTGAGATCTGGACATACAATGAGTGTGAGCTGTTGTCTGGTAATGACTTGCTTACCTCACTGAGAGATCTGTGTGCAAATCGAATTTGGCTGACGGCTACGGTTTGGATTTGTCAATTTTGCAGTCTTTTTGCGAGCAAACTGGTGCTACTTTGATAATCAAATTCCCGATGGCTCGTAGTCATCGTGCGTTTACTGCGTATTCAGCATTGCCAAAAGTATAGCGCTGAAATCAGCTCTTTTAAGCAAGGAATTGAGGCGCTATTTGGCTGATGAACTGTCAGATTTCTTTGTTGCTACAGCAGGTTTTCGCGTAAATAACACAAAGATTCCAAGCCGCTTTGTTGCAAATAATGCTGTAACAAGCATACCGGTCATGGCACCTGATATCACCGCAGATATAGTGTGTGCGTCTAGCATTACGCGAGCATACATAGTCAACAACGTTACCGGGATAACAATTAGCCCCAGCCAAAAACTGTAGCGGCGCATCGTAAAGTATGCACCTGCACTCGCCAGGGTGACATGACCTGATGGCATGTTGTGGTTCGAATTTGGGGATCTTGGGCGTTGCCCAAGGCGGGTGCCCATTACAGTTACATTATTTAGCAGACGCTTCGGTCCATGGGATGCGGCAATACCGGCGACGGTCACAACCGCTAGTTGCTTCAATCCTGTCCAGTCACGCAACAGCATGATCGCTGCGACAGGAAGCAGGGTATTGATGTGGCGCCCGTACTCCTCTGTTGACATCACTAACTTTGATGCCTGTCCACCGCGAGGGGCAGAATAGTCGTTTTCCATATCTGAAGGATAGATTGTCGCCGAAAGGATGACTAAGAGCGACAAAAGAACTGCAGTTTTGTGTTTTCTGAAAACAACCCACGGCTGACGAAGGATTTGAAAAATCTTTATACTCCAGTGATTCGATAAAAATATTTTTTGAACGTTACAATATTCTGGTGTTTTATAAAAGCCGAGCAATACCGGAGGTTTGATCTGAATTACTACTATTTCTTTACTCGGAAAATATTGAATTCTGGCTTGTAGATGTCGCTCTTCATCCCGAACGCACCCATCACACTATGAAATGGGAGATCATGCGGAAAGGTTTTGGCAGGGATTATGTCGGCATCGGTTAGGCCTTTGCGCGCCGTAAATCCATCGGACATCCAAACAAGAAATGGGATTTCGCGCTGTTGCTTAGGTGCCACCGCGTTTGGCGCACCATGAAGATAGAACCCGCTTTCTCCAAGTGACTGGCCATGATCGGACACGTAGATCAGCACAGTGTCCGCATCCACACTCTCAAGTTGTGCGATCAGATCGGTCAAAAGAAAATCTGTATAGCGGATGGAATTATCATAAGCGTTTAAAAGCTCTTCTTTTGAACACTTCAAGACCTGAACCGTTTTGCACTCTGGTTGGAAGTGGGCGAACGTCTCTGGGTATTTGGAATAATACGAAGGGCCATGGCTACCTGATTGATGTAATGTCACAAAAATACGATCTGAGGTGGATGCCGTAAGAGTATCAGCTAACCTCCAATTCAGCGCCTCATCCAAATCCGGCCGCGGGCAGGGGCTTATTGTACATCTTCTGGCAATTTCGTCTGCGCGTTCATATGTAGTTACATTTACAGGCGGTGGGCCTGAGTTGTTTGTGCGGTAGATAGTTTCGATACCAGACCGCGTCAAATAACTTGGCAATGGTTCAAATTTAGTGTGGGAAGACGCCGCACTCCCTTCGTGTGTCAGAATACAAGCGGTTGAAGATATTGTGTTTGTAGCACAGGAAAAACCGATCGGCAGAGCCGTCATAGATGTTGTTTTTGTGAATTCGTTGGTGTCTCTCGCGTAGCCATAATGCGAGAAGCTCTCGGCGCGGGTTGCTTCACCGATAACCAGTACAACAATCGCTTTGCGCATCGGGGTCACGTCATCAAAAACTGCGTTCGGCAACAGCGTTTGGTCGCGGTCATCAAGTGCTATTTTGTTGAAATGTCTTGCAGTATTGACCACGTAAGACCATGGCAGGATCTTACTGCCCATTCTTGAGGCATGTTGATCATACCAAAGCCACGTGGAAGATGACATGTAAAGCCATGTAACCAAGACGACAAAAGACACAAGGCTGCCAAGCAAGCGAAGCAACCATGTTGAACGTCTCACTTTGATCCACCAGATAAAAAACGTTGGGAGGATACCCAGAGCAAGTAGGTAGAGAAGGATAGAAACATGCCACAGCCCAGTTGCCTCGCTACTATTTGTGCCGAGGATATTGGCAATCATCGTGTGGTCCAGCTCCATGCTGTAGTTCAACATGAAATACAGGGCAGAAGCGTTTAGTAACGCAAAAAGTGATCCCAGGACTTTTAGAGCTGTGATTGAGAAAGTAGCAACCAAAAACAAAATAGCAACCAACAGAAAATATTGGACCATTTGCAGCGACAAGATTTGTAACCAACCTGCAAGTTCGGGCAGCGCTGAAACTGAAACCCCGTAATCAAGAAGTGGTTTTTGAAACAGTGCAAGGTTGCCAGCCGCTATGTAAAACACAAAGATAAAGACAGTTGTCGTGGGCCGCCTTTGAAGAAGATTTTTCACCGAACATACACCTTTGGACAATTTGCCTTGCTAAGAAAAGGCGCGTCAAAAAACAGTCAACCTAGCAAGATACAGTTTTCATAATAAACATATTAAGGCCCACATGAAACCCGCTTACCTAATACTTGCATTCTAAAGTTTGGGATCGGTTGGCTCGTTGTTCACTAAAGCATCCAACATGGGATAAACCAACCAGATGAGCCGAAACCTCTCTTAGATTAAGCTGCTATTGGCGCCAAAAACCCTGACGACGGACAGTTGGGCATGGCATAAAGGGCAGCTTCATTGTCCTGGGAGAGACCGGTTTGCATTCGTCTGACAGCACCGCCATTATGCCTTTATGGCACTCCCAAAGTAGAGAAACCCTTTTAACTAGGTGTTTTGTGTTGACGGAAACTGCGTTTGATCCTCGTGTGGGTCCTTGGCCATGATTCATGACTATTAATTCTTTCCTCTTTTCACGCTCACCAAGCGCAAGGGTAAGTTGTATGTATGTGTAACTGTCCCATTGAAGCTACGACCGTTTTATTGCTGAGAAGCAAGTAAGACGTTCGACTAGAACGGACGATAAAGCAGGACCTAATTGATCCATCAAATACTGAGAGTAAAAGCATGACCAAAGGCACTAGCCAAGATTGATTTGCCATAAAAACAGGCAGGTAAATTTGAATGGATTAGATTGGCTGAGGATACTGAAGCGGCTAACCTGATAATGGGCACGTATGGACCTGACGGGTGTATCCCGTATTAGGTGCATGGATAAATGCACGCACGAGATTTTAGAGGTGGAGGCTAACTGTTTGTGGGAACTTGTAGGTTTTTCAACATTTACGTGGCAAGTCTTTTAGCCGCCTCCGACAAACCCAGCCTTGGGCGAGTAAAATACTTTCTGGTTGTGTATTTTGCCGAGCAATGAAGAGATCTGCGTTACTTCAGCATCAATCTTAACCTTGCTGCTTTCTTTCACAACGGTTGCTCTACGGGAGGTCAGTCTTCGCAAGCGATATCGCATGGCGTCCTCAACAATAGAAAGTTCCGCAACATTGAAGTCAAAGTTGTTGTTGGGTTTCATAAGGTTCTGCCTCAAATCAAAATATCAAACTAAGCTTATCAAACATTGGCATGGCGTCCATCCCAACGCCTGAACAGAAAAGCGCCAGGCCATAAGGGCGCAGCCATAAGTAGTAAGCTTTGGGAAGAAGAGTACGTAATGTGTACGTCAATGCTTTGATGTTGGATCATTATGGGATTAAATTAAGTGGTGTACTGGTTGTATATATGCAGAAATACCCTCGCAGGGATTTAAGGATTGGAGAGTAATTGAAACTCTCAATCTGTTTGCAGCTAGGCCCATCAGGTGAAACTGTTGTCGAAGTACTTGGTGGAGGCTCTTTATACAAATGATTGTCCGTTCATTCATCTTAATCTGGGGCTTTTGCCTGCTAACTTCAGTTTCTCATGCAGAGCCAACCAAGAAGACGACCCCAGTGAAACTTACCTGTGTAGGGAGCCTGGACTTTGGGGCGAGCACTCACTGACCAGTGATGCAATAGCTGAAAAAACAAGTATGCTGTTGCATAAGCTTTTTCTGCAAAATCCAGCGCTTCTCCATCTGAAGATCGGATAAGTGCTGAACATATTATAGCTAATCCGCCACTATCAAATGTGCGGGAAAAGTGAGCTGAAGTTAGAGCATCGTTTCTTACTTTGTAAAAAAGATCCGCATCCGCATTAAAGTTTTTATCTCTATAAATGAATGTTGCGAATTGCCCACTTGCCGCTACGCCTTGCGTAATATCGATCACACCCAGAAAGTTGACCTCTGTGCCAGCTGCAATGGACGTATTTTGATCCATATCTATCAAATGTAGCGTCCGGTGTTTTCTGCGTGTCCCATGGACGGAAGCAATAGAATGACAATTGCGGTCAATGTTGTGACTACGACAATCAAGAAGCTGAATAATTTTTAAAGTGAACGCATTCTATTTTCTCAATTTAGTAGGATGTAAGTAGTTGTCAGTTGTCTTAGTGTGATACATATCTAAATTTTTCAATCAGTTACGTGTCGCCGCAATAGAGGGTGCGAGACTTGACGTTTCTAGCCGCTATAAGACCTCCAGCAGATTGTAAAAGACAATTTTTTCGCAATTTTGTTAAAGTATGCGTCAGGTTTGCGATTTGCCAGTTATTGTCTTCCACATTAGCTCGTTCATCATCGAAAATAGCGGTGAACATGTCAGCTTCAGACAAGCCATTCATTTGTAAGGTTTTCCAATCCCAAGAGCCCACACTCAAGTAAACCAAGTCAAAATTTGCTGTAAGGTCTGTTGCCATGTGAAGAACTGATGCTTTGGACGCAACCAGGTCATCACCCACAGTCAAAGTTAATTGCACAGTATCGTCAAAGCCCAACAGATTGGTATCAATGTCAAAAATTCTAGCCCAGATACGCAGTTCGAAAGTATCACAATCCTCAGATGCTATGATTTCCAAATGATCTGAATGGTTACTGGTGCCGTCACCAATTAACACGTTGTTAGAGACAAAGCGCCAAGGCTCTCGTGCCTTGACATGAATTGGAACGACTTGAAGCATCATAATGGCGATAGCAGTGACACTGCTCTTCATTGTTCAGCCAATACGGTAATAACAAATCCAATAAATAAACTTAATGTAATCACACTATACGAAACCATATCTTTCACCTTCATTACTGATTGTTGTTACTCCTGTGAGGCCGGGAGAAAACCTCACAGGAGGAGCAAATTCATACTGCTCAACAGGCTGCCTCAACCTGTATCTCATCAATATTGTTGGACTTTGCAGACAGTATCATTTGGATATGTAATTTCTGTGAAATGTTGTGCAGAACTTGTGCAGATTGGGGGAATTATATTGCCCCAGTGGTTCTGTTTCGGCATCAAGAGTAAGAAAAGAGGATAACATGAGCAGAATTTTGATCGTTGATGATGAAGTGGAGATTTTAAAGCCGCTGGAATCTATGCTTATGGAAGAAAACTTCAGAGTGCGTTCATTCTCAAATCCGCTTAACGCCTTAGAGTTCTTGCGTACACAATCTGTTGATTTAGCCATATTTGATATCAAGATGCCGGAATTGAATGGGCTGGATTTGCTACGTCATGCTCGTGAAATTCACCCTGGACTACCTATCATCTTCTTGAGCAGCAAAAACGAAGACGCCGACCAGCTCGTTGGGTTTTCAATTGGCGCAGATGACTATGTT
>Ga0257120_1002167_pt1 | contig 12078 bp, 19 predicted proteins | sample SI106_10metaG_FD_190153 | JGI IMG/M metagenome (GOLD analysis project Ga0257120, IMG submission 190153) | Marine microbial communities from Saanich Inlet, British Columbia, Canada - SI106_10 | ecosystem: Environmental > Aquatic > Marine > Inlet | place: Canada: British Columbia | collected... | reverse complement strand
ATATATACCTCTGTCTAATAGATATTTAGCGGCTGAGATAGCACGTACATCTGGTTCATCATCACGTAGTATATCTTCTAATAGTCTTGCGCCTTTAGGAAGTTCACAATCATTGAATGATGGTATACGTGTTGTTTGTGTCTTACTGATGAATAGTGTAGGACCATCTGCTAATTCTTTTTGTCTAATAGCATCAAGTTGTAATCGTTTGATATCACTTTCTGGCATTCCTAGATTGCGTAGTAATACTAACATCTTCTTATTGAGAACTCTGCCAGATTTATGTGACGCTGTAAACCCACAATTGAAACAATGATATGACACACTTTCGTTGTCACTTCTGATCCCGCCACGTTGGCGAGTATCATTACGTGCTTCACCATTATCAACACAACATGGACAGTTAAAAGACAACCACCCACCTGATGATTGTCTTCGCTGATGTGGCAAATATTGATATATAGACTGTTGTATTTCCATAACTATACTATAGCAGATTTATATAAATTATGCAACCTCTAATTCTTCATCAAACGTTTCGTCAAACAAATCTTCTTCTACTATGTCATCCAATTGATTCAACCAGTACCAGTTACCATTTGAGAATTGTTCAACTTCACGAGGAGAGAATGTTGGAATTCCTACTTTATCAGAATGTGTATCGCCGTATTCCTTACGGAACGTCATTGCAAGATATACGAATACTGCACGTTGAATACGACCCGATGATGATGCATAATCATAAAAACTATTTTCAACATCTACCCCATTTTCTACTACGAACTGTGGGATATTCTGCTTCCAAGTTTTCGATGCATTATTAACATCGGTCAAAGTTGGAAATACTAGACGCATTACACTTTGCAACTGTTCCGTAAATGTATTATCGAACTGACACATCTTACGATTGTTCACATCAAGCATAATCTTTTCAGCACGGTCTTCCTTCACATTACCAATCTTGTGTACGCCGCTATCCGCATTCTGGGCACACTCTTTCAACAGTCTGCTGAGTCCTAGCAACAAGTGACCGTGCAACTGGCCCTTGTAGTTGTTGTTGATTAACTTTGCCGCAGTATATCCTGCATTATACTGTACTAAATGTGAGCGAGGTTCCTTACGCTGAAAGTCCTTCATAAACTCACCATTAGTGTAGTACACGTTATCAGCAACAGTACTTGGATCAACGCCACTAGGATGAAAACCGATGTTCAAAATATCACCAAAGCGACGGATTTCATGTGCCTGTGTTTTTTTCCGAACATTCTTACTTGTCAAATTTGAACGCCACACATAGTAAAATTCAACAGGACGCTTGTCTCCGTTTTGTGATTGAAATTGCGAGTTGCCCAAATCCTTGACAAGGCTCTCTGGAGCGGCGGGTTCAACTTCGATACCAAAATAGGTAAGTGGTACATAATCTGCCGCATCTACTGGATCATCAATCAAGTCATTTGCCCACATGAAACATGCGAATGCAAACATCTTAGCACAACTAGTTTGTTGTCCATCGTTTACATAGCACTCTCCACCACGCTTTACAACGGTAAGCGGGTTTTCCTTTTCGGCAGTAAACTCCAACGCAATATCAAAGATATGCAACTTTTCACCGTAACGCTGAATTTCGTAATCAAACAACGCAGTTGATGCCACCATCTTTCCGACAATCTTGTTTGCGTTAATCACTTTACCGTCAACAGTGTGTGCAATAATGCTTTCAATCTGCTGATTGAATACCGACTGCTTCAAGTTTTCAAAATCTTCTAGCGTAGATAGTCCAGATTCTTCAAAGAAGTTACTCGGTAAACTGTTTGCTACAGATTCTTTCTGACTGTCTGAATACGTATCCCATAATACTTTCAAGATTTGCTTCCCTGTCAGGGTAGTTTTCCCGTTGTAGTAATGAGGAAACACGATTTTGGATGAGTTTGTTGTAGACATTTTTGCTCCTAACTCTGTTTTCAGTATCAACAAGAATTTTGTCGATTTCACCTTTGATATGATGTGACATTTTACATAACCATTGTAAATTGTCAAGTTCATTATTATCATGATTGTTATCTTTATGGTCAACATCTAAACTACTAATTGCTATCCATATACCTTTACAACAATCTAAACCTAATAGCTTACCATCATGATTTGTACATTGCACTAGTTTTCCACTCTGCAACAATTTATTTCTGTAATCATCATCACGTAGTTTATCTTTTTTATTATGATACTCACACCGACCATTTTTACCTGATGCATGAAAGCAATTTTCTTCTTTACACATTCTAAAGCTAGTTTCATATAAAACTTTTTCATGGGTCAAACTGTCAATGAAGTAAAAATCTTCATTGATATTGCTTTCAGTATCAAATAGGTCGTCAGGATAAAGTTTCATATTACACTCTGTGATTACTTAATTAATATAGCGTGATTCGTTACATTTGTCAAGCAAAAAACGCAAGAAATAATCCTGCGTTTTCAGTGAATTATAAATTAATTTGTATACATCTTACGATATGCTTCGATATCTTTTTCATATTGTTTTGAACAGAAACTAGATTGACGTTTCCAAAAATTCATCTTACGCTCACATATGTCTAACTCTTTAGAGGCGTGATGTTTTTCAACTCTATCGTCACTTTTCAATAATATAAATTTCAGGAAAAAATAGTTTTCTAGATGCTTACAAATCATATGATTTGCATCATAGTCTTCTGCATAAAAAGGTTTAGTTGAGCGGCGAACTTCATTATCGCTATAAAAAAACATCATGTGCATATCTCCTTTTAATCACATAAACTGTTATAGCAGCGATTCGAAGATTTGTCAAGTGTTAATTGCGTAATAGTACTTTTTTAATTTCACCAGCAGATTTTGTATATGAAATTCTGATCCAGTTTACATTTGCTTGCACAACGTAACCCTGCACACCAGTTTCATTATTAATACGAATATTAGAATCGTACATAAGATCAGGAGTTAAATCAAACCAGTCGTTATCATTTAAACTTGGTTGAACTGATAGATCACCTTGAATAGCAACATCGCCAGTGAACCCATCAAAGTATAGAGCGAATGTATGAAGTGAACGTGACTTAATCGTATTGCCACTACCATCAAACGTAGTAGTTACATAGTTACCATTGTTATTAAAAAATGTTTCAGTTTCTTGTGAGTCTTCAAACTCTGGATATATATCATCGATTACTTCAATAGTGCCTTTAGCATTATCATATGTATCAGTATAAATGATTTGCTCTACGCCATCTTCAACAGTATACATTGCAAATTGATAAAATCCCTCAGGTAACATTACAGTATCATTAGTCATAACAGTTAGCGAACACATGCCCTTGGCCGCATTAGTAACAACTGGATACCTGAATAGTACGTTTTCTCTGCTTTCACGATCATACATCTTCCAAATGACGGTCTTGTTCGTCAAGTCAATTGGTTTTCTATCGGTATCTTTAATCTTGAAACGAAGAGTATTATCTATACCCTTGTGTAGTTTGTGAGTTGCATCATACATTGGCATGTTTCCTAGGTAGGTTGTCATAGTTGCAGTGTTATCTCCATCAACACACACAACTTCAATTTCTCTGTTATACTGAAATACATTATAATTAATCATAGTTGTATTTATCTCCCAGGAGCACTAAATTTTTTTTGTATAAATATAATTATGATTGATGATGATAAGTCGCAATGGATCCAAGAGAACTATCCTTTTTTCTCTTGTATTCGTTACGGAAAAAAAGAGTATAAAGATTATCTCGGTATTTTAATTAATACTGATAATGTAATTACCTCTATGTATAACTTTGAAGCTATACCGAATGCAGATTTGAGAAAACAATTTATCGAACTTGGGGAACAATGGTGGTGGGAGTCGAATAGACTTATACCAATTAACCTATTTTTAGGATCACAAATATCAGTTTATAGAAATTGGATTGTAAATATGAATTCAAAAGATGTAAAGATTATGTGGGGACCTGAAACGTCACTGAATAACATTATTCAAAAACGTATCAAACGCCGTTCTGTTCAACTTGTTCGCAAAATAGATTAAGCTGAACTACAATACTTACAGCATATGCAACAGCATGTGCTTTTTTAAAATAATAAGTATCGTCTGTTGGTTTCTTCCAAACTTCTGCTTTAATTACTTCTGGTACTTGACCTAGCAAATGACGTTTTGCTGGACGAATAATAGCCAGCACTTCTGCTAACTCTATAACAGACTGAGGACGCATTGTACGCAATACATCGATATGATTTGCAACGTGTGCAAGATTTTCAATTACTTCTTTGTGTTGTAATAAATCCCAGACTGGTTCTTTATTCATTAGCTCAATCAAGTGTTGTTCATTCTTTACACCACGATACAATGAATTGTTTAAGAAGTCTAATTTAAAGTATCCACGATCATCAGCTTCTTTATATTCTATACTAGATAAGTTAGTTGCTGCATCCGACGGTATATCATGTACATACACACCACTATTATGTTTAGTGTACACTCCGTTCTTATTAATAGATGCTTTGATATGATGTAGGTTTTCTAAGACTGTATCTCTATCTATTACATCTATATCAATATCTGTATTATGTTTCATTTCCACACCATTATAAACATTGCTGCATCGTCTTTATCTTCAAAATATATGTCGCCTCGATGTGCTACATAGTATCCTTCGCAATTACTATTACACCAGTCAATTAATTCTATCAACATGCCGCTACCTGGTACAAGTTCTTTTTCAAACTGTATACCATCTTTGGAAACAGGAGTCCACTTTAGAAACTCTTTATTGTCAAAGTCAGAGAAGAATTTACGTCTGTCTCTAATCTCACCTCTGAGAACTCGTAACTTATCTAGTAATGATTTTGTTTTAAAATTTCTAGGTATAAGTTGCGTCATAGTATTGTTCATATAATTTTCTTCTATCTGTATTGTTCTTAAAAAACATATTATATGTTCTCCTTGACAAATGTAACAGTAAACTTAATTTACGATCATTGTATTCTTTTGCATATTCTTCGAACTTTTGCTCATCCACATTTCCATAACAAGCAATTAAATCTGGATTGAATTCTTGTATATTATCAATCTGAATTATTTGATCCTTAGGAACAGTTTTACTTATATGTCTGATCATTTTGACTCTCTGTATAAACATAGTTCTAAAATCATCCCAATTAATTTCATTCTTATCTTTATGGGAGGTAAAATATTCATTACATGTACTTGTAAATACTATATCAAAATCATCCTTAATTGTCAAGCAATTTGTTTTAGTATCAGTGAATGCATTATGCATTGTCCGCAATCGTAATGGATCTACAATATATGTATGTGTATTGAATAGTAGTTTATATTTCTCAGGAGATGGTATATGTAAGAATGAATTGAAGTGCAAAAATGTATGATGCGCTAACATGAATTCTGAATAGTCTAATACATGTTCATGTCCTCCACCTCTGAGACTTAATGGAAACTTATTTCTAGATACAATAGAATTATTGGCATTCCAATATTTTTCTTCACCATCACTTAAATGTGGTTCGCATGGATCTAAAAATCCATCTACTGAATATGAAACTATTCCAGATACATAATCACCATACGTACCCGGTAGATATTCTAATAAAAATGTTTCTTGTTCTAAATATTCAGGTATCATTCTTCTTCTGCATCATCTTCGTATAACATTGCTTCTGCAGCTTTGTATTGCTCATACAAGCCTTGAAGTACTTCATATTTTTCTAATAGCTTTGGATCAGGATGTAAGATACCAAGACGTTTCTCAATTGCATCTACACTAGTAAACAACTCTGAAACTTTTCGTGTTTTGCCATTAACATCTAAACTTATATCATTAAAATCTTCAAATGCATCTGTTGTAATACTATTTGAATTAGCATAAATAGTGCCAGAATTAGCAGCAATGCCATTAGTAGAAATTCCATGTGTCAGAATACCAGATAAATCTATTGTATCATCTTGTGTATCAATATAATAATCAGATGCATCTAACCAACCATCAGGTGTTGAAACTTCTTTATCCGTTTCACCTAACGCTCTGCGTGTTACGGTGGCACCGCTGTCAGGACTTTCGTAAATATAAGTTTTTATTAATTCATCTAGTTCTTCATTTTCCATTTTAAGTCTCCCATGGGAATTCAACCCAATTTTCATCTTCACTCAGTTCTTCACTCCAATAATCTGTATCTACAATAGAGTTAGGACTACTTAACAATGATGCAAAGCGAACACTATTATGCCAAATCTGATCCCACTTTTCATTTTCTGGAAGACACGATGCTTGCCAATCTTTCATAATCCATTCCATAGCATCACCGCCACGATTGATATCGTCTAAGATTAAGATGTTCTTTGGGTCTTTTTCATAACCAAATGCATCCTCAGACATCCAACAATTACTTTCAGTATTCTCTTCTAAGCCATTTGCAGCAAGTTGAACACATAGTGTATGCATCAGAATGCCAGTCATGTGAGAAAGCATAACTGCCGGAACAAGTCCGCCGCGAGTTATACCAACAATATAATCTGGACGCCATTGGTCTTTATACATGCTCATAGCAATATCTCTTACTGCATTACTTACTTTATCCCAATCATATGTGATAGTTTTCATTTTTCATTATCCTCGTCATTTTCAACTTTCTTAACAGACCAAGATCCGTTTTCTAACTCAACCCATTCGAGGTCATCGCCTTCTTTCCAACCGAGTTGAGCTAACAATCTCTGCGGTAGTTCAATATACTGTTCGCCAGTTACTGGATCTTCCTGAATTTCTAATGTAGATGATTGTTCTACACTACTTACTCTTTTAGTACTCATAATCCTGCCTCCTTTAATACCATCTGAACGAAATCAACATCTTCACTTCGTGTTTTGAATTTGCGTGTCCAGAATGTGGGTTCTAAATATTCCATAATTAAGTTTTGTTCATGATCAGTTAGTGATGCAATAGATGCACTGCCACTATCACAATTAAAAATGATCCATGGACTAATGCGACCCGATTTGACCCAATGGATAAGACGAGGCCTACTAATTTCCCTAAAGAATACATTATACGGCCTATCATTTTCTCTACTCCATTGTTGCATCAATAAGATGCCACGTTCTACTGCACGTTCTGCTGTTTCTTTTTTGTTTAACTCTCTTATATATGTTTCATATACTGCATCACTGCACCACTTATCTAATGCTACACTATTTGTTATAACAAAGTCAACAAATTTCTCAGGATCAATTGCATTTATTTCTAATGTGTGCTTTCCGAATCGTGTAAAGCCAGTATAGTAGTTTGATTTTGCAAAATGTTCATATGTCTTTTGTTTAGTAGCGCCTTGAGTAATTTCATAGAAGCGATTATACGCAAGGAAACCCAGACGAACATATTTTTCGTCTCGGTTAATCCATCTACGTTTCTGTTCACACAAATGTACTGCAAGTGTTTTCTCTCGCTTGAAAGATTTCTTACAGAACTGGCATTCAAAACTCATTTCTTTTTACGCTTCTTTTTACCAAATATTTCATCTATTGATTTATCATCCATTGCCATATCAATTGCAAGAAGTTTTATATCATCGTCACTGTTTAGTTTTCTAAACAATTCGATATCATCTGCTTTCATATGAGGGTATTGTTCTGATACGAATTCAGATATCTTGTCTTTCTTCTTTGTTGATGTTGGTGGCTTGATCCATTCATGAAACTGTTTCTTACCTGTACCAGTAAGACACATTAGTTTCCATATAAGTTCTTCGTGCTTATATAAATCGTTGTAGTTCTTATTGACAAACTCATTAGTGTCAAGTAATGCATCACCAGCACTTGAACCTTTAACACTACTGACATATCTAACGAACAGCCAGCTTGACCATTTCTTTTTGTGTTCATCTGATAGTCTTGCATACCAGCCAAAGTCACGCTTGTCTATCGCATTCAATACATCATTTAATGGTATCTTATCACTCATAATGTTCCTCTAGGTGGCGCAATATACTTCCCTCCATTTACTAATACAAATATACTACATGTAAGTTCATTTGTAAAGTAAAAACAATCAGAATTATCAAATACTTCTGATTTCCATTCTTCTAATTCGAGATTTAATTTAGCCCATTCAAATGCTTTATTACTCTGTTTCGTATCATACATCAATACACGATGCGGTATATCAATAGAAGTCATAGCTGTTTAATACATCTGGGATCCTGTTTAAGTCTTTAGTGAAATATGCGCACAATGGTTTGTCACCATGTTCTAGTGGGATAGCTAGAATATGACCGTATTTTAATTTAGGGAAGAACCACTTTACATCAGCGAAAACGTTGTTAACGACAATTGGTTTCCACTCCATAATAAATCCACCAAGTGGGTTAGTTGTGATTGTGTCAAAGTTTCGTTCATTAATACTTGTAAGAGGAATAAACTCCAATTGTCCTAAGTCTCTGTCACCGATTAAAATGTTCCAATCAATCGGCATTTCAATTGTATACTCTCCGATGTTTAATGAAATACTGGGTGCATTAAATGTTTCAATAAACACCAGTGGAATAAAGAAAAAGTCTGGTTCTTCTTTATCTGTGACATCCATTACACAGTAACGTATATCTTCGATTTCTTCTGGTAGACTATTCATTTCGAATGTCTTATTTTCTGGTGTTAAAATTTTCATTAGTATTTCACTTTCTCAATGCTGAATGGATACTCAGCTTCTTTATAAAATTTCTTTCGTTCGGTTAGGTGTCGTTTTGCAAATTTGCATCTGCTTGTGACGTCCCAGATTTGTACAAAATCTTTATCTTTCGCCACACGGACACCACGACCGATAGACTGAATAACACGCACAAAAGACTTGCCAGGCTCCAAAAGAACCAAGTTGAAAATGCGAGGGATGTTAATACCAACAGCGGCAACACCATAAGTAGCAATAGTGATTGAATTTGTAGCTTCATTTATGTCCTTATATGCTGTTTTCCTATCAATAGATTTCATTGAGCCTTGGACGAAATCTGCTTCTGGTAACAGTTCTTGTAGTTTGTTTCCTGAATTAATACGACTTGTTAGTACAAGCGTATTTCCTGTTTTAGATACTTCTTTAATCATGTTAGCAATAAACTCTTGTCTATCACTATCTTCTAATAAAAATTTAAGTTCACTCTGATAGTTCGGATACTCCTGTGTTTCTTGTGTCTGTATGACATTCACATGACAGTTTGACAGAACACCGATGTCCTGTAGTTCTTTCGCCGCTAGACGATTAACTACTGTCCCAAGACTTGCTTGAATAGTAGCGAATTCATGATCTGACTTGGGAATAGTACCTGTTAGTCCCCAACGTAAAGGGACATTTGCGAACACGCTTGTTAGCAAGTCCTTTAGTACATCTGCTTTTGCCTGGTGTACTTCGTCAACCATAACGCATACAACATCTTCGATAAAATCCATGATGTTGTCTTCACCCTTCTTTGTCTTTTTCAACAAACTATTGAGTGATTGCCATGTACAGATAGTGTGCGTTTTGCCAATATCTTTACGGTCGCCGAAGTACACCCCGGCATCTAATCCACAATTGATATAGTCCTCTTCTGTTTGTCGTACTAAATCCTTATTCGGTACAATGACAATAGAGCGTCCATACTTTTCTGCAAGTTTAGATAGTGTGGCAGTCATGATAGTTTTACCTGCGCCTGTCGCAATCTCTTGTAGACATTGTGGATTTTCAATAAACTTGTTTACTACGTCAACTTGATAGTCCCGTAGCATAATTTCTTCGCCTTCAACTGGATGGCCTTCAGGCCATACAATACCTTGATCTGCCCAGAAACGCTCTGACACCTTAGTGAATTCTAATGGCTCACTAGTACGATGATCATCTAAAGCAATCTCATATCCTGATTCTATAATAATAGGAATCAAGTCTTCTAGTAAATTTAGATATGTACGACCACCGACATCACAGAAGCGAACCGTACCATCCCAACGTCCTAACTTGTACGCTGGCATGTGATAAGCATGAGGTAAGAAAAACTTCAACTTGTCAGAACACTTACGGCGTGTTGCTGGATCAAGTCCATCTAACTTCACATTCACTTCATCTTTGATTACAATCGTACATTTCTTCAATTGAACATCCAATCCATCATCATCTGTGCTTCTTCTGATAGATGCTCTGGACCCCATTGCGGTTCAAATGTAACATCAACACTGACAAGATTAACACCTTCAACTGTTTGCGCCGCATTCTTTACATCTGCGATAATATCATCTGCGGATGGACAAAATGCACTAGTAAGTGTCATTACGATATCTGCATATCCATCACCTACTTTAAGATCATAAATCAATCCCATATTATATACATCGATACCAAGATCAGGATCGTATACTTCTTTAAGATTCTCTATGATTTTTTCTTTTGTTTCTTCTAAATTCATAATAATATAATATCACATTTTGCTATGGTTGTCAAATAAAAAAAGACGGATACTAGGGAGAAAGAGATAAACCTAGTACCCGTCTTTTTAGTGAGAAGCGAGGTAATCAGACCCGCTTCATGCATGTTGTTTCAGCTAAACGCTTCCAACGTGCAGGGCTTAACTTACACAAGTCAGCCAACTTCTGAGCCATACGCAGTGAAATTTCACGCATCTTAGCTTGGTTGTCTTCTAAGAACTTAACAATGTCAACTTCTTGATCCTTAGACAAACCTTTAGTATCGAACAAACCGCCATCACGTGCAATCTGTTTGATACGCAAGATTTTGTCACGTGTAGAATCGAGTGTCAAATCAAGATAGTGACAACGAGACATGATAGCTTCTAAGTGATCCTTAATCTTTGTAGAACGAACATTATCGAACTTCAAGTTAGTGATAAAGATTACAGAACCTTTGAACTCAAAACGATCAGGAACACCTTCTCTGCGCAAGAAATGAGAGTCAGAGTTCCAAGAAATCATACGCTTCTTGCCACTATCAAGTGCTGCTTTAAGAATGTTTAGAGCATTCTCGTCAAACAAGATACTATCACAGTCATCCAGAATAACGATGTTCTTTGCGTCTGAATACTTGTAAAGCATTGCATACAACCCAATCGGAGACATTGTACCTTTTACAAACGTGTGACGAAGCGGATTGTCTGCCATCACGTCAAACAAAGAATCTTTCTCAAGTATTTGCTCAACACCATATGTTTTACCGATACCAGGAGGTCCACTGACAACCATACCACGTACAATACCATCGATAGTAGCTTCTGTCATTTCATCTAAGATAGAGAAACGTTCAGCAATACGATCCATAACTTGTTCATCAGTCTCACGATGTTGTGAAACTGTTTCAATATTTTCAGGACGCACTTTGACACGCATCTTTGCACGACTAAATTCTGTTTCACTTGCATCAACTGTGATGAAGTGAGTTCCATCTTTTGCTTCTTTCATTTCTTGAACAACAGGAAAGATTCCTGTAACTTCTTGATTACGATAGAAGCCGTTTGTGATTTGTACTACTGACATTTGATTCTCTTTCTCTTTGATTACTTAATTACTATATAGTGATTCGAACCGATTGTCAACCTTTTTATCGATACCTCCAAGGAGCATTTACATTATCTAAATGTGCCTGGTACTGTTCACGCTGTATAACATACTTAGGCCATTCTGCATAATCATATGTATCAGGACCAGATTTGGCGCAACGGTCTGCTGCATCAATCTTTGCCATCATTTCACCGAATACAAACCAATTTACAATCTCTTTAGTTACTGAATCGAATACTACATAAACAGGATAGTTTTTTTCGAGTGCTGTTTCAAGCGAAGTTGTTTTTGCTAAGTTCATTTTTTTTATCCTTTTAAAGTTCGTCAATTAAAAATTCATCATCGATGTTCATTAGGTTTGACAAAACCTGAACACCCATACTACCGTATACTTCACGAACCTTATCTTCTACATCGCTATAAGGGATTTCGAACTCACCATATGCATCCATAAAGTCTAAAGCAAATTCTTCGACTTCCACAACATAATTACCCAT
>Ga0257120_1002166_pt1 | contig 12079 bp, 8 predicted proteins | sample SI106_10metaG_FD_190153 | JGI IMG/M metagenome (GOLD analysis project Ga0257120, IMG submission 190153) | Marine microbial communities from Saanich Inlet, British Columbia, Canada - SI106_10 | ecosystem: Environmental > Aquatic > Marine > Inlet | place: Canada: British Columbia | collected... | reverse complement strand
GATGGTAACAATTGGTCTGTTATTGATTTTGATGACAACGAAGGTTCTGTTCTGAATTCAGCTTCATATGATAATCAAATTGGTGCCCTAACTCCTGATAATTGGATTATTACGCCTGCAATAAATCTTGCCTCTTCAAATACTCCTACTCTTTATTGGACAGCCAAAGCACAAGATCAATTATGGGTTGATGAAAATTACTCCGTTTATGTCTCTACCCAATCGGATGTAAACGCTTTGTCTAGTTCTTCAGTATCTTTTACAGAAGTTATTGGAGCTACCAATGGTTACGAGTTAAGAACTCTTGATTTGTCATCATTTAATAATGAAACTGTTTATGTTGCATTTAGGCACCACGATGTATCGGATATGTTTTCGTTTAACGTAAAGGATATATCTGTTTCTGAGGTACTACAAGAATTTGTTCAACACGACATAAGTTCTTCAAATTACCAGGTTGTTGATGCCGAAGGCGGAACTGGAACTTTTGATTTTACGGTTACTAGTTTTGGTACTGATAACTTGATTGGTTATGATTTCAATTATACGATAAACGGAAGTACATCTTCCATTGCATCTAACCAAACTTTATCTGCTGGAGACCAAGAATCTTTTTCTTTTGATTTAGGTATAGGTGAATACACTGTTGCAACTTCAGTTACCAATTCCAATGGTGAGGTTGTGGGAGAAGAGCAAGAGTTTTCTTTATTTGTTGTTCCGCCAGTGCCTAACTTTACACTTGAAGATATTTACGGAAATTCACACGATCTTCATGAAGCACTCTCTAAGGGGAAAACGGTAGTATTAGATTTCTTTGCTTCTTGGTGCGGTCCGTGTGAAGAATCAACGCCTGAGGTTAATTCTGTATGGAACCAATTTGGGGCTGGAGATGAAGATTTTGAGGTGTATGGCCTAACTACTGAAACTACAGATGATGCTGCTGTTATTAGTGGTCTAGGATGGGGTGCTGAATATCCAAAATTCGAATATTCCTACGATGCCTATTTGCAATATTTTCATTACGCATCAAGCCTGGAGACCAGTGGTATTCCTTTGTATGTAATTGTTTGTCCAAATACACAAAACCCTGGTTTTTCTGATGTTACTTGGTTCTCTGAAGGATGGGCTCCTGGCGGTCAGTCTCAAAACGAGATGATTGCAGCGCTTCAAGAATGTGATGCAAGCATCGGTGTAGAAGAATTCTCAGTAAATCAATTATCGGTTTACCCTAATCCAGCAAAAAACACTGCTTTTGTAGAATTTAATTTGGTTGAATCCAACGAAGTATTGGTAGAGTTAACCAACGCTTTAGGCCAAAAAGTATTTACCAATTCTTCAACAATGAATGCAGGTTTTACCAAAGTTGAGCTGCCAGTTGCTGATTTAAATTCTGGGATTTACATTGTAAATATTACTATTGCAGGTAAATTGCGTTCGGAGAAGTTAAATATCCTTAAGTAAATTCAGAAAAAAATTAAACTGTAATTAATACAGATTTCCACATGAAAAAAATTCTATTCTCTTTAGCAATATTAGTAAGTTTGACTACTCTAGCTCAAAGTTTATCTATTAATCCTTCCGAATCTTATTTTGGATTACCAAATGAAACACTCAATGCGAGTTTTGACGTAACCAATAACTCAGATGGAGATCTTGAGGTAATCGTTACCAGATTAATTCCGGAAGCATACGATTCATTAGAGGGTTTTACGTCTACATTTTGTTGGGGAACAACTTGTTATCCACCTCATATTAACGTTTCTACAACTCCAATGATTATAAACGCTGGCGCTTCATTTGATGGCTTTAAAGGAACCGTATCTTCAATGCCAGTAGAAACTGAACTTACGATTAATTATTGTTTTTCAGTAGTAGACAATCCTTCTAATAAAGTTTGTACTGATGTAAATTTCACTTCTATGAGTGTACCTGTTGGACTAGAAGAAACCGAAACTCTTTTTAGTGTTTACCCGAACCCAGCTAACGATATTCTACATTTAAAGCAGTCCTCACAAAAAGAAGGTATTTTTATGATGTATGACATGCTAGGCAATAAAATTTACAGCGATGTAATTACCACATCAAAATCAATTCAACTGCACCAATTTAATGCAGGGATCTACTTCTACACGTTTTCCATAAACGGTAAGTATACAGAAGTTCAAAAGTTGGTAATTTCCCATTAAAAAACTCGTACTTTAGTAAAAGGAGCCTTTTGGCTCCTTTTTTTGTGGTTTAAATATTCTATTTCCGGTACAATCCGTACTTTTGGTTTTTCGCGAAAAATAGAATCATTATGAAGGTATCATACAGTTGGATAAAAGACTACTTAAACGTTAAACTAAACGCCATAGATTGTGCAAAGGTTTTAACCGATACAGGTCTTGAGGTTGAAGGTATTCAAGAGATTGAAAGTATTAAAGGTGGCTTAAAAGGTTTGGTTGTTGGTGAGGTGCTTACTTGCGATCAGCATCCTAATGCCGATAGGTTAAAGGTTACGAAAGTTGATGTGGGAGCAGAAACACTTCAGATTGTATGTGGTGCTCCTAATGTAGCTAAAGGCCAAAAGGTAGTCGTTGCAACAGTTGGTGCGGTATTATATGATGCTAAAGGAGAATTCTTTAAGATTAAAAAAGGTAAAATAAGAGGCGAATTGTCTTTAGGTATGCTTTGTAGCTCTGACGAAATAGGTTTAGGAGGCGAGCACGATGGTATTATGGAGCTAGATGTTTTAGCTGAAAATGGTACCCCTGCGAGTTCTTATTTTAAGTTAGATTCAGATACTGTTTTTGAAATAGGTTTAACACCAAACAGATCTGATGCTATGGGGCACATTGGAGTTGCTTTAGACCTTAGAGCTGGTTTACATTCCATAGGAACAGCGGCCGAATTACAGAAACCTTCTTTAGAGAAATTTAAAATAGACAACACCAATTTCCCTATTGAAGTAGAGGTAGAGGATAGTGAGCTTTGCCCTCGTTATGCAGGACTTACCCTATCAGGTATTACGGTAGCCGAATCTCCAAAATGGTTGCGAACCAGGTTAGAGGCTATTGGTTTAAACCCAGTTAATAATATAGTTGACATAACGAATTTTGTACTTCACGAAACAGGAAATCCACTGCATGCTTTTGATACATCAAAAATTAAAGGCAATAAAATAAAGGTAAAAACCTTAGCAAAAGATGTAAAGTTTGTGACTCTTGATGAGCAAGAGCGAAAACTAGATTCAAGTGATTTAATGATATGTAACAGTGAAGAGCCGATGTGTATCGCTGGAGTTTTCGGAGGTTTAGAGTCTGGTGTAACCTCTAAAACTACTTCTGTATTTATAGAATCAGCTTACTTCAATCCAGTAGCAATTCGTAAAACAGCTAAGCGTCATGCGCTCAATACAGATGCTTCGTTCCGTTTCGAAAGATCGGTAAACCCCAATACGGTTATTTGGGCGCTAAAACGTGCAGCGTTATTAATTCAAGAAATTGCAGGAGGTAAAGTGAGTTCTGCTATTATTGATATTTACCCAAAGCCAATAGAGCATTTTAAGGTTGAGTTTACTTTTGACAAATGCAATCGTTTGATTGGTGAGGTAATCGATAAAAATACCATCAAACAAATTCTTGGTAATTTAGAAATTGATATTCTTAAAGAATCTGACAAAGGATTTAGTTTAGCTGTTCCTCCATACCGAGCTGATGTTACCAGAGAGGTAGACGTTATTGAAGAAATACTCCGTATTTATGGCTACAATACGGTTGGAATGACTGGACGAATTAATGCATCCTTGTCTATAAATCCAAAGCCAGACGCACACAAACTACAAGAGCGAATAGCCGATTTACTTAGCTCAAGTGGCTTTAATGAGGCGATGTGTAATTCACTTACAAAGGCTTCTTATACCAATGGTATTGAGTCTTTAAAAAAAGAAGCCCAAATTTCTTTATTGAACCCATTAAGTCAGGATTTAAATGCACTTCGTCAAACCTTACTATTTGGTGGCTTGGAAAGTTTAGCCTATAATATCAATCGAAAAAAAGCAGATGTTCTTCTTTATGAGTTTGGTAAAACGTACAATAAATTTGGCGAAAAACATCACGAAGAAAGGCATTTGGCTCTTTGGAGTACAGGTAAAAAGCAAGCATCTAATTGGAATTCATCTAAAGGTAAAGTTGATTTTTTCTATCTAAAAGGAATTGTAGAAAAAATACTTAAAAGCCTCGGTTTAAATGATGGAATCTCTTTAAGTCCTATTCAAAACGACTTTTATGCAGAAGGTTTAGCTTATAAAATAAGAAAGAAAAAGGTAGTAGAAATTGGGAATGTACGTTCTAGTATTTTAAAGCCTTTCGGAATAAAACAAGACGTTTATTATGCTGATTTAAATTGGGAGGCGATTTTAGAATTGTTAAAAGATCAAAAGATTTCTTACAAAGAAGTTTCTAAATATCCTGAAGTTAAAAGGGATTTGGCTCTGCTACTAGACAATGAAGTGCTTTTTTCTGAGCTCGAAGCCATTTCTTTACGTACCGATAAAAATATTCTTAAAAAAGTAAGTTTATTTGATGTGTATCAAGGCGCTAAGTTGCCCGAAGGTAAAAAGTCATATGCTTTAAGTTTCTTGTTTAGTGACGAGGAGAAAACACTTACTGATAAAGTGGTAGACAAGGCGATTTTAAAAATATTTAAATCATTAGAGCATCAACTTAAAGTGGAACTTAGAGATGGTGAACTTTAGTATAATTAAAAAAATAGTTTAATCTTTATTCGATAATGGAAGATCAAGGAATAAATTGTTCATTTTGTGGACGTACAAAGCAAGAAACAGACGTTTTAATTGCCGGTACAACGGGTCATATTTGTGATGCTTGTATAAAGCAAGCTCATGAAATAATTTCTGAGGAAATGGAACACGCTTCCAAAAAAGAGCTCGAACAGGATTTAACACTCTTAAAACCCATAGAAATAAAAGACCACTTAGATACTTTTGTTATTGGGCAAGATCATGCTAAAAAAGTACTTGCAGTTGCGGTTTACAATCACTACAAAAGGTTGCTGCAAGAAGAGACTAATAAGGAAGATGTAGAAATCGAGAAGTCTAATATTATGATGGTAGGTAAAACAGGTACTGGAAAAACACTGCTTGCCCGTTCCATCGCAAAAATGCTAAATGTACCCTTTACTATAGTCGATGCTACTGTACTCACCGAAGCTGGTTATGTAGGTGAAGATGTAGAAGGCGTTTTGTCTCGATTGCTGCAAGCCTGTGATTTCGATGTGACACTAGCCGAGCGCGGTATTGTATTTATTGATGAGATCGATAAAATAGCACGCAAGAGCGACAACCCCTCTATAACAAGAGATGTTTCTGGAGAAGGCGTTCAGCAAGCCATGCTCAAGTTGCTTGAAGGTACTGTTGTAAATGTTCCGCCACAAGGTGGGCGTAAGCATCCGGATCAGAAATACATTAAAGTGAATACAAAAAACATTTTATTCATATGTGGGGGCGCTTTCGATGGCATAGAACGTCACATCAGAAATAGAATGAATACCAATGCTCTAGGTTTTGGAAATGCTACAGAAGCTCAAGTAGATGAAACCAATTTATTGCAATACGTTTCACCTCAGGATGTGAAAAGTTTTGGGATCATACCAGAATTAATTGGTCGCCTACCTGTGGTTACTCATTTAAATCCGCTAGATACCGAAGCACTAAGAAATATACTTACAGAACCTAAAAACTCTTTAATAAAACAATACAGAAAGTTGTTTGAGATGGATGGTGTTGTTTTGAAGATAGAGGAAGAAGTTTATGATTTTATTGTAAACAAAGCCCAGGAGTTTCAACTAGGTGCAAGAGGACTTCGGTCTATATGTGAGGCTATTATGGTTGATGCTATGTTTGATCTTCCCTCTTCAGATCAAAAAGAATTTAGTATTACCAAGGCGTATGCTGAAGAAAAATTGTCAGTTAGAAAATTAAGACAATTAAAAGCAGTTAGTTAAAAGAGCTTTATGAAACACAAGGTTCTTATAAGTTTAGGCTCTAATAAGGGTGCTCGAATCACTAATTTAGAGAATGCGATTGCTCAAATAGAGGGAAAGCTAGGTTCCATTTTAGCCATTTCTCCAGTTTACGAAACAGCTTCGTGGGGCTATACTGATGCACCGTATTTAAATAATGCCATATGTTTGCTTACCTCTATTGAACCGATTGCACTTCTTGAATCCTTATTGAAAATAGAATCTAATCTTGGAAGAACTCGCTCGTTAACTGCTGAGTACCAGGCAAGAGAAATAGACCTAGATATTATACTTGTTGAAGGTGTTGTAATTGATCATGTAAAACTTCAAATCCCTCATCCAAGAATGAGTTTAAGGAAATTTGTACTAAAACCTATGGTTGATATTGCTCCAAATTGGGTACATGAGTTATTGGATGTAACTTTGAATGACCTACTTTTACAATGCGAAGATCAATCTGAAATTAAATTATATGGAACCCTATCCTTATATAGTAGTTGAAGGAAATATAGGCTCTGGTAAAACAACACTTGTTCAAAAGTTATCTGCTTATTTGAATGCAAGAGCGTTTTATGAGGAATTTTCCGACAACCCGTTTTTGCCAAAATTTTATTCAGATCCAGAAAAACACGCATTCCCTTTAGAATTGTCTTTTTTGGCAGAACGCTATCATCAGCTTAAAAACGAACTGAACTCGAGAGATTTATTTCATAAATCAATTATTTCAGATTATTATTTGTCAAAATCTCTAATATTTGCGGAAATAAATTTGCCAGAAGATGAGTTCAATCTTTACAACAGTCTATTTTCAATAATTCACCAAAAACTACCTAAACCCAGTCTGTATATTTATTTATATTCTGATGTAGATCGTTTGCAGATTAATATAAAAGCTAGAGGTAGAGCCTACGAAATGGAGATAGAGGATTCTTATTTAGCACAGATCCAAGAGAGCTATCTTTTGTTTATAAATCAACAGACAGACTTTCCTGTATTGCTACTAAATACTACAAAAATTGACTTTGTCAATTCTGTCAGTGATTTTGAATCCATTGTATCCTGTTTGAATAAAGAATACAGCAAAGGAGTGCATAGAATAATGTTGTAGGTAAGGGCATTTTTATTATATTTGCAGTTGTGCAATACAATAGTGTTATGCAATAATCTAATTAATTAACTTTATTTTAAATAAAAAAACATGATTAACTTCAAGAACCTAGCCCTCACAACTTTGCTGATCACTTCTAGTGCTTTTGCTCAAAACTCAGGTATAAAAGGTTTACTAATTAACGACGCATCTATTGGTGTAAACGGCCTATCGAATCAATATCTTTCTGCTGGAAGTAATGTTGATTTTGGATATGGTTTAAAATATTCTAAACAAATTAGTCCAGTAGTTGGAGTTAATCTAGGTTACAATATATCTACTTTATCAAATGATCTAGATACCATTGACTTTGATGCAATATCAGTTAACACTACAATCAATTTAACTAATGTATCTGTTGGTGCGGCAAGTAATGTTCTATTTTATTTATCTGCTGGTTTTAACGTAATGAATTATGAAGAAAGAGCTGTTACACCTAATATTGGTACAGGAGCAAAATATTCTTTAACGAATTCTTTAGATTTAGATTTATTACTCAACCTTAATACAGCATCTTTAACTCCAGAGACGATCAACTCATTTATGTCTACTAGTCTAGGTTTAAATTATAGATTTACGAAGAAGGAAGTTTCTACTGAGTGGAACAATCCTTTAGATGCTATGTATGGTGATATTGCAACTGTGAAAACTGAAATCGAAGGACTATCTAATGATTCTGATGGTGATGGTGTCTCAGATGCTTTTGATGTAGACAACAACACGCCACAAGGCGTTGCTGTAGACGGAAAAGGAAACGCTTTAGACGTTGATATGGATGGTATAGCTGATTACGCAGATGAAGATCCATTTACTGCTCGTGGTGTGCAGGTAGATGCCAAAGGTCGTGAACTAGATTCTGATAAAGATGGCGTAGCAAACTCTGTTGACATTGAGCCTAACACGGAGTCGGGTGCAACTGTAAACTTCCAAGGAAAAGAAATTAAAGGAGCTAAAGGTGCTTTCATGCCAGCAGTTTATTTTGACTTTAATTCCTCTAAAGTATCTTATGCTAACTACGAAAGACTGGCGGCTGTAGCTTCCCTTTTACAAGCCAACCCAAATTATAAATTAAAAGTTGTTGGTTATGCAGATGCTGTTGGTAATTCTGAAAACAACCACAAAATAGCTTTGCGAAGAGCAAACGCTGTGATCGATGCTTTAACTTCTATGTTTAATATCGATTCTTCTCGTTTGTCTGCCGATTCTAAAGGAGAAGAAGCTCCATTAGCTAACGAGTCTATTAACGTAACAGAAACAACTGCAGATGGACAAGTAATTTCTAATAACTTAACTAGAATGAACCGTCGCGTAGAATTTGTGATCGAGTAGTTTATTTAAAGTTTATACAACAAAAAAAGGCTTCCATTTGGAAGCCTTTTTTTTTGGTTTAGTTTTTATACTACTAAAGTTTATTCAAGCATCGTTCTGTAAAGGTCCCAAAGAACTATACCGGCGCTTACAGATACATTTAAAGAATGCTTGGTGCCCAATTGAGGTATTTCTATACATGCATTGCATTGGTCTATTACAGCTTGCTGTACGCCTTTAACCTCGTTGCCAAAAACAACGGCTATTTTAGTTGCTTTCGTTTGTTTAAATTTATTGAGCATTACGCTGTTCTTGGTTTGCTCAATCGCAACGCACTCGTACCCTTCATCTTTTAAATTTGTAATGCAATCGATTGTATTTTCAACATAAGTCCAGCTTACCGATTCGGTAGCACCTAATGCAGTTTTGTGAATGTCTTTATGCGGTGGTTTAGCAGTAATCCCGCAGAGGTATATTTTTTCGATTAGAAAAGCATCGGATGTACGGAAAACAGATCCAATGTTGTTTAGACTTCTAATATTGTCAAGAACCACAAGGATTGGAAGTTTTTTCTTTTCCTTAAACTCATCAACACTTAATCTATTAAGTTCGCTATTTTTTAATTTTTTCATCTGCTTCTCGGGTAGAATTAATACCTTGGTGCTTTGTTCAAAACAAATGCAAATTAACCAATATAATAGCAATAGCCTTGGCAAAAGCAGATAAAAAGAAGAAGGAAACTCCATTGATGACTCAATACAATGGAATTAAGGCTAAGTACCCAGATGCCATACTCTTGTTTCGTGTTGGAGATTTTTACGAAACCTTTGGAGAAGATGCTATTAAGGCTTCCAGGATTTTAGGAATTGTGTTAACCAACAGAGCAAACGGAAGCTTAAAAATTGAACTCGCAGGATTTCCTCATCATTCCTTAGATACCTATTTACCCAAATTAGTGCGTTCTGGATGTAGAGTTGCTATTTGTGATCAATTGGAAGACCCCAAACAAACCAAGAAAATTGTAAAAAGAGGCGTTACTGAATTGGTCACTCCTGGTGTTTCATACAACGATAAAACGTTGGACCTACGCTCAAACAATTTTTTAGCCTCCATTCATATGGAGAAGGATAAAGCTGGGGTATCCTTTTTAGATGTGTCTACTGGAGAGTTTCTAGCTGCCGAAGGATCTTGGGACTATGTAAATAAACTGCTCCAAAGTTTTTCTCCCTCCGAGGTGATTTATCAAAAACAGCACAAAGCAGCTTTTTCAAAACGCTTTTCTGATGCTTACTTTACTTTTACATTAGAAGATTGGGTGTTTACTAAAACCTATACAGAAGATTTATTACTCAGACATTTCGGAACCAAATCGCTTAAAGGTTATGGCGTTGATCAACTCGATTTAGGGATTATTGCAGCCGGAGCTGCACTTCATTATTTAAATGAAACCCAACACAATAAGGTGAGTCATATTTCTACGATTAACCGAATTGAAGAAGAAAATTATGTTTGGATGGACAATTTTACCATCCGAAACTTAGAACTCACTCAATCTACTGGTATCAATGGTGTATCTCTTTTAGATATACTAGATCACACCACATCTCCGATGGGGGCACGTATGCTAAGAAGGTGGATTGTACTGCCATTAAAAGAGCAAAAAGCCATTCAAAACCGGTTAAATATTGTTGCGCATTTTTGCGATCACTCCGAACCGGCCTACGAGTTATGCGCTCAAATTAAGCAAATGGGAGATTTAGAGCGCCTAATATCCAAGGTAGCTACCTCTAGAATTTGCCCTCGTGAGGTGGTGCAACTAAAGACGGCTTTAAACGCCTTAGTTCCTGTAATGGAACATTGTAAAAAATCGGGTAATCGAAGTTTAAAAGACCTCGCAGAACAACTAAATCCCTGCGATTTGGTTCGTGAGAAAATAAGTAATGAATTGCAAGACGAAGCCCCAGTTCAAATTATTAAGGGAAATGTAATTGCTACTGGAGTATCCGAAGAACTAGACGAATTAAGAGCACTTTCTAGCTCTGCAAAAGCCTATTTAGAGCAAATAAGAGTTCGAGAGTCCGAAGCCTCTGGAATCCCATCTTTAAAGATTGCTTTTAACAATGTATTTGGGTTTTATTTGGAGGTTCGGAATTCACACAAAGACAAAGTTCCTCAAGAGTGGATTCGCAAGCAAACCTTAGTAAATGCTGAGCGTTACATTACAGAGGAATTAAAAGAACTTGAAGTTAAAATACTAAGTGCAAATGATAAAATTTACACACTCGAACAAAATATTTTTAATGACATTGTAGCTTCTTTGCTAGATTATGTTCAGGTAATTCAAAGAAATGCTCATTTGGTTGCACGTCTTGATGTACTTCTTTCTTTTGCCTCTATTGCGCAAAAAAATAACTACACAAAACCTGTTCTTGACGATAGTTTTACGTTAAATATTAAAGACGGAAGACACCCTGTAATAGAAAAGCACCTGCCTATAGGAGAGTCTTACATTACCAACGATGTTTATTTAGACAACGATACGCAACAAATCATAATGATAACGGGGCCAAATATGTCAGGTAAGTCAGCCTTACTAAGGCAGACAGCCTTAATTGTATTGATGGCTCAAATGGGCTCTTTTGTTCCCGCCAAAGCAGCTTCTATAGGTGTAGTAGATAAGATATTTACCCGTGTTGGCGCTTCCGATAACATCTCATTGGGCGAATCTACTTTTATGGTAGAAATGAACGAAACAGCGAGCATACTAAACAATGTATCCGACAGGAGTTTAATTTTATTAGATGAAATTGGAAGAGGTACCAGTACCTATGATGGTATTTCAATTGCTTGGGCAATTGCAGAGTACCTGCATGAAAATAAAACCAGAGCTAAAACCTTATTTGCTACACATTACCACGAACTTAATGAAATGACAGACCGTTTTGATCGTATCAAAAACTTTAACGTATCGGTTAAAGAAGTAGGGAAAAAAATATTGTTTATGCGCAAGCTAAAGCCAGGTGGCTCGGCCCACAGTTTTGGTATTCATGTTGCAAAAATGGCAGGTATGCCAGTAGCTTTAATTCAAAGAGCAAATGATATTTTGTCACATCTAGAAAAATCGCACTCTTCGGAAGAACTTACAAGCAAAGCAAAAACCATTCAGAAAGAGTCCGACGTTCAATTGAGTTTTTTCCAACTAGACGATCCTGTGCTCGAACAGATAAAAGACCAAATAATAAAGACCGATATAAACACATTAACGCCAGTTGAAGCCTTAATGAAACTCAATGAGATTAAGAAAATGATTGGTGCTTAGGTACTTGAGAAAATAGCGATAAATTCTGTTCTATTTGTTTTGCGGTCTCTTAAAAGTACTTATATTTGCATCGCTCTTGTATAAAGAGTCCTATTGCGAGTGTAGCTCAGGGGTAGAGCATCACCTTGCCAAGGTGAGGGTCGAGGGTTCGAATCCCTTCACTCGCTCCACATTTTAAAGCATTATGCTCGAGTGGTGGAATTGGTAGACACGTCAGACTTAAAATCTGATGAACATTAGTTCGTGCGGGTTCAAGTCCCGCCTCGAGTACCAAGCGGGAGATT
>Ga0257120_1002161_pt1 | contig 12112 bp, 10 predicted proteins | sample SI106_10metaG_FD_190153 | JGI IMG/M metagenome (GOLD analysis project Ga0257120, IMG submission 190153) | Marine microbial communities from Saanich Inlet, British Columbia, Canada - SI106_10 | ecosystem: Environmental > Aquatic > Marine > Inlet | place: Canada: British Columbia | collected... | reverse complement strand
GGTAAGGAACATCTGAAAGCTATCAAGCAATTCAATTCGATGCGACTTGCTGGCAATGCAAGTCGAGGTTTCGTGGGTGTTTTCAAGAATGATGGTAAAGGGAATTTTTCAAAACTGTCAAGGGCGTTTGATGCAGCAACAGATAAAAATGGCTTCTATTTCTTGAATCCGGTACATCAGATATCTTATGATTGGGATAATGATGGAGACATTGATATCATTTCAAACGAATTCACACCGGCTTATGCATCACAAGGCATCGTAATGTATGCAAATGATGGAACTGGAAAACGTTTTAACACGTCAGTAGTAGATCATCTTGGTTTCAATAAAGATGATACAGGACCAGCAACTATGAGAGACTGGCCCGAGGGTGAGAATTCTAAGTGGAACGCAGGTTTTGGACTACGTATGATCGCTCAAGATTATAATCAGGATGGTCTTATGGACTTCTCAATTGAAGGTGGTCCAGGTGGCAAGAGAACTAGTGGCTCTGGAGTATATATCAATAAAGGCAATATGAAGTTTGAGTACATTGCTAAGAATTATCCTCACTGGCATTCTCCAATAAATCCAAAATGGAATAGCATGAACATTCGTGTAATTGAGCCATAATCAAAAAATAATTCAAACAACTAAGATAGATACCCTGCATTTATGTGGGGTATTTTTTTGCATAAATAAGTATGTAGTTAATTATAGGTATATTATGAAACGAATTAAAAAACTTGATCCAGAAATTAATCCCATTACGTTTAAAGATGGTAGAGGTATTATACAAACATATTATCCAGAGCAATACAATGTAGTAGAATGGAATTATATTGTTACACTTAAAGGTGCAGTCAGAGGACATCATCTACATAAAGAGTTTGATGAATATATAATGTTTGTTGATGGCGAAGGCGTATATACTGAATTAACAGACGGTAAAGAATTAGTAACTCCAGTAAGTTCAGGAGATTGTGTATACTTGCCGATGAATGTTCCGCATACATTTTACCCCACAGCGGATTGTAAGATGATTGCGATGATCACAAAGCGATGGAACGATTGTGATGAACCTATAACAAGAGTAGAAGTATGATTACAGAAATAATATTAAATGAGCGCACTGATTGCAGAGTATGTGGTGCTAATGTTAAACAAGTAATAGATTTTGGCTCTATACATATTAATGACTTTCCATTAGATCCAGAATCATCTCCGGGTAAAGCTCCAATGGTATTAGATCAATGTGTCGAATGTGACTTAGTTCAGCTTAGACATACTGTAAATCCCAAAATATTATACGGTGAACACTACTGGTATGAAAGTGGGCTTAATAAAAAACTTACAGATAATCTAATAGATATTGCAGAATATGTAAATGAGCATACAGACAAAGATGATATTGTATTAGACATCGGTGCAAATGATGGTACATTATTAAGTGCAGTAAGTAATGATCGACACCGTATCGGGTGTGAGCCTGCACCAAATCTTATTAAGAAATTGAAAAAGAATTGTGATGAAGTAATCAATGACATGTGGCATCATGATATGATGCAAGGTAAGAAAGCTAAAGCAATTACTGCTATTGGAATGTTCTACGATATGGATAATCCGAATGACTTTATACATAGTGTCAATGAATCATTATCTGATGATGGTGTATTCATTGCACAACTTATGACACTAGCACCGATGTTAAAAATGAAAGACTTAGGCAATGTATGCCATGAGCATTTAGAGTATTACAGTTATAAAAGTTTAGTTCACTTATATGAGAAAAACGGACTAGAAATATACAAAGTAGTTCAAAATGACATACAAGGCGGTAGTTATCAATTATGGGCTAGAAAGTTAAATGAAGGTAGTATCGAATATTACGAAGATATATCTACGCTAGAAACATTTTTTGAAGATGTTGAAAGGAACGGAAGACTGCTAAGAATAGTTCTTAAAGATTCAATAGACAACGGAAACAAAAATTATGTATATGGCGCAAGTACTAAAGGTAACACAATGTTACAGTTATGGAAATTAGATGGTTTATTCGACGGTGCAGCAGAAATTCACCCAGACAAAGTAGGCAGGTATACAGTTGGTACAGGTATACCTATTGTACACGAAGATGATGCAAAAAAAGAAGCAAACTTATTTTTTGTTCCAAATTTTGGATTTAAAGATATGTTTGTTGAAAAAGAAAACGAATGGATTAATAATGGTGGTAGAATGCTATTTGCAATGCCGACAGTTAATATAGCGGAGAAGACAGAATGAAAGTAGCAATTACTGGCGGTGCCGGTTACATAGGATGTAGATTAAGTGAACAACTACTAAACAATGGGCATGAAGTTGTATGTATTGATTGGTTGAAGTATGGTGTTCAGCCTATTTTAAATATCTTAGACAGAAAAGGGTTTCATCTACATAAGATGGATATCTGTTCTCCTGATATTTTTTCAATACTAGAAGACTGCGATGCAGTAATTCATTTAGCAGGCATAGTAGGATATCCAGCATGTCAAGCAGAACCTGACATAGCATATAGAATTAATGTTGAAGGTACACAGAATGTAATTAATGCTAGTAAGGGTAAGAAGTTCGTTTATGCAAGTACCGGTTCAGTATACGGTGAGTTAGGAAAAACATGTGACGAAACATGTGAAACTAACCCTATTAGTACTTACAGTGTTTATAAATTAGCAGGCGAAAGAATGCTAGAAGAAACAGATGCGGTTATTCTAAGACCAGCAACTGCTTTTGGAGTTAGTAATAGATTGAGACAAGACTTACTTGTTAACGACTTTACATACAAAGCCATTGCAGAAAAAGAACTAGTTTTGTTTGAAGGGCATTTTAAACGTACATTCATTAGTATCAACGATTTAGCACGTTCTTTCCGTTGGGGCGTTGAACGTTTTGATGATATGAAGGGACAAGTCTGGAATGTAGGAGATGAAAGATTAAATCATACTAAATTAGATATTGCTAATATTATTAAAAGTAAAGTAGATTATAGATTAGAAGTCAATACTGATTTAGCACATGACCAAGATGGACGTAACTATTTTGTAGACTATACTAAAATTAGAAAATTAGGGTTTGAAGCTAAAGAAACATTAGAAGACGGTATTGATAATCTAGTTAAATTATATCAAGCAACATAATCTTTAATAATATCACTGATATATTTAATATCATCTGCATTTAAATCAGCTTGTGCAGGTAAGTGAACCCCACGACTAGATAACAATTCTGTTACTGGTGTTGGGGTTTTCCATTGAGAATGATACGGTTGATTACATAAACTATCATATACAGCACGGCAACCGATCTTATTTTCACGTAGATACAACACAAGTTCATCTCTGTTGTCAACTAGTATCTCAGGGTACGTAGGGGTTGTTATAGACGTATCTGTGTGTACAAAATCACATACATCTTGTAAGTGTGATTTATATTCATCAAACATCCATTTACGATGCGATACTACTTCAGGCAAACGCTTTACTTGTTCAATCCCAAATGATGCTTGTATATCAGTAAACTTAAAGTTCATACCCATAGTATTATAAATCTCTCCGACAGATACAGTTCTGCCGAAATTCTTTATAGCATTAATACGATTGCTAATAGTTTCATCATTAGTAAACACTGCGCCGCCTTGACCAGTTGTAATAATCTTCGGTGCACCAAAGCTAAAGATACCCATGTCTCCCATAGTTCCACAATGTTCGCCAGTACGTGCAAAGCTACCTAATGCTTGTGCGCTATCTTCGATAACAATCTTACCTTGACTGCGCAAGTTAGCAATGCGTTCTGCAATATCATCTGGATAACGACCATTGATAGCACTTACAAATATAACTCTACAATTATCAGGTATCTTATCAAAGTCAATTGTGTGATGAACAGGATCAACATCTACTATAACAGGAACACCGCCCATAAGTATTGCACCATTTGCAGTAGCCGCTTGTGTATATGCACTTACTGCAAAGTGTTCTCCGTGTTGTATATCTGCTACCATAGAAGCTAATAGAAGACCCATCGTAGCACTTGGGACCATATGTGTATACTTTGCACCAGTGTAATCACTTAACATGTTTTCCATAGTACGTGTTTGTGTATGTTCCATAATCCAGCTACCACTGTTCATGTACTTGTTCACATTGTTTATTTCTTCTTGTCCGTAGACTGGATTCATATGACTATTAGATGTTATCATTATACCACTCGTATGTTTCTATTAGTGCTTCTTCTAATTTATATTCTGGTTCCCAACCTAATGCTCTTAATCTCTCATTGCTGATTGCACGTTTACCTATACCTTCGGGACGGTCTGTATTATAAAACAGTTTACCACGAAAGCCACTAATACGTTTAAGTGTTTCAGCTAGTTCACGTATAGTTGTTTCAACTCCACTTGCAATGTTAACTGTATCAAACGTATCGTTGTTTAACGTTAAATCCATAGCACGTACTGCATCTTTAATATAAAGTAGGTCTCTACTCTGATTACCGCTGCCCCAAATTTCTATCTCACTGTGATCTTCACGTACCGCAGTTACAAACTTTTGCATCAGCGCACCTACTACATGAGCATGTTCTCCAGTTCTATCACCGGGACCAAACATGTTTGTACATATAGCAGTACGCCATTTAGTTCCACGCTTATCATTACTCGCACGACACTGATACATCCCTACTAATTTAGGTAGTGCAGTTGTCAAATACCCATCAAAAGGTTTACCGTCTAATAGATGTTCTTCTTTGAACGGTTGTTCGCCGTATTGTGGATAGCTACATGTTGATCCTTGAAGTAGAACTCTATCAACATCAGATATAGCACATGCTTCGAATAAGTTATTTTGTATATTTAAATTTCGTAACATCAATTCAAAACTACGATCTAAGTCTTCCTGTAGGCCGCCAACAGTTGCTGCATTAATAACAACATGACTTGGTTGTTCACGCTGAATTTCTGATATAGTGTGTGATTTATCAGTGTAATCAATAGTGTCAGTATTTCCACCTACATTTGTATCAATGTATTCATTATAGTTCTTGCCTACTAGACCACGATTTCCTGCTATATAATATTTCATATTCACCCATCTTTTCTAATTATAAAATAATCAGAGTTTTCGTTATTTGGATAATGATGTGTCGCAGAGACTTTAACATATCCAGTTTGTTGACGTTCATTAAACCATTTTTTCTCCTCAGAAAATCTTTCTGGGAATGTATTATAAACAAATGGATCCGGTTGTACAACTGCAATGCCACCTGGATTTAAAAACTTCTTTATATTGTTTTCAAAATATTCGTATTGCGATTTATTGTATACAGAGAAGAATGTATTGACTTCGCCTTTATCATCAGTAACCTGCCAATTCTTAGTTATTTCTCCACGCTTATAACAAAATACATCATTAAGTAGCCAAAACATATTTGATTTAAATACAAATATTATATCATACTTTTGTGGTAATGTAAAGGAGATATTAGGCATGACAGTAAGATCAAAAGGAGTTTTAATATCTAAGAAGTCCCACACTGTATTCAATTCGTCATGTGTGCCAGCTTCATCCATACTGTTACATGAATGTACATTTGTAAATCCAAACTCTTTTAGCATCCATGGTAAGAACCCAAATTGTGTACCGAAATCCAGAATACTTGAATTCTTATCTACTAAATGAAAGTCTAATGCATCAAGTATCTCGCCATGAGTACGCCAATACTCAGAGTCATTAGAACCTATATAATTATGATGAACTGGTACTAAAGATTGTACATGCGTTATCATATTAGCCATCCTCGTAGAAGAGGTCAAATTGTGTATATGAGTTGAAATTTTAGTAGTCATCGTTTTTTTCCTCAGTTAAATAGAAGTCATCTTTATAATACTCTTTATGCTTAGTTTTAAACCATTGTTGTTCAGTGGTATCTCTGATATAATTTATGAATTCTGGATCCTGTGCAGAACTATTTAATTCTACTTTATCAGAAATTGTATGGTTATAGACTTTATTAATAATCAACGAAATATCATTGCCAATAGATGAAAATTTAGACTTATATGAATTACAATGTAATGTGGCAGTGTCAAGATTTATAGTACATACCAAATTAAAATCTTTTAAAAACTCAGATTGTGTAATAAGATGCATATCTAAAGTAGACCAATCTTCTGTATTTTGTAACATCGTAGTAGTAACATTACTATTCTTAAATGCTCTCCAAAGCTGACCAGTAATTCTCTTTTCCGGTAGACGTAAGAATGCATAAGCCGGTATAGTTCTCCAGTCTTTTAAATCTTTCTTTTTCACTAATCTATAATCATATTTCTCAGCACAGTTTTTGTGAAAAAATGTATTCCCATTTCTCCAAATTGGCACAAAGATATGATTCGTATTATTGTGATACCAAACTGCATCTTCCCATGTGTCATCCCTAGTTACTAGAAATTCTGCTTCCTTAGGATGCAATCCACTTAGTGGCATCACATCTTTATCTTTTGCAAAGACATTCTGCCAATTATTAAATAATTTGGGGCAATACACTTTTAGAAAATGATTGTAATTATGTTCTACAATCTCTTGCATCTTATCACAATATATAACATTTCCATATCTATCTCTAGTATAATTCTCAGTTGTATGAAAATTATTTTCTATAAATTCTATGGTATCAGCTAATGATTCAGTTCTAGTTTTTATTTGTGTGTCATTATGATGCTCAGTATGATTATCATAATCTTCAGACCAGAAATCATTAAATGTTTTAAACCCAAGTTTTTGTAATTCTTTGATAATATAACGATCACCCGATATAAGAAATGGCTTCTTACTTAATATGGGCAATGTAAACTTTTCACTAAAATGTACACCAGTATCATTGTGTGTGAATTCACTTACTATTTCATATGCAGAATTGCTTCTAATTTTCAGCATTTCTATAACTCTGCCAATATCACTAGTAGCTAACCATTGGTCCATCTCTTGTGTAGACTTATTAGTGTCTAGTCCTACAATCTTACCAAAGTGTTTAAAAACTTCATCAGCATTAGTGTCGTTTACATGATCACATAATAGAATCGATTTCTTGTCTTGATCATCATCCATTATTTCATAAGTTTCAAACTTACTTCCGATAAAGCTGAAATTTAAGTTATCGAAGTTGATATCTCTATCTACACACCTAGCAATCAAATTTACTCTGTGTTTTCTAATTCTTCTGTTAAGCCATAATGCATTTTTACTAGGACCAACAACATTCAATAAATGTGCATAGTCATCGTATCTAAATTGATTGTAACGCATCGGAACACTAGGACATGAATGCAACTTAACATAATCAGCAAATCGATTTGCGTCTTCCATCATGCTTACAAATTTTACATTATCACGAATACCATGCTTCTTTATATATTCGCTTACAGGTCCATACATATCAATAGTATGACTATTATTTCCATTCTCTTCAGCTATAATATCTGAATATAATCCATTTGCTTCGTAACTAAAATCTATTACCAATAAGCATTTTTGCTGCTTAATTTTATTTAATATATCTGTAGGAATATGACTTTTTATATTCAGCATTCCTTTTAAGTCATTGGCATCAGTAAAGAAACTCTCTGGCGATACAATGTAATAATACTCGTATTTTGAATCATCTGGTATTGAAGATAGGATATACTCATATCTATAAGTATCAATATTATCATTCAGTATTCGGTTACTTAATTTTTTAACTATTATATTATACATTTTTTAATTTTCAGTAGCCATAGATTCTTGTACATTTTTCCAGTTATTATTTGTTTCTTTGCCACAGAACATACTACAAACTCGTAATCGTTTGTTTAGAATATTGTTATCTTTCCAATTGTCAGGCCAAGCGACTTGAAATACATCACCGTCTATTATGTCTTTTAAGATATTATGATTCAGATTTATCTTATCTTTGCCTATATCAGCAATGAATTTTTTTAACTGTATACTATCATCTGTGTCAGGCGCATATAGTTTTCCTGCGGTCATACAACATGGAAATACTAATCCCTCACTACTGACAAATATACTCTTAGGTTTTACAACTAGACAATCGATGCAAGTTCTTCCTAACTTTTTTTCCCATTCATTTAATGGTCCGCTATCAGTCGTGAATGATTGTCGTACAAAGCCATCGCCTAATTTCTTATTGAGATTTTTATAATTACTTAAAAATTTTGAATGATCAAATTGAACATCTGTCTTGGCTTCGATATCATATAAGTGCTTATCATTTTCTCCGAACACAATAAAATATGATCTGTGTTCTCCAGACATTGCATCTTCATTAAATCCAAATGCTTCTTTTGCGTGGAAGCTGTCTATCCCAATATCCTTAGATAACTGTCTTGCTTCTTCTACCTGATGTTGATTATGTTTAAATACTAGAAATTCCCATCTACTACTACCCGGACCTTTCTTATAATTCTCCATTGCCATCATGATTTTATCCCAATGGGTGCCTTTACGATAAATCCAATTAGTGTCTTTAAGTCCATCAACGCTAAATGTAAGATGTCCTGCTGTTCCGATTATCTCGCTCAACTCAGTCCAAAACCCAGGAGTTCTTCCACTAGCATTTGTATTCATTGTGATTATAAGATTAGTATTCAGACTTCTAGCATATCTCAGTATATCTAATAATTCTGGGTTAGTCATACTATCACCATAATTACCGCACATGCTCATTCCAATTAAGTTCTTAATGAACTCTACAGGAAACCATTCTTTAAATTGTTCTAGCGTCACATATGTTTCAACTAAATTTTCTACTTTAGATCCACCTGCATAGCGTCTATTACATATAGCACAGGATGCATTGCATAAACTACTGCTTTCAAAATCTAAATGCATTATTTCATCATACCAATACATTTTTATAATCCTAAGAATTCTTGTACATTATTTAATGTGTGCTTTGCGTATAATTTATTACCTCGTTTATTTGGATGAACGTCACAGAATAACTTCTTTTTTTCTAACTGTCTCCATATATCGAATTGGTTCCAAAATTTATCCACAAAAAATTCTACAGTCTTTCTATTTTTATATGTCTTATTTAACATATCCATATTATTGCTGCGAGATAGCTGTGAGTGTAATACTTCAACTCCCCAATTATAACCTGTATCTAAGTCAGATTCCTGTCTAAGAAAATTCTGCCAGCTACTATCAATAACTGTTACATTATCTGGAACATCAGAAACATCAGAATGTGCGCCAATCACAGCGACCCGATTATCTAATTTTGATAACTTTTCCATAAATTTTTTATCCCTTCTCGTCCTCATATCCCATACTGAATTAATCCCACTATCAAAATACTTGTCAAGATAATTCGGGGTATCATTGAATATACTAAGAGGTTCGCACATTACATAAATTACAGGAAGATTTAAGGATTTAAATCTTTCGTATTGTTCTCTGGAGTTACTTCCGCCTTTGGAAATATTAATAGCTATATCTTCAAGTCCCCATTCCTTTAGTAAATTAGTTGTATTAGGTTCGTTTCCCTCAGGGGTATTGTAACTTTGTTGAGCCCAACTTGGACCAGAATAAACAAATTTTTTATCTTCATATAACATGAAATTATTTATGTCATTAAAAATCTTTAAACTCTGTCAAATAATCTGATATATTTTGATCTCTGATAGTATCAAGTTTATTAGTATACTCTTTTGCTTGTTCCCATTTCTCTACTTTGTCTGGACCACCGAACATATTCTTAAACTCATTCAGTTTCCATTCTTCAAATACATTACTAAACTTTTCATGTATTCTATCACGCATAACTTTCGGTAATGCTGCAGGAGATAGAATGTCTGGATCATATACATAATTGTGATGTACCCAAACACCGTGTTCTCTGTGGAAGAAGTTATAGAAGTCTCCTAGCGTAGAGTAGTTCATCCACGATACCGTCTGAGTAACATCTAGTTCAAAGTCTTCTTCTTTAAGACGTAAGAAGTTCTTCATCACAGTATCCCATTTAGTTGGGTATCTGATGTATTCATTTCTATCTTCTAAGTCATCAATTGAACATGATACTTTCACATGATCAAACTTGCGCCATAGAGCAATAATATCTTCATTCATGTTAGTCATGTTGATATTGTACCACAGTTTGATATCTGTTTTACCCATATCAACTAAACGCTCTAAGAACTTAAAGTGTTCTTTGATTAGTGTTGGTTCTCCACCATTAATATAGAATGTCTTTACTCTGTCGCAATGCTGTAGTAAGTCATTCCAGAACTCTTCACGTTCAGGCCATCTAAAGCCTTCCATCGTGTCATAGCTTGTAAGTTTGAATGTTGTACTGCTTTGTAGTTTGTCGTAATCGTTGCGCCATTTAGATGATGATGCTGGATTACAAGTACGACATGCAACATTGCAAACATTACCTAACCTAAGCTCAACGAAATCGAGTTGTACATCTTTCATGTAACCAGTATCGTCAGTGGCGTCCCTAGCGACTCCTACAGTGTACTCAGGATAGTTCTTTATTTCTTCTATACGTTTACTGTGCATACCTTTAGCTTCTTCGCTATAGCAACGCAGACACGCTTGTGGTTTCTTACCATCTAATACTTGAAGTCTCGCTTTACGAAATGTTTCACTATTCATAGTATCAAACACTGTGTCACGATTTAGATTATAATACCTATGCTCTCCATCTTTAGCACTACTACGTGCTTGACGATGATCCGCAATACAACAATGCGTCACGCCGCCATGTGGGTGTGTCGCTAAGTGTTGAAATAGTAATGGACAAAATGTATCACTCATATAAACATCCTAATTCTGGAAATGTAGTCATCACTGATTCATTTCGCATTACATCTAACTTGTCATTATATGTTATATATTTAGGTATCAAGTGTTGTTTGTCATTATCTAAGAATGATACTAAGGAAGTAAAACTAGAATAGTTGTCATTATCTTGCATGTTATGCCTTATTAAAAATTCTTGTATTTTATTTTGTGTTTCTTCTCTAACACTCTTTGGTAATATTTGAGCAGATAAGTAATCTGGATGAACAAGTGTATTTATATCGATGAGTTTTGTATCGACTAAGCCATTATATATCCATTCATCAAAGAAGTCAATACAATGCTGAACATTAAATACACTTACTGTTGGAGTTAAACTAAACTTAACATGTGGAACCTCTTCTAGTATTCTCTTTCTATTACTGATAATATCTTTCCATTTAGTACCAGAACGCATTAATTCTGCACGATCACCGCTATCATCTAGTGAAGCGCCGACAGTAACATACTCAAAATGTTTCCACAACTCTATCACATCTTTCGATTTATATTTTAACTTTGAAAGATTTGTATTGTATGATATTTTAATATCAGTTCTACCTATTTCTATTAAGTGTTCTAATATCTTGTAATGTTCATCCATGATAAGTGGCTCACCGCCAGCGAAGTATATTTGTTCAACGGTATCTATCCATTGATTCATATCATCCCATAATTCAGTGATTGTATCTTTCACACGAAAGATTTTTGATTCTTTAGCTGACCATCTACCTTGTGCAATTGCATCATCATACCACAATGAACTAAATTCTGGACCACATGACCTACATTTAAAGTTACAAATATTCGAAAACCTAATATCCATATAAGACATAAACACCTCGTCTAAACTGCCATCTCTATTAGTCAACTCTTTACGTTCGATATGATGCGAAAATGACTTATTTGTATTCATCCGCATAGAAACTCCACTATTCTCTTCTATATCGTAACACTTTTTACAACCTTCTGTTGGTTTATCATCTAGCATATTCTTACGCATGTCGCACATTTTTTCAGAATTCCAAAGCTCTTTGAAACTTTTTTCATTTGTGTTACCTACTTTATATTCATATGTCGATAGACAACACGGATAGGTATTACCATTCGCCCATACATGCATATGGATCCACGGTAGTACACAGAAATGTTTTCCTGTATCGAATTTTTGTTGCTTACTCATTCTCAATCCAGTGAGGTTCGAATATTTCCCATAGTTCTGGGAATGTCTCACTGAAATTCTCACGTCT
>Ga0257120_1002160_pt1 | contig 12115 bp, 6 predicted proteins | sample SI106_10metaG_FD_190153 | JGI IMG/M metagenome (GOLD analysis project Ga0257120, IMG submission 190153) | Marine microbial communities from Saanich Inlet, British Columbia, Canada - SI106_10 | ecosystem: Environmental > Aquatic > Marine > Inlet | place: Canada: British Columbia | collected... | reverse complement strand
AACAAGACTTATACTCAGTACAAACTTCTCACTTACAACAAAAGTATGTTAAAAAATTAAATAAATCCAAGTCATTCAAATATGGATTTAATGAAGATTTAGATTGCGTTGTTATAAGTAAGAACGGACAGATAGGTGAAATATATGCTATACAAGGTTTGAAAATAGCGTTACCACCAGAACCAAAAGAAATTGAATCTAATAGCAAAGTTCCAGAAGAGCAAGTTTTTACGCGGACTAAAAAGCCTGAAACGCTGGGGAAAATAAAAACATTATATGATTTTAAAAAGTATCCAGAAAGTATTAAGGAAAAGTACTACGATTATATTAGCAATGAGTATAATAAGCGTAGTGATGGTCACTGGTTCATGTGCAACGGTAAAAGTCAATACATTACCGGTTCGCATTATGTCTACCTCAACTGGACTAAAATTGATGTTGGGCTCCCCGACTTTCGACAAGCAAATAGGATATTATACATATTCTGGGAGGCATGCTGTGCAGATACAAGAAGTTATGGAATGTGTTACCTTAAGAATAGACGATCCGGTTTTAGCTTCATGGCAAGCTCGGAAACTGTTAACCAGGCTACATTATCTAGAGACTCTAGATTTGGGATACTCTCAAAGTCAGGTGGAGATGCTAAAAAGATGTTTACAGACAAGGTTGTACCAATATCAACAAATTACCCATTCTTTTTTAAACCAACCCAGGATGGAATGGAACGCCCCAAGACAGAGTTATCGTACAAAGTCCCGTCGAAGAGACTCACTCGTAACTCCATTAAGGAGACGACGGATGACACAGAACAACTTGGACTTGACACCACGATCGATTGGAAGAACACAGGGGACAACTCGTACGATGGGGAGAAACTTAAACTCCTTGTCCACGATGAATCGGGCAAATGGGAACGCCCCGACAACATCCTCAATAATTGGAGGGTCACGAAAACGTGTCTTAGACTCGGAGCAAAAATAGTTGGTAAGTGCATGATGGGCTCAACCTCTAATGCACTTAAAAAGGGAGGTGGGAATTTTAAAAAACTATATTATGATTCAGACGTCAACAAGCGAAACCGCAATGGGCAGACTGCTAGTGGATTATATTCTTTGTTCATACCTATGGAATGGAACTACGAAGGATTCATTGATAAATATGGATTTCCTGTCTTCGATAGTCCAGAAGAACCAGTTAAAGGAATCGACGGGGAGCTTATCTACTCTGGAGTTATCGAGCATTGGGAGAATGAAGCAGATGGACTTAGAGATAATAACGATGGATTAAATGAATACTACAGACAGTTTCCAAGAACAGAGAAACACGCTTTCAGAGATGAAATAGCAAAGTCTTTATTTAATCTTAATAAGATATACGAACAAACTGACTTTAACGAAGACTTAACCAAAGAAGGTTATATAACTACTGGATCATTTAGTTGGAAAAATGGAGTTAAAGATTCTGAAGTTCTATTTTCTCCGAATAAGAGTGGTAGATTTAGATTGTCTTGGATACCTCCTGTAGGCATGCAAAACAATGTTATAGTTAAAAATGGCATAAAGTATCCTGGTAATAAAGACATGGGAGCTTTCGGATGTGATAGTTATGACATTAGCGGAACAACTGATGGTAGCGGTTCGAATGGAGCACTACACGGTTTAACGGCTTACAGTATGCTAGCAGAAGTTCCATCAAGCCAATTTTTTTTAGAATACATAGCTAGACCACAAACAGCTGAAATATTTTTTGAAGATGTTTTGATGGCAATGATATTTTATGGAATGCCTATATTAGCGGAAAACAATAAACCTAGATTATTATATCATATTAAAAGACGGGGTTACCGAGGTTACTCAATGAATAGGCCCGACAGAGCGCGTAGCAAATTATCTGTTACTGAAAAAGAATTAGGTGGTATACCAAACTCTTCTGAAGATATAAAACAGGCACATGCTGCTGCAATTGAAAGTTATATAGAAGACCACGTTGGTTTGCGAGAATCTGGTGACTATGGAAAAATGTATTTCCAAAGAACATTAGAAGATTGGGCTGGGTTTGATATTAATAATAGAACAAAATTTGATGCATCTATAAGCTCTGGCTTAGCTATAATGGCTTGCCAAAGGCATTTGTATGCATCAAAAACAACTAGAGAAGTTAAAAAGATTGATTTTGGTTTTTCTAAATATAATAACACAGGATCAAATAGTAAAATAATAAAATAGAAATGGCAGAAGCTACAGGACAAGTTACCCAATTTCCCAGCCAATCGGTTGATGATGCTACGAAATCTAGCATGGACTACGGAATGGAAGTGGCGCGAGGTATCCAGAACGAATGGTTTAGAAAATCATCCGGTACAGGAAGGTTTGCACAAAATCAAAGAGACTTTCACAAGTTAAGATTATATGCTAGAGGCGAGCAATCAGTCCAAAAGTATAAAGATGAATTTTCAGTAAATGGAGATCTGTCGTATTTAAACTTAGATTGGACTCCAGTACCAATAATCCCTAAATTTGTGGATATAGTGGTAAATGGAATGCAAGATAGATTATTTAAAATAAAAGCCTTTGCACAAGATCCAACTTCTGTAAAAGAAAGAACTGATTATGTAGACTCTGTTCAAGAGGATATATTGGCTGAAGACTTTATTGAAAATATGAACTCTAAGCTAGGCATCGATACCAGAAATGAAAAAGCACCTGGGACTCCTAAGACTACGGAGGAACTGGAGCTTTACATGCAAATTGGTTACAAGCCCTCTATAGAGATTGCTCACGAGCAAGCTATGGATAATGTTTTTCAAAGAAATAACTATCCTGAATTAAAGAAAAGACTAGATTATGACCAAGCGGTTTTGGGAATTGCGTGTGCAAAACATACGTTCAATAACACCGACGGAATAAAATTAGAATACGTTGACCCTTCTAATTTAGTTTATTCATACACAGAAGACCCAAATTTTGAGGACGTATACTATTTTGGTGAAATAAAACAAATTAAAACAAACGAACTTAAAAAAGAATTCCCAGGATTATCTAATGAAAAGTTTGATGAAATTGTAAAAACCTCATCAAATTACAAGAATTACGATTATTCTAATAATGATGCAAGTAACGAGTCAGACTCAAACACTGTGACTGTTATGTACTTTAACTGGAAAAGTTGGGAAAAAAGCGTTTACAAAATAAAAGAAACTTCTACGGGAGCAAGTAAAGCAATTAAAAAAGACGATAAATTTGATCCACCAAAAGATCAAAGAACACGTTTTGAAAAAGTTGCAATGGCAAGAGAGGTTATATACGAAGGTGTAATGGCTTTAGGCTCTAATGAACTTCTTAAATGGGAGAAAGCTAGCAATATGGTTAGACCAGATGCTAACACTAGTATGGTTATGATGAACTACGTAGTCTCTGCCCCTAGAATGTATAAGGGTAAAATATCTAGTTTAGTTGGTAGAATGATTACTTACGCTGATTTAATTCAATTAACGCATTTAAAGTTACAACAAACAATACAAAGAATGACACCATCAGGTGTTTATCTAGATGCTGATGGATTAGCTGAAATTGATTTAGGTAATGGTACTAACTACAATCCCCAGGAAGCATTAAATATGTATTTCCAAACAGGATCTGTTATTGGTAGATCAATGACAGTGGATGGGGAAATGAATGCTGGTAAAGTGCCTATACAAGAATTACCAGGTGGTGGTGGACAACAATCACAGATGCTTATACAAGCTTACAATTACTATCTTAACATGATACGAGATGTAACCGGCTTGAATGAAGCAAGAGATGGTTCTGATCCTGATCAATACGCTTTAGTTGGGGTTCAAAAATTAGCTGCTGCCAATTCAAACACTGCAACTAGACATATATTGCATAGTTCACTATATATAACAGCTACTTTAGCTGAAGCTATATCTGTTAGAATTAAAGACGTGTTAGAGTTCCATCCTCAAAGAGATGCTTTTATAGGGGGCATTGGAAGGTTTAGCGTGGGAGCTTTGCAAGAGCTTAATAATTTGTATTTGCACGACTTTGGTATATTTTTAGAATTAGAACCTGATCAAGACGAAAAGCAACTAGTCGAAAATAATATACAAATAGCATTGTCTAAAGATCAAATACACTTAGAAGACGTTATTGACATACGCCGTATTAAAAATGTTAAATTAGCTAATGAATTATTAAAACATAGAAGAAACAAAAAAATTGAATCTGATCAAGCAAGAGCAGAGGCAAATATTAAAGCGCAATCAGAGGCTAATGGAAAAGCTGCACAGACCGCTGAAATGGCTAAAGCCCAGGCTGAGCAAATAAAAGCTCAATCAAAAGTTCAAGTGCTAGAGGCTCAAACTAACTTTGATATTAAAAAAGTAGAGCATGAAGCAATCACTAAACGTGAGCTTATGAAATACGAGTTTGAACTCAATGTAAAATTAAAAGAAATGGAACTCCAGGCTAAAAAAGAAATAGCTGGAGGTAAACTTACTGATTCGGATATAACAGGCCCACCATCATCCGCAGCGCCACAAAAGTCTTTTGAATCAAAAGGTAACGACGTGCTAGGAGATATTGATATGAGTAGATTTGGTCCAAGTTAAAAAAAAATTACTAATTATTATATATTATTAAATTATGAGTGAATGGAAAATTAAAGGTGCTGTTGATAGTGAAGAAACTAAATCAGCACAAGAACAAGAACAAGCGGTACTAGATACTGCTGTAGAAAAGGGTGAGATAACTCCTGAGTCTGCTGGTAAAAATGAAGAAGAAGTCCCGGTAATAAACCTAGACGAAGTTAACAAACAAGACGAACCGGTAAAAGAGGAAGAAACTATTGAAACAGAAGTAGCTACTACTCCTGAAGAAGATACAGAGGTAGAAGATACTCCTTTAGAGTTAGTAACTGATGAAGAAGAGGTACAGACTCAACCGCAGGACGACAGTCCTAAAGTTGATCAGAGTGCTGCAGAAAGGAATGCACCACCTGAAATTGAATTACCTGAAAATGTAGATAAGCTAGTAAAGTTTATGCAGGAAACGGGTGGTACTGTAGAAGATTATGTAAACCTCAACAGAGATATTTCCGCTTATGAAGATGGGGATGTATTGAGAGAATATTATAAACAAGCAAAACCTTGGGATAGTCAAGACATTAATGAATACATGGAAGACCAGTTCACTTATGACGACGACGATGACCCAAGAGAAATTCGCTCTAAGAAAAGAGCGTTCAAAGAAGAGTTGTTTAATGCTAGGAAGTATTTAGAAGGAAACAAAGAGAAATATTATGCAGATCTCAAGTTGAGTCAGCAAAGAGATATTCCTCAGGAGTACCAAGAAGCTTTACAGTATTATGACACATATAAACAGAACACTGAATCAAGTGCACAATTAACACAAACTTTTTTACAAAAAACTGATCAAGTTTTTAGTGAATCTTTTAAAGGTTTTGATTTTCAAGTTGGAGACAATAAATACCGATATAAGGTTTCAAACGTAGCTGATACAAGAGATCAGCAATCAGACATTAATAATTTTGTATCAAAGTTCCTTGGAGACGACGGGTCTATTAGTGATGCTAAAGGATACCATAAAGCACTGTTTACTGCACGAAACGCAGATAAACTAGCTGAACATTTTTATGAGCAAGGCCGTGCCGATGCTCTGCGCAATTCCGCTAAGGAAGCTAAAAATATTAATATGGATCCTAGAAAAGAAGGCATTATTAAAACCAATAGTGGACAAAAATTTAAAGTTGTATCAGGCGATTCTAGTTCTAAACTAAGAATGAAACTTAAACAATAAAAAATTAAAAAATGGCTTTAACAAGTGGAATTAACAATTTAGTACCTTCTCCAACGAAAGGTTCTTTATTCCAAAACAACTACATTACAGACTTTAACTTTACAAAGCAATTCTTGCCTGACGTATACGAAAAAGAAGCAGAGATCTACGGAAATCGTTCTATCTCTTCTTTCTTACGTATGGTTTCAGCTGAGATGCCTTCTACGTCTGATGAAATTCGTTGGGTAGAGCAAGGAAGATTGCACGTAGCATACAACTCTGTAGCATTAACCGCTGCAACAGGTGTGTTTGTGGTAACAATCCCTGCTAACCCTGATGGAACTGCATTTCCTGCTTCAGGAGCTGCTGCTATCCGTGTAGGGCAAACTATTATGGTACAAGGTAAAACATCTGGTGGTGTTGTTACTGGACCAGTACTTAAAGGAGTAGTAACTGTTGCTGGAAGCGCTGAATCAGGCTCGACTAGTAATTTTACTGCACATTGTTACTCAGCTGCAACATGGGCTGCAACAGGATTTTCTGTTGCAAACGGCGTTAACGTATTAGTTTACGGTTCTGAATTTGCAAAAGGAACAGCTGGTATGGACGGTGCAATCGAATCTGATTACAGTTCATATACTAACAAACCAATCATCTTAAAAGACAACTACCAAGTAAGTGGTTCTGACACAGCTCAGATCGGTTGGATTGAAGTTGCTTCTGAGAATGGTGCAAGTGGATACCTATGGTACTTAAAATCTGAGCACGAAACTCGTCAACGATTTGAAGATTACCTAGAGATGTCTATGGTTGAATCAGTTAAGAAAGGTGCATCAGTTCATGCAAACTTCCCTGGAAACGTTACTGGATCTGAAGGTTTCTTCGCGGCTCTTGAGTCTAGAGGGAATGTTTATACTGATCTTGCTGCTGATTCTGATACTATCGCTAGTTTCGATACTATCCTTAAGCAATTAGATAAAAACGGTGCTATAGAAGAAAATATGCTATACACAAACCGTGCTTTATCTCTAGCAATTGATGATGGTTTAGCTGCTAAAAATTCTTACGGTTCTGGTGGTACTTCTTACGGAGTATTCAACAACTCTGAGGATATGGCTTTAAACTTAGGATTTAGTGGATTCCGTCGTGGATCTTACGATTTCTATAAGACTGACTGGAAATACTTAAATGACTTCGGAACACGTGGTCAATTTGGAGATATTGAAGGAGCTCTTATCCCTGCAGGAACATCTACTGTGTATGACCAAGACCTTGGTAAAAACATCAAGCGTCCATTCCTACACATCCGTTATAGATCTTCTGAAACAGATGACAGAAAAATGAAAACTTGGATTACAGGATCTGTTGGTGGTGCTTACACTTCTGACATTGACGAAATGAGAGTTAACTTCTTATCTGAAAGATGTTTAATTACGCAAGGAGCTAATAACTTCTTCTTATTGAAAGACTAATTATTAATATAGCCCTCACTTCGGTGGGGGTTATTTTATTTTATTAAATTATATTATGAAAAATTGGGAATTAAAAGATAGGTCTTATGTCCTATCTGGTGGAATGAGTCCACTAACATACAAAATACGGAGTGTTGGAATGCTTTGGTTTGATGAAGATAAAAAAATCAACCGAGAATTGCGTTACGCACCTAATCAAAAATCACTATTTGTAGACGAACAAGATGATCGAGTTCAGATAGAACATGTTATCTTTGAGAACGGAGCACTTTATGTACCACGTACTAATGTGGTATTACAACAGTTGTTATCTAATTATCATCCTGAAGCTGGAAAAGTTTGGGAAGAAATTGATGAGCTACAAGAAGCTGTTGATGATATAGATCAAATTGAATTAGAATTAGAAGCACTAAAACTAGTTCAAGAATTAGAAATTGAACACTTAGAAGCTATCCTTAGAACTGAATTAGGTTCTGAAGTAACTACTATGTCTTCAAAAGAAATTAAACGTGATTGTTATTTATTTGCAAAAAACAATCCAAACTTATTCACAGAAATTGCTAATGACGAAGATATAAAACTTCGTAACTTAGCAAACAGAAGTGTTGAGAATGGTGTAGTTAATTTAACAGATAACAACACAACATTTAAATGGTCTAAAACAGGTAAAAAGATTTTAACTGTACCATTTGATGAACACCCATATACAGCGTTTGCTAGATTCTTAAAAACAGATGATGGTATAAACGTTATGAAAGCTATCGAAAAGAAGCTTGCATAAAACAATAGGTTGTGGTTATTCGTTTAACCATAACCAACTAATTAATAAAACAAACTAATGGTAAGTATAGACAATGTTTACAAAACAGTATTAAACATACTGAACAAAGAAAATAGAGGTTATATAGTGCCAAGAGAATTTAATACTCTTGCTAACCAAGCTCAAAATGAAATTTTTGAAGGTTACTTTTCTTTAAGAAACTATGCGGCTTCTAACGATTCAGACTATTCTGATATAAAGAAAAACGTTGAAGAAAAAATAGCTTTATTTGAAAACGAAGAAACTATACCAGTGGGTGCTTTTGGAAACCCTGCGGGTAACACAACCGCTAGTTATTTCCCATACCCATCTAATTTTTATAGACTTGGATCCGCTGTTGCTGATTTATCACCTGATAAATATCACATAACAGAAGTTTCTAATAAGGATGTAACCTATATAAATAGATCACCTTTAATGAAGCCAACTACTAAAAATCCGGTATACACAAGACATGAGGGAGGTTTAGTAGTGCATCCAAGTACAGGTATAGATAACATTATTATTAGCTATGTTAGAAAACCAAACGAACCCCAGTGGATAGGTGGTACGCAAGCCGGACAAGTTGTAGCTAATACAGGTGCAGCTGGTTATCAAAACTTTGAGTTACACCCTTCTGAAGAGCATGAACTCGTAGTTAAGGTATTAGCATATGCTGGTGTAATTATAAGATCATCTGAAATAGTACAAGCTGCAGCGGCTAAAGATCAACAAATAACTCAATCTGAAAGATAATGGCAGAATCTAGAAATATATATACCGATCAAAATTATTACGCAAAATTTGAAGGCGGAACAGCTCCTACAGATTTTAAAGGGCTAGGGTATTATAGCAGAACAAGTTTAGAAGATGTTATAAATAACTTTATAATAGCGTATGTAGGTGATGATAAGGTATTAACAAAAATACCTGAATACGAAGTTGCATTTTGGGGACAAAGAGCTATGCAGGAATTTAGTTATGATATACTACATTCAGAAAAAAGCTTGGAAGTTGAATTAGGAGCCGCTCTACAAGTTCCTTTACCCCAAGACTACGTAAACTATGTTAAAGTGTCTGTGGTTGGCTCAGATGGCGTTAAAAGGCCTTTACAGCCTACTACAACTACAAATAATCCCAAGGCATTTATACAGGCGGGAGATGGAGACTATTTATACGATAGCAACGGGAAACCTCAAGAAGCTTCTGAATCTATAACAGCTACTAGGTTTCAAGATCCAACAAACCCTTCAAATACATCTACAGTTGCACAGGATTACTATTATACCAATTATAACGACGATAATTTTTCGTATTTTAATAAACGTTTCGGTAGCAATCCTGAAAACATGACAGGTAAAGGATCATTCTTTATAGATAATGCAAATGGTGTTATATATTTTGATGGTACATTAGGTGGCGGAACAAACGATAGTATAATAGTTTTAGATTATATATCGGATGGAATTGCGGACAACAGTGATTTAAGTAAGGTTTACATACCTAAATTAGCAGAAGACGCAATGTATTCATTTATGCTTTATAACTTAGCTAAGCTACGTCCAGCAACAGCTCAGCTTTCTATGATGTATAAAAAAGAAGCTAGTGCTAAAATGCGAAATACAAAAATAAGATTGTCTAATTATAAGTCTGAAGAAATGGTTCAGGTATTAAGAGGAAAATCTAAATGGATTAAACACTAAAAAAATATACTTTTTATGAGTTTTATGCAATATATATTATATAAAAATAATATATATTCAGTAATACATCATTTTAATCACAAATAACTCAAATGGCAGAAAGTAAAAGAACATTTCAGTCGGCTCAAATGAATAAAGATGTCGATGACAGGCTATTGCCTCCAGGAACATACAGAGACGCTCTCAATATAAGTGTAGACACTTCGGAAGATGCTAATGTTGGTGTTATTGAAAACTTAAAAGGTAACAATTTAGTTGGTAACCAAAACATCCAGGGTCTTTCAGCAGCAACCAACCCTAACGCAAAAGTTATAGGTAGTTGTGCAGATCCGGAGTCTAATAAAATATATTTTTTTGTTACTGGGGATACTAGTGATGGTATTTTTGAATATGATGCCACCACCGAATCTATACATACCATAATAATAGAAACAAGTGAAAAAGAACCTGATGAAGAGGAATTATTTTTTACTTTTACAAAAGCAATTGTAACTGGAGGAATCTCAGCAGCAGGTATAATAACTGTTTCTAGCGTATATGGCTCAGCATCATCTGTTACACCTAATTTTACAGCTTCAAGCACTCAGCAAAGCAGACCTGTTGATATAAAGGTTTTAGTGCCTGATGGTTATTCTAATTCTGGTGAGTATGTTTATGGACAGGCTACATATGTGCAAGGAGCAAAAGGAGCACCTGTAGTAGTTAGTTTACAGCCTACAGACATGTATTCCAACTCTATAACCATGAGCGCTAAGTTCACAGAAGATAGTGCGGCGGTAACTGCGGTAGGATTTTATTATATGGAAAACCAAGGTGGCACAACTACACTGAATTATTATGCAAATGAAATATCTTTAGACCGCATATTTTCAAATAGTGTTGCGTTGACTAATGGCTTTCCGAATTTTAGTGACCCATTTGATGGTGTCCCTTTGTCGGATATATTAGTAACCGATAGCACTGGTGCTACGGTGCCTCAATCAAACTACACGTATAATGATATATTAGGGCCTAGACCTAGTGAATTAATATTTTCAACTATACCTACATTTCCTATAAAAGTTACACAAATCTCTAGTGCAACAACAATAACACAAGCAAGAACAGCAACAGAAATACAAACAGCAGGTACACAGGTTACACTACCTACAGTGCGAACTCCGTTTAGTAAAAATATAACACAGTTAAACCCAGAAACAAAGTATGCTTATGTACCATTTGCTACAAATTCAATAGGTACATCCATTGGTGAAGTAATTAATTTTGAAACACCGGCTACGGTAGTAACCGTTCCTTCGTTTTCAAATACAGCCGCATCACCGGGTAGCTTAAGTGCTGTTTTCAAAGCGACAGGTAACAGTGATGGGGGAGATCCTAATACAGCTTTTTATGTAGTTCATTCAACAACAACACTTTATACCGTTGCTCAATATACAGCCGCAGCTAACACTATAAGAGATGGTGGAACATCAGCTGGGTTTAGTGTAGCTAACTTTACAGGGTTCACATCAAATGTTGAAACTACAGGTACAGTAACAACCACGGCTAACACATTAATAAACGGTTTAATATTTGCCGAAAATTCAGCAGGCAGAACATATGACACCGCCGTGAGGTCAGCTACTTCGCAAGTTGCAGCTGTCTTGGTAGAATATGCTTTAACTGCTTCTAACTTTACTAACTTCCCTACTGGGAAAGCTACGGTTTCTGGAACTAAAATAAGATGGTACACTCAAAGTGGAACATTAGTCCCTGGCTCTGTGCAATTAGTAGGCAGCTTAAACTTTGAAGACCCTGGAACTTTTTATCCAACTAATGCTAATGGAAATATTGCGCTTAGTATGGGTGGTAACGTTGTAAAGCAAGCAACTTTTTCAAATTCTAGCTCGTTAAGCATAGCTACAACAATAGCTGATTCACTTGCAAGTGCAAATCCCACCATAACAATAGCTAATATAATAACAAAAGGTGTTCCAATACCCTTTATAACAGCCTCAACAGGAGTGTCTGTATTTCCAAACTCCCCGGTGCAAAACTCAGGAGGGTTTGCGGAAGATAATATTGAATTAGGTATAGAATCAAATGGGGTAGCTAACTTTAATTGGGGTTTTAGTAACTCTAGTAATATAAGCTCGCTTTCAACTCCATTTATACTAACTAATACAGGAGGAGTTTATGGGACCTGGGGGCTTACTCAAAACGGTAACACAGGGGGCATTACGTTTACAGATAACGGTAATACCGCTGTAGGTGTTTACAATACAGGAACTTTACCTTTCTTTCAAATGAGAGCTAATAAGTTAGTAAGTGATGCAATTAACCCATCTAACACAACATTCCCTG
>Ga0257120_1002156_pt1 | contig 12136 bp, 10 predicted proteins | sample SI106_10metaG_FD_190153 | JGI IMG/M metagenome (GOLD analysis project Ga0257120, IMG submission 190153) | Marine microbial communities from Saanich Inlet, British Columbia, Canada - SI106_10 | ecosystem: Environmental > Aquatic > Marine > Inlet | place: Canada: British Columbia | collected... | reverse complement strand
GTCAGGATGTGGGCTCGATCAAACGCGGCATCGTGTTCGAACTCCGTGACCACTGGTGTGCCTTTTGTCAGCGTGCCTGTCTTGTCAAATACGATCGTCTTGATCGATTGCAGCTGTTGAAGGGCATCACCCTTACGGAACAAAACACCCAATTCGGCAGAGCGCCCTGCTCCCACCATGATAGAGGTTGGCGTCGCTAAACCCATGGCGCATGGACAGGCGACGATCAAAACAGAAACTGCTGTGACCAACGCGAACTGTAACGCAGGAGCTGGACCAAAGGTAAGCCATGCGATCAGAGTAATAGTTGCCAACGCCATAACTGCTGGCACAAACCATAAGGTCACGCGGTTCACCAAATCTTGGATCGGAAGACGCGTGCCTTGCGCATCCTCAACCATCCGAATAATCTGAGCCAATGTACTAGCCTCGCCAACACGCGCCGCTTGAATTGTTAGGCTGCCCGTACCGTTGACCGTACCACCGATGACCTCCGCGTGGGGGCCTTTGTCGACGGGCATTGGTTCACCCGTGACCATGCTTTCGTCGATAAAGCTTTGACCGGTTAGAACAACCGCATCTGCTGGAACGGTTTCGCCAGGGCGCAATTGAATTTCATCACCGATTTGGATTTGATCCGCTGCGATCTGAATCCACTTTTCATTACGCAAGACCATCGCAGTTTTTGCCCGCAACCCAACAAGGCGCACAATAGCATCACCCGTGCGACCTTTTGCGCGGGCCTCAAGAAAGCGACCCAATAAAATCAAGGTGATGATGACACCCGCAGCTTCAAAGTAGACCGCCAAGTTGCCCATGGGCAGCAAACTGGGTGCGAAGAGTGAAACCACTGAATACCCCCATGCCGCCAGTGTTCCGATCGCCACCAATGCGTTCATATCAGGCGCGCCACGAAACAGGCTGGGCAAACCAAGAGTATAGAAAGAACGCCCAGGCCAGATCATGACCAAAGTGATCAACAGAAACTGTGCAAACCAGCTGTTCGTTTGCCCAACGATGCTGGAAACCCAGTGATGCATGGGCGGATATATGTGTCCGCCCATTTCAACCACGAAAACTGGAAAGGTCAAAAGCCCAGCAATCAGCGTTTGGAAAGCCAAAGCACGCACCTGGGATTGGCGCCGTTCCACTTGTTCTTGGCGTCCAGCACCTGCGACTTTGATCTTGGCCTTATAGCCTGAGTCTGTAATCGCTTGGGCAACGCGCGCTTCAGCGGCGGAATCTGGCAGACCTTGAACAATCGCTTCTTCAAGTGCCAAATTCACACGGGCCAAAGTCACATCTGGCAACGCCAACAATGTACGTTCAACCCGTCCGACGCAAGATGCACAGTGCATTCCGCTAATATCATATGTGGTTAGGGACATATCATGCTTGCCTTTATGACCTGATATAGAATGATATGACGACAAACGTCGCTAAGGACAATGATATGACCTCAATAACTGCCCCCCTTCTCGAAGAGATCCGCAACCGTTTCGCCCATGTGGACAGTTGTCCCTTCTCAGGCCCACGCGTCTTTTTCGAAAATGCAGGCGGAGCATTGACGCTAAATTCAGTCGTTCAAACCAGCGCAAAATTTGCAGCCATTCCCGACAACCAAGGCCGCGAGAATGCAGCGGCAGAGGCACTGATTGGAATTATCAAGAAATCTAAGTCTGATATGGCCACCTTCTTTAACACATCAAACGGTCAATTCTTTGTGGGGGAAAGTGGCACCGAGCTAACCTACCGTTTGATCCGCACTGCTGTGATGGGAGCCGATGGCGGCGCTGTTATAGGGTCCACCGTCGAACACCCTGCCTCACGCTCTGCTGCGCAGCATTGGGCGCAACAAGCTGGCATGCACTACATCAGCGTGGCGCATGACGATACAACCGGTTTGGTAACGGCAGACGCATATGCCGCAAAAATGACAGCAGATGTTAAGGTCGCAACAATCCTCCACACGTCTCCTGTCACCGGCATGGCAATTGATGTTGCCAGCATCACAAAAGCCATCCGTGCAGTTGCACCAGCGTGTTTTATTATTATTGACGGAATCCAGCACGCCAGCCACGGTCAAATCGACATCGACGCTTATGGCGCTGACGGTTATGTTGTCTCTCCTTACAAAGTCTTTTCGCGTCATGGATATGGCGTTGCTTGGGCTTCTGACCGCTTATCCCAACTGCCACTTGAAGCCTTAATTGATGGGCCACTTGAAAATTGGGAGATGGGCACACGAGACACTGGAGCCTACGCAACATTTACAGATGTAATCGATTATTTTGATTGGTTGGGCGGACAGGTTTCTGACACCACAGAACCACGTGCACGGATCGAAGCCGCAGGTGCAGCGATCAAATCGCATGAAAAATCACTGACAGATGCAATGCTCTTCGGGACAGGAAACTTGCCAGGCTTGGCAGAAATTGAAGGTGTCACAATTGTCGGTGGTCAGGATAACCCGTCCCGCGAGGGATTAGTTTGTTTCGCACTTCAAACTGTCCCTGCCTTGGACATCGTCGAAAAATTGAATCAAAGCGGTATTCGCACACATATTCGTAAAGCTGACCACTATTCAGGCAATATTTTAACCCCATTGGGCCTGCCTGCAGCAGTCCGGGTTTCAATGTGTCATTACAATACGGTTGGCGAAGTCACTGCGTTTTTAACCGCAATGAAAGAAATCGCCGAGAATGCTTAACCGTAATGGCCCCCTACGCGGCTTGCGCGTTGTTGAAATGGCAGGCCTGGGTCCCGCACCTTTCTGCGCAATGATGTTGGCTGATATGGGAGCCGAGGTGGTGCGTATCGCTCGCCCCAATCAAAAACCCCTTTTTGGGTTAGAACAAAAACACAATCTATATGATCGCTCGCGTCGGACTCTTACCCTTGATCTGCGAGCCACTAAAGAATTGGCCCAAGCTAAAATCCTGATTTCTAGAGCAGAAATTTTGATCGAAGGTTTTCGGCCAGGTGTGATGGAGCGACTTGGGCTTGGCCCAGATGATGTTACGCCCAACAATCCCAAACTGGTCTATGGACGCATGACGGGGTGGGGCCAAAACGGCCCTCTGATGGATCGCGCAGGCCACGACTTAAACTACATGGCTATTTCCGGGGCACTTTGGTCGATCGGACCTAAAGGGTCGCCGCCTCCTCCACCACAGAACATCATTGCTGACTTAGCGGGGGGCGGTATGATGCTACTGGCCGGCGTTTTAGCCGCGACAATGAGCGCACGGACAACCGGCAAAGGCCAAGTAGTCGACGCCTGCATGTCCGACGGTGCTGCGCTGATGATGACCTTACAATATGGGCTAAATGCTGGAGGCGCATGGGAAGACAACAAGCGAGGCGGCAATGTTCTAAATGGTGGAGCGGCATACTATCGATGCTTTGAAACCTCGGACGGCGGGTACGTAGCATTGGGACCCATCGAACCACAATTCTTTGCAACATTGCTTGAACACCTTGGTTTGCGTGATGACTCAAGGTTTGCACAACAATATGACCCGAACGCTCAAGAAGAAATGCATAAAGTTTTAGAAACGGTTTTTGCAAGTAAAACACGCCATGCTTGGGAAAATATATTAAGCGAAGTGGATGCTTGTTTTGCTCCCGTCCTATCAATGACCGAAGCCCCGCAGCATCCGCATAATATCTCTCGCCAGACTTTCGTAGAAACTGATGGTATTGTTCAGCCAGCACCCGTTCCTCGTTTTGTTGGGACGCCCTCCGACGAGCCAACACATGGGGACGCCGGTCTAATCAATTTTGAAGAAATATTGGAGTGTTGGAAGTAATTACTTTGATTTTCTGTTCAGACAGTTTGCTAACTTGTCGGTCTTGCATAACTCATACGACTTAACAATTCCGAGGTATTCTTGACTTCAAACTTGCGCAGTAGTCTGGCCCGCACATCTTCAATGGTGCGTGGAGACAACCCCAACTCTCGCCCAATTTCCTTACTTGTTAATCCACGGCTCAATCCGCTGAGAACTTCACGTTCACGCTTGGTCAGTTGCGCACCATCTAACTGATCGCGGATCGGCGCAAAGCTCATGACCAGATGCGCAAGTGGATCACCTGGCATCAACGTCCGCGCACGGAAACGGCACCAGACCGGCACACCGTCTTTGCGCCGCATCATCCGTTCGTCGCTATAGCTGCCGTGTTTTTCCATCGCTTTCAGACCAATATCACGGACCCGATCAAATTCAGCGTGGCTGGGATAAAGGATACGGAATGATTGGCCTAATAGGTCGGGGCGATCATAACCTAACATTTCGGCAAACGATGTGTTACACATGCTAATGATACGGTGATGAGACACTGCCATGCCAATAGGCGCTGCATCAAATGCCTGAGCCATCTTTTGTGTTAAATCATTCATTGCGTCACTCCGTGATTATACGGTATTGATACCGTATATGATCGCAGCAATACTGCCAACAGGCAATTTAAATAGGTAACACATGACAACACCTCTTATGGTGCGCATCGATGGCAAACGCGACGATTTGATCCAACTCACACAGGATCTGATCCGAATACCGACGCTTAATCCTCCCGGCGAAAACTACGGCGCGATATGTGATTTCTTGAACAAGCGCCTACAGACCTCTGGGTTTGAAACCCAATTGATCCGCGCATTCGACACCCCAGGTGATAGCGAACGTTACCCCCGTTGGAACATCATTGCGCGGCGCGATGGTACATCTTTGGGCGATTGTGTTCACTTCAACAGCCACACCGATGTGGTTGAGGTCGGGTCCGGTTGGACGGTTGATCCCTTTGGCGGCGAAATCGCAGATGGCAACATCTACGGGCGTGGTGCCTGTGATATGAAGGGGGGCTTGGCTTCTTCGATCATTGCAGCGGAAGCGTTCATCGAGCAATACCCCGACTTTAGTGGTGCCATCGAAATCTCTGGTACAGCCGATGAAGAATCCGGTGGTTATGGCGGAGTGGCATATTTGGCTGAGCACGGTCATTTCTCACCTGAAAAGGTGCAACACGTCATTATCCCTGAGCCCCTTCAGAAAGACCGCATTTGTCTTGGCCACCGTGGTGGCTGGTGGGCTGAGATCGAAACAAAAGGTGAGATCGCGCATGGTTCCATGCCATTCTTAGGCGATTGCGCCGTGCGCCATATGGGCGCTGTAATCCACGAATTTGAGGATAAGCTGTTCCCAATAATGGCGGCCCGCCGCACCGATATGCCCGTGGTTCCAGAGGGCGCTAAATCGTCCACCATGAACATCAACTCGATCCACGGCGGCCAAAAAGAGCAAAGCGATGACTTTACCGGCTTGCCTGCGCATTGCGTACCAGACAGCTGCCGCATTGTGATCGATCGCCGTTTCTTGGTCGAAGAACCACTAGACCAAGTGCGCAATGAAGTGACTGATTTACTCGAAGGATTGCGAGAGACCCGCACAGACTTTGAATACGAATTGACAGAACTGAATTCTGTTCTGCCCTCAATGACCGACAAGACCGCTCCCGTTGTTGAAACGGTAGCGCAAGCGATTGAAGACGTGATGGGAAAGGCACCTGAATATGTGGCCAGCCCCGGAACATACGACCAGAAACATATTGACCGGATCGGTAAGCTGAAGAACTGTATCGCTTACGGACCCGGAATTTTGGAAATGGCGCATAAGCCTGATGAATACATCGGGATCAACGATATGCTCGACAGTGCAAAGGTTATGGGCGCCAGCCTTGAGACACTGCTGTTGCCGCGAAAAAACTAAAAGACTTCTAGGGAGAAAACGATGAAACATTTTGTATCACAACTGGCACTTGCCTCTGCGCTGAGCGTTGCGGGTTTCGCAGCTTATGCCGCTAACACCGATATCACCGTGGCCATGCAGCTTGAGCCACCACACCTTGATCCAACCAGCGCCGCCGCTGGCGCGATTGACTCGGTTCTATATTCCAACGTGTTTGAGGGCCTGACCCGCTTTATGGGTGATGGGTCCGTTGTTGCGGGCTTGGCCAAAAGCTGGGACATTTCAGATGATGGTTTGGTTTACACATTCATCTTGCATGACAATGTTTTGTTCCATGACGGTAGCACCATGGACGCCGAAGACGTTCAATTCTCGCTGAACCGTGCCCGTGCTGACGACAGCACAAATGCGCAAAAAGCACTGTTTGCCGGCATCACAAATATCAGCGTATTGGACACAGCAACCGTCGTTGTCACCTTGGACGCGCCAAACGGCAACTTCCTGTTCAACCTCGCATGGGGCGACGCAATAATCGTGGCACCTGAATCCATTGACGGCATCAAACAAGCGCCAATCGGCACCGGTGCGTTCAAATTTGCAAACTGGGTTCAGGGCGATAAAATCGAACTGATCCGCAATGATGCATATTGGGGCACACCTGCTGTCCTAGAAAATGTAACATTCAAATTCATCTCTGACCCAACAGCCGCATTTGCATCTGTCATGGCTGAAGATGTGGACGCATTTGTTGGTTTCCCAGCCCCTGAAAACCTTCCACAGTTCGAAGCGGACCCGCGCTTCCAAGTATTGGTTGGCTCAACTGAAGGTGAAACAATCCTATCAACCAACAACAAGATGCCACCATTCGACAATGTGAAAGTTCGCGAAGCTTTGGCACATGCCATTGATCGTCAGGCCATCGTTGATGGCGCAATGTTTGGATACGGCACACCAATCGGCACACACTTTGCCCCGCACAATCCGGCATATGTCGACCTGACTGGCACCAGTGCATATGATCCTGAGTTAGCGAAAAAGCTGCTGGCCGAAGCAGGATTTGCCGATGGATTTGAAACAACATTGCACCTACCGCCCCCATCATACGCCCGTCGTGGTGGTGAAATCATCGCAGCGCAATTGGCCCAAGTTGGGATCAAAGCGCAAATCACAAATGTTGAATGGGCGCAGTGGTTGGAAACTGTGTTCCGCGGCAAGGACTTTGGCCTGACAATCGTGTCACACACAGAACCAATGGACATCAGCATCTATGCGAACCCAGAGTACTACTTCCAATATGAAAACCCTGCGTTCCAAGAGCTGATCACGAACCTTAACGCAACAACAGACCCTGAAGCGCGCACTGCTCTTATGGGCGATGCACAACGCATGATTTCTGGCGATTACGTGAACGGTTACTTGTTCCAACTGGCACAATTGTCGGTGGCAAAGGCTGGCGTTCAAGGTCTTTGGGCCAACGCACCAACCCAAGCAACCGACCTAACAGCTGTTAGCTGGGCCGACTGATCGTCGCTTTTAATTCCACAAAAACAGTTCGGGCTTTCAGGCCCGAACCACTGGGCCAATCTGCGGCCCCTGCCCCAATAAGTTTCCTTGTCCATGATCCGTTACACCCTTAAGCGTTTTCTTTCCCTGTGCATCAGTTTGGCTGTGGCATCTTTGCTGATCTTTTTCGTAATCGAAATCGCTCCCGGTGATCCCGCATCGTTTATGCTGGGGATCAACGCACAGCCTGATACGGTCGCCGCACTGCGCGCTGAACTTGGTCTAGATGTACCCAAATTCGAGCGCTATCTCGCATGGACCCAAGGAATGCTAACAGGCGACTTTGGCATGTCTTATACCTACCGCATGCCTATCTCCCAAATGGTCGCAGATCGCCTTTGGGTCTCACTGCCCCTCGCGCTATTCGCGCTGGCCTTATCCACCATCATCGCCCTGCCGGCTGGCATCTACGCAGCCGCTCGTCGCGGCAAGACTGGCGATGTTGCCGTGATGAGCGCCACCCAGCTTGGCGTCGCGATCCCCAACTTTTGGTTCGCCATGATGTTGGTTCTGATCTTTGCGATTAAACTGCGCTGGTTCGCAGGCGGTGGCTTTGCCGGTTGGGACAAGGGGCTGGGAGCAGTCATGTGGTCGCTCACCTTGCCCGCTATTTCACTCGCACTACCCCAAGCCGCAATTCTGGCCCGCGTCATGCGGTCCGCCTTGCTAGATGTGATGAACGAAGACTTCATGCGCACCGCCCGCGCCAAGGGTTTAACCACTACGCAAACCCTGTGGAAACACGGGCTGCGCAACGCGCTAATCCCTGTCCTAACGATTATCGGCTTACAGTTTTCATTCCTCCTTGCTGGCGGGATCATCATTGAGCAAGTGTTCTATCTGCCTGGTCTTGGACGCCTTGTATTCCAAGCAATCAGTGCGAGGGATTTGATCGTAGTCGAATCCGTTGTCATGCTTCTGGTCTTCGCCGTGATCGTGGTGAATTTCGCTGTCGATCTGGCCTATGCCACCGTTGATCCACGATTAAAGGCGCGCACATGAACCGCAATCTTATAATTGGCCTGATATTTTCAGCCATCGCAATCTTGGCGGCTTTGGTATCCTTCATCTGGACCCCATTCGACCACGTCGCAATGAACATCCCCGCGAAACTTCAAACACCAAATCTGATCCATTGGTTTGGAACTGACCACTTTGGCCGTGATATTTTCAGCATGATCATGGTAGGTGCGCGCACCTCGATCGCCGTGGCATTTGTGGCTGTTGGTATAGGCATGGGGCTGGGCATACCATTGGGTCTATGGGCCGCTGCCCGCAAAGGGTCATATGTTGACGAGTTGATCATGCGGGCCAATGATCTTATATTCGCCTTCCCCTCACTAGTTATCGCCATCCTGATCACAGCCACTTTTGGCGCAGGTGCAGTGAACGCCATCATCGCCATCGGCATCTTTAACATCCCCGTTTTCGCCCGCGTTGTACGCGGTGGTGCCATGCCAATCTGGGAGCGTGAGTTTATCCTCGCCGCGCGTGTCGCCGGCAAAAAAGCAGCTCACATTTCGGTGGAACACATTCTGCCAAATGTACTAAACCTTTTGATTGTCCAAGCCACCATTCAATTCAGCCTCGGAATCTTGGCCGAAGCTGCGCTTAGCTATGTTGGCCTCGGCGCGCAGCCCCCGACTCCCAGCTGGGGGCGCATGTTGGCGGACGCACAAACGTTGGTCAGTATTGCGCCACACCTCGCACTAATCCCCGGCTTTGCGATCATCATAACTGTGATGGGTCTGAATCTTATGGGTGACGGTTTACGCGACTATCTAAATCCCCGTACACGGGTGGCGCGAGAATGAGTTTGCTGGACATCACCAACCTATCGCTGTCGATCGACGGAACACCCATTCTGCGCGACGTATCGTTGTCTGTGAACACTGGCGAGATCGTCGCGGTTACGGGCGAAAGCGGGTCAGGGAAATCACTGACAGCTTTAGCGACCATGGGACTGCTGCCTACGAGGTCCCAGACCACAGGCACGATCACATTAGAAGGCCAAGACCTGCTGACGACGTCAGAGGCAGACCTATGCAACATTCGTGGCAACAACATCGGCATGGTGTTCCAAGAACCAATGACCGCGCTGAACCCCGTACAAACCATCGGTGTACAGGTGGCCGAAACTATCCTTATCCACAGCACCATGAGCAAATCCGACGCCATGGCCCGCGCCGCAGATGTGCTAACCCGCGTCGGTCTGCCCCAAGAACAATTCCCGTTGTCGCGCTATCCACACGAATTATCGGGCGGGCAACGCCAACGCGTTGTCATCGCAATGGCAATCGCCTTGCGCCCCAAACTGCTGATCGCAGATGAACCGACAACCGCGCTGGACGTTACCACACAGGCGCAGATTTTGGACCTACTTCAGGACCTCGCGCGTGACTACGACATGGGCCTGTTGATGATCACACACGACCTTGCAGTGGTGTCTGATATGGCTGACAAAATCGTGGTCATGCGACTGGGCGAAGTAGTGGAACAGGGCGAAACCAAATCACTGCTCACGAACATGCAACACGCCTATACCAAGATGCTGTTTGCGGCTTCTAGGCATCAAGTCGAGTTACCTAACCTTCCTGCATCTGATGTCTTGTTAAGCGTCAAAAACGTGGTGCGTGATTATACAACTCCACGCAAAACGGTGTTTGGCTCCAAGGGGGTTTTCCGTGCCCTTAACGGAGTTAGCTTTGACATTAAACGCGGGGAACGCCTGGGGTTGGTCGGCGAAAGTGGATGTGGTAAATCGACCATAACACGGTCTATTTTGGGGCTAGAAAACGTACAAGACGGTGAAATTACCTTAGACGGAGCACCCGTATTTACGGGCCGAAAACCCAATCTTGCGGTTCGGCGTAAGATGCAGGTGGTGTTCCAAGACCCATTTGGCAGCTTCAATCCCCGTCACAAAGTTGCGCGATTGATCACTGAACCATTTCACCTGCATGAAACACCCCTAAACCAACAAGAACGTCAGAGATTGATCAACCAAACGCTGACTGCCGTGGGCTTAAACCCATCTGATGCCAACAAATACATCCACCAGTTTTCGGGTGGCCAACGTCAACGGATCGCAATTGCGCGCGCCCTGATTATCCAACCGGACCTGATCGTTTTTGACGAAGCGGTTAGCGCTTTGGATGTATCAGTGCGCGCTCAAATATTGGATCTGCTTGCAAACCTTAGCGCCAAATATAACCTAACCTATCTGTTCATCAGTCACGACCTTAGCGTCGTGCGCACGATCACCGATAGAGTCCTTGTGATGCAGCGCGGCGAAATTGTTGAACAAGGCGAGACCGAACAGGTTTTCACCGCACCCAATCACCCCTACACTCAGGAATTGATCGCAGCAGCACCTGTCCTGCCTGATCTGCAACACCTGAAGGGATAGCCGATGAAAACCATTAATTTGGCCGAAAATCTGGGACAATTCTCGAGCCACTGGGATCCGCATGTAGTCGCAGATTACAACGGAAACAACGTGATGGTTGTCAAGTTTCAAGGCGAATTTTCGTTCCATATTCACCCTGACACTGACGATTTTTTCTTAGCGCTAAAGGGCGAAATGGAAATGGACCTTGAGGGTCAAAGCCATACCGTCAAAACAGGCGAACTATTTATCGTACCAAAAGGCATCACCCATCGCCCCCGTGCAGAAAACGAATGCAAAGATTTGTTGATCGAACCAAAAGGTGAACCCAATACTGGCGATCCAGAAACCGCCGCGCGCAAGCCGCACATCTGATAGGAACGCCCATGCAACCCGGCCCAAAGAACCTGATCACAGACGTAAAAGGTCTGCGTGTAGGCAACGCCCAAGATGACACACTGAAATCCGGCTGTACCGTTGTGACTGCAAACACGCCGTTCACTGCATCTGTGCATGTGATGGGTGGTGCACCGGGGACGCGGGAAACAGACCTTTTAGCCCCTGACAAATCAGTGGCTGCTGTAGATGCTTTGGTTCTGTCTGGCGGGTCTGCGTTTGGTCTGGATGCCTGTTCGGGCGTGGTGGATGGATTGCGCAGCGATGCGCGAGGATACAAGGTTTTAGATGTCATCATTCCCTTGGTACCCGGGGCAATTCTGTTTGATCTGCTCAACGGCGGGGACAAAGAATGGGACGCAAACCCTTACCGCGACTTGGGCCACAAGGCGTATCAAAGTGCATCGACTGATTTCAGCCTTGGCACGATTGGCGCGGGCACTGGCGCTTTAACTGGTTCGCTAAAGGGCGGCTTAGGGTCTGCTTCACTGGTTTTGGACAATGGTGCGACGGTTGCCGCATTGGTCGCGACGAACCCTATAGGCAACGTCACAACCTCAAATGATCGTCACTTTTGGGCGGCACCCTTCGAGATTGATGCCGAATTTGGCGGTGTTGGAACGGACCCTGCAAGCGGCCTTGGCCGTAACCTTAACAGTCGTAAGATGGCCGCATTTATGGAACGTGCCAATACGACTATCGCAATTGTGGCTACCGACATGGTTATGGACAAAGCACAATCTCAACGCGTCGCGATCGCCAGCCATGACGGGATTGGCCGCGCGATTATCCCTGCACACATGCCCGGTGATGGCGATGCAGTTTTTGCCCTGTCCACAGGCGAAATTGAGATGCAAAACCCTGATTTTGATCTGATGATGATTGGACATGCCGCGGCCCTATGCCTATCACGCGCCATTGCCCGTGCCATTTTTGAGGCAACTCCTGCCCCAAACGACCTGCTGCCATGTTGGCGTGACCTGAACACAGCGAAAGACACATCATGACTGAAGATATGTATGGCTTGCCCGTTACCAACGCC
>Ga0257120_1002152_pt1 | contig 12142 bp, 10 predicted proteins | sample SI106_10metaG_FD_190153 | JGI IMG/M metagenome (GOLD analysis project Ga0257120, IMG submission 190153) | Marine microbial communities from Saanich Inlet, British Columbia, Canada - SI106_10 | ecosystem: Environmental > Aquatic > Marine > Inlet | place: Canada: British Columbia | collected... | reverse complement strand
TTTAAGGTTTTAACCACCAAGCAATTTGACAACATTACATACGAACGTAAAGGATACGTTAATTTAATAAAATAGTAGGTATTGTACTTATGTAAAAGCAGAGCATTATGCTTTTAAATTGCATTTATTACAAGTTTTACAGGTAGAGCCAGCGCAAGCTTGGCTTTTCTTTTTGTAAATGTAAAAACAGGCTCCAATAAATAATACAGCTATAATTAGTAAGTCCATCAGCTAAAAATAGAATAGGTTATTAATGCACCAAGGTAGGCTATTCCAGTCATTCCAAGTGTTTGAATTATTGGCCATTTCCAAGAATTTGTTTCTCGTTTAACTATAGCAATGGTACTAGCACACTGCATCGCAAAAGCGTAAAATATAAGTAAAGATAAGCTTACGGCAAAAGTATACGTTGGCAATCCAGTAGTGCTGTTTTTTGCTTGTCTTAATTTTTCTAGAATAGATTTAGTGTGGTCTTGTTTACTACCAACACTGTAAATACTAGCCATGGTACCTACAAATACTTCGCGGGCAGCAAACGAAGAAATTAAACCAATTCCAATTTTCCAATCATAGCCCAAAGGTTTAATCGCTGGTTCTATCCCTTTGCCTATGTACCCCAAAAAAGAATGTTCTAATTTATAAGCAGCTAAAGCGTCTTGGTAAACCGAAGTATCTTCACTTAGTTCTGATTGTGTCACAAAATCTTCTGCATTGTTAAACTTATCACCAGGTCCAGAACTAGCCAAAACCCATAGAATTATTGATACTGCCACAATTATTTTACCCGCATCAAATACAAAACTTTTGGTTTTTGTTAGTAAGGTGAGTAGCAGGTTTCTAAGTTGCGGAATCTGATAGCTTGGAAGTTCTATTACAAATACCGCGTTAGAATCTTGTTTTATTAATTTACTTAATACTACAGAAGCAATTATGGAACTTACAAATCCTAATAGGTACATGAGCATTAGTACAAGGCCTTGAAGATTAAATCCAGTTGTACTTGTTTGTGGAATCATTAAGGCAATTAGAATTGTATATACAGGTAATCTTGCTGCACAAGTCATAAAAGGAACCACAAGTATGGTTATGAGTCTTTCTTTAGCATTGTCAATATTACGTGCTGCCATAATAGCCGGAATGGCACAAGCAACGCCAGAAATTAAAGGGACAATACTTTTACCGTTTAATCCAAATCGGCGCATAAAACGATCCATAATAAAAACCACACGAGACATGTAACCCGATTGCTCTAAAATGGATATAAAACCAAATAAGATAGCAATTTGAGGAACAAAAATCACTACACCTCCAATGCCAGGAATTAAGGCTTCGCTTATAAGATCGTTTATTCGATTTTTAGGTAAGGCAGTACTGATCCAGTTAGCTAAGTTGCTAAAAGAAGCATCTATATAATCCATAGGTATTGATGCCCAGGAATAGATGGCTTGAAACATTAAAAAGAGAACAGAAAAGAAAATTAAATACCCATAGTATTTATGGGTGAGTATTTTGTCAATTTTTTTGGAGAGGCCGGAATTCGATTTATCGTCCTCTAATACCCTAGCTAACAAAAAATCTAAAGCAGTGTATCTATCTACAGCTTCTTGTTTTAATAAACTTTCAGAATCTATTACTGTTTTATTTAATAATTGTTCAATTTTTTCCTGCTCTGGTTCCGAAAAAATTTGATGCGTATGATGATGATGAAGGACTAACCATGCCCAATAGTCGTTTTTTATAGATTCAATATTTCTGAGCTTTACATGGCTTTGGTCCTTTAATTTAAACGAACTTTTGTAAGAGCTAGTAGTCGATATTTTGGCAATTGAATCTTTTAGGTTTTTTAAACCCCTATTTTCTTTAATACTTGTTAAAACTACGGGACATTGGTAAAAGCTAGACAATTCTTTGTCGTCTATTCGAAGTCCTACTTTTTCTAATTTATCAATTCGATTTAGTATTAGAATACAAGGAATCTCTAAATCGACTATTTGACTGAATAAGAATAAATTACGTCTTAAATTAGTGGCATCTGCTACATATAAAATAGCATCAATTGGATCTTTAAGATTCAATATTTCATCGAGTACTATTTCCTCGTCTAAAGAGTAAGGTTCCAGGCTATAAGCACCAGGTAAGTCAATAAGTTCTAAAGTTTCCGAACCTATATTTACCCGTCCTATTTTTCTATCTACAGTTATACCTGGGTAATTTCCTGTAGATTGATTTAGCCCAGTAAGGGCATTAAAAATACTTGTTTTTCCTGTATTAGGATTTCCAATTAATACAACCTTTCTCATAGGGATTCGATGTCAATTTTCCTGGCTTCTTCAATTCGAAGTGCAATGTCGTTACCTCCAATTTGAATGCACAAAGGATCCGAAGACGGAGCTTTCATCTTCAACACAATTTTTGTATTACAAGTACAACCCATTTGAATCAGCTTTAAAGGAATGTTTTCCTGCTGATTTTCTGCAATAATAGCAGTTTCGTTAACCTCTAAATCGGCTATTGTTCTTTGTTTTTGCATACCGCAAACACGCTTAAGGTTGAATCTAATAAATAGTGTAGTACTTGTAAAAAAAAGATCCTCTCATTTTCACGAGAAGATCTTTTCAAACTTTTTAATAGTTTACATGTGTATGACCTCACCGTAAGCATCGGCAACAGCTTCCATTACAGCCTCACTCATGGTTGGGTGTGGGTGTATAGATTTAAGAATTTCATGACCGGTAGTTTCAAGTTTACGAGCAACAACAGCTTCTGCAATTAATTCGGTAACATTTGCACCAATCATATGGCATCCGAGCCATTCTCCGTACTTAGCATCAAAAATCACTTTTACAAAACCGTCTTTATGTCCAGCAGCACTTGCTTTACCCGATGCAGAAAAAGGAAATTTACCAACTTTAATTTCATAACCAGCATCTTTAGCAGCTTGTTCTGTATATCCAACAGATGAAATTTCTGGTGAAGCATACGTACAGCCTGGAATATTATTCATATCCATAGCCTCTACATCCATACCAGCAATTTTCTCAACACAATTAATCCCTTCTGCCGAAGCTACATGAGCTAATGCAGGTCCAGGAATTACATCACCAATAGCAAAGTAACCTGGTATATTTGTTTGGTAAAAATCGTTTACAAGAATTTTACCTTTATCTGTAGCAATACCTACATCTTCCAATCCGATATTCGTAATATTTGCCGTAATACCTACTGCAGAAAGAACAATATCTGCCTCGAGAATTTCTTCTCCCTTTTTAGTTTTTACGGTTGCTTTACAAACACCTGTAGAGGTTTCAACCTTTTCTACAGAAGCATTGGTCATTACTTTAATTCCCGATTTCTTGAAAGATCGTTCTAATTGTTTAGAAATATCAATATCTTCTACGGGAACTATGTTTGGCATATACTCTACAATAGTTACATCTGTACCCATAGCATTGTAAAAATAGGCGAATTCTACTCCTATGGCACCAGAGCCAACAATAATCATTTTCTTTGGAGCTTCGCTAAGCGTCATCGCTTCTCTATAACCAATAATTTTCTTTCCATCTTGTGGAAGGTTTGGCAACTGACGCGAGTGAGAGCCTGTAGCTAAAATAATATTTTTAGCATCGTGAGTTGTAGCAACTCCTTTGTCATCGGTTACGACCACCTTCTTTCCTGGGGCAACTTTTCCTAATCCTTTAAGAACTTGAATTTTATTCTTTTTCATTAAGAACTCAATACCCTTGCTCATTCCACCAGCAACATTTCGACTTCTTTTTACAACGGCTGCAAAATCAACATCAGCCTCTGGAACTTTAATCCCATAGTCATCTGCATGATTTATATATTCGAAAACTTGAGCACTTTTAAGAAGTGCTTTGGTTGGAATACATCCCCAGTTAAGGCAAACACCTCCAAGGCTTTCTTTTTCTACTATGGCAGTTTTAAGGCCTAATTGTGATGCACGTATAGCAGTTACATATCCACCAGGGCCACTACCTACTACAATTAAATCGAAGCTCATATCGTATGATTTTATTTAGTTTTACACAGATTGCAAAGCTAATAAATTCATAGTTGATAAACTGATGTTTTTTTACAGAAGAGTGTATCTATTTATAATTATTCTACAATCGTATAATTAAAGTGCTTGATCGTCTTATTTATTCTTATTTTCTATCTCAATTAGGTCTATTTCATAGGGATTCTATTAACTTTGCAGATTATTAGATTTTTACCATGAAAAGACTCCCTATATTCGTAAAAGATGAAACGGCACCTTTGGAAGCCGTTGTGCTAGGTATTGCTGTTGATTTTGGTGGTACTCCTTTACTAGAAGATGCTTACGACCCGAAGTCTAAAGAAAACATACTTGCTGGAACCTTTCCTTTAGAAGAAGATATTGTGAAAGAAATTGAAGCTTTTAGTAAAATTTTAGAAAAACACAAGGTTACGGTATACAGACCTGAAAACATTAAAAATTACAATCAAATTTTTACTAGAGACATCGCTTTTGTAATCGATAACAAATTTGTTGTTCCAAATATTTTAAAAGATCGAGCTAAAGAGTTTGAAGCAATTTCGTCTATTGTAGATTTAATTGAGGATAATACACTTGTTAAAATGCCAGAGGAAGCTCGTATAGAAGGAGGCGATGTTATGCCATGGGACGACTGTATTTTTATTGGAGTTTCTAACCAAGAAGACTTTCAGAAATACACTTGTGCGAGAACCAACTACCAGGGAGTTGCTTTTTTACAGAAAACATTCCCCGATAGAACCGTTGTATCTTTCGAACTCAACAAATCGGATACCAAACCTAGAGACAATGCCTTACATTTAGATTGTTGCTTTCAACCTATTGGAACCAACCAAGCCGTTATTTATCCAGGTGGTTTTAAGAATGAAGAAGACGTTCAGTTTTTGGTAGATTATTTTGGAGAAGATAATATCATAAAGATCACTAAAGAAGAGATGTTTAACATGAATTCTAACCTTTTCTCTATTAGTCCTGAAGTAATTGTATCAGAAAAAAGTTTTACAAGACTTAATGATGAATTGCGCAGGCGTGGCTTTACGGTTGAAGAAGTGCCTTATGCAGAAATTGCTAAGATGGAAGGATTATTAAGATGTTCTACATTACCATTAAGAAGACAGTACAATGACTAAGCAGATTACCTCGCGTATTATGATGATTCGTCCCGTAGCTTTTCGTTTTAACGAACAAACTGCCGAGAATAATTATTATCAAAAAGTAATAGAAGGCCTTAGTAATGAAGATGTTCAGACGAAAGCCCTCCATGAGTTTGACGTATTTGTTAGGCTTTTAAAAACCAATGGTATTGAAGTTATTGTTGTAAACGATACTGTCGAACCAAATACACCAGATTCTATATTTCCAAACAATTGGGTTTCTTTTCACCAAGACGGTCGGGTAGGTTTATACCCTATGTGTGCTGTAAATAGACGTTTGGAAAGAAGACCTGATATTTTACAAATCTTAACCAAAGAACACAACTTTCAGATAACAGAAGTACACGATTTTTCTCATTACGAGAAAGAGAATATATTTTTAGAAGGAACAGGCTCTATGTTATTAGATAGAGTTAATAAAGTTGTTTATGCCGCTTTGTCTTTTAGAACAGATGCTAAAATTTTAAACGAGTTTTGTAAAAAGTTTGATTATACAGCGCTTACTTTTACTTCCAATCAAACGGTTAATAAAGAGCGCCTAGCCATTTACCATACAAACGTAATGATGTGCTTAGGAGAAGGCTTTGCTGTTTTATGTGCAGATACAGTAGACCACAGCAACGAGCGTAGTATTTTAATTGCTAGTTTAGAAGCCTCTGGTAGAGAAATAATATACATCAGCGAAAACCAAAAGCATCGTTTTGCAGGTAATATGTTACAGGTTATAAGCCAAACAGGACAAAAGTATTTAGTGATGTCTAAGTCGGCACACGAATCTTTAAATTCGGATCAAGTAAAGCAACTAGAAAAATACAGCCAAATACTTTCGAGTTCTTTAGATACTATTGAAGCTTGTGGTGGTGGAAGTGCACGTTGCATGATGGCAGAAATATTTTTACCTAAAACCGTATAAAATGAAAGACTTAGAAATACGTTTAGTACAACCCATACTTACAGCGGTTAAAGAATTATTTAACGCTGATTTAAATCAAGATCAAGTAAGTTTTCAAACAACACGTAAGGAGTTTGAAGGTGACTTGACTCTTGTAGTGTTTCCATTTGTTCGATTTTCTAAAAAAGGACCGGAACAAACAGCAGAAAACATAGGAAAACACCTAGTTGATAACATTGATTTTGTAGAAAAATTTAATGTAGTTAAAGGCTTTCTAAACTTGGTAATTTCAGAATCGTACTGGTTAGATACATACGCTAAAGCTCTTACCGCAGACAACTTTGGTATAATAGAAGCGACTGAAAAGGACCCACAAATAGTGGTTGAATATTCCTCGCCAAACACAAACAAACCTCTTCATTTGGGGCATGTTCGAAATAATTTATTGGGCTACTCGGTAGCAGAAATTATTAAAGCCAGTGGTAAAAGAGTAAAAAAAGTTCAGATTATAAACGATCGTGGTATTCATATTTGCAAATCTATGTTGGCTTGGAAACGATACGGCGATGGAGAAACACCCGATTCAACCGGTATAAAAGGCGACCACTTAGTTGGTAAGTACTACGTTCGTTTTGATAAAGAATACAAAAAAGAAATTACGCAGCTGTTGGCTGCTGGTATTTCAGAAGAGGATGCCAAAAAGGAAGCACCATTGCTTATAGAAGCTCAGAATATGTTACGCGCTTGGGAAGCAAAGAATACAGAAGTTGTAGCTCTATGGGAAATGATGAATTCTTGGGTTTACAAAGGTTTTGAAGCTACTTACCAACAAATGGGCGTAGATTTTGACAAGCATTATTACGAAAGTGAAACCTATTTATTAGGTAAAAAGTACGTCGAATCTGGTCTGGAAAAGAAGTTGTTCTATAAGAAAGATGATGGATCTGTTTGGGTAGATCTAACAGAAGAAAAATTAGACCATAAACTGCTTTTACGTGGAGACGGTACTTCCGTATACATGACTCAAGATATTGGTACTGCGATACAGCGTCATTTAGATTTCGGTTTTAATGAAATGGTTTACACCGTAGGTAATGAGCAAGATTACCATTTTAATGTTTTGTTTAAAATATTAAACCGCTTAGGATACACTTGGGCAAAAGATTGTTACCACCTTTCGTATGGTATGGTTGATTTACCAAGTGGGAAAATGAAATCTCGTGAAGGTACTGTAGTAGATGCAGATGACTTGATGCAAGAAATGATTTCTACAGCTAAATCAATTTCAGAAGAACTCGGAAAATTAGAGGGCTTTAACGAGCAAGAATTGAATTCTATATACGAAATGATTGGTATGGGTGCTTTAAAGTATTTTATTTTAAAAGTAGATCCTAAAAAAAGAATGTTGTTTGACCCTTCAGAATCGATTGATTTTAGTGGAAATACAGGGCCGTTTATTCAATACACCCACGCACGTATTTGCTCCTTACAAAGAAGAGCTTCCGATTTAAAAATAACATCTAGTCCTGAATCGAAACTCCATTTAAAAGAGAAAGAATTACTAAAAGTACTTTTACGTTACCCAGACGTAATTCAAGAATCTGCCAAAGAATATAGCCCGGCAATAGTAGCAAATTACTGCTATGATTTGGTGAAAGAATACAACCAATTTTACCAACAAGTACCTATTTTTGGAACTGCAAGCGAACAAGATAAAGCCTTTCGAATTGGTCTATCTGGTTTGGTAGGAAATGTCATTGCTTCTGCAATGAATTTATTAGGGATTACCGTTCCTGAAAGAATGTAAATTGATTTTTTAAGCTTAATTACATAGCAAATGTTTGAAAATTTATCCGAAAAATTAGACAAAGCCTTTTCCGTATTAAAAGGACACGGAAAGATTACTGAGATTAATGTTGCAGAAACCCTAAAAGAAGTTCGTAGAGCTCTATTAGATGCCGATGTTAGTTTTAAAATTGCCAAAGAATTTACTAATAAAGTAAAAGACAAAGCAATTGGTCAAAACGTTTTAACTTCTTTACAGCCCGGCCAATTAATGGTAAAACTTGTTAAAGACGAGCTATGCCAATTAATGGGAAGTCAGGCAGAGGGAATTAACCTGGAGTCCTCAACTTCTGTTATTCTTATCGCGGGTCTTCAAGGTTCTGGAAAAACAACTTTTTCTGGAAAATTGGCCTTGTTTTTAAAGAGTAAAAAATCTAAAAACCCACTTTTGGTTGCCTGCGATGTTTACCGCCCAGCTGCCATTAACCAGTTAGAAATATTAGCAGAGCAGGTTGGCGTTGCTGTGTACACAAACAAAGAAAGTAAAGACCCAGTTGCAATTGCAAAGTCAGCCTTAGCCTACGCAAAGCAAAATGGACACAATGTAGTAATTGTAGATACAGCAGGTCGTTTAGCAATAGACGAGCAAATGATGAATGAAATTGCAGCAGTTAAAGCGGCAGTAATTCCTCAGGAAACCTTATTTGTTGTAGATGCCATGACTGGGCAAGATGCCGTAAATACCGCAAAAACCTTTAACGATAAATTAGATTACGACGGAGTAGTACTAACTAAATTAGATGGTGATACGAGAGGTGGAGCTGCTTTAACGATAAAATCTATTGTAAACAAACCAATTAAATTTGTTGGTATGGGAGAAAAGATGGATGCATTAGATGTATTCCATCCAAACCGTATGGCCGATCGTATTTTGGGAATGGGAGATGTTGTCTCATTAGTTGAGAGAGCTCAGGAACAATTTGATGAGGAAAAGGCACGCAAGCTCCAAAAGAAAATAGCTAAGAACCAGTTTGATTTTAACGACTTTGTAGAACAAATTGGTCAGATTAAGAAAATGGGGAATGTTAAAGATCTTATGGGAATGATTCCTGGAATGGGCAAGGCTATGAAAGGGGTAGAGATTGAAGACGATGCTTTTAAACATGTTGAAGCCATGATTGGCTCCATGACTAAAGATGAACGCGCCACTCCAAGTCTCCTAAATGGATCTAGACGCCAGCGAATTGCCCGAGGTAGCGGACGAACCATTAGCGATGTAAATCAGCTAATTAAGCAATTTAACGACATGGGTAAAGTAATGAAGATGATGCAAGGCGGCGGGATGAAAAACATGATGAAATCAATGGGCAAAGGTGGCGGAATGCCAAACCCTCCTTTAGGAAGATAAAATTTGTGCTATGAAGCTATTAGACGGTAAATTAACATCCAGTATACTAAAGGATGAAATCGCAATTGAAGTAAGCGAGATTATTGCAAACGGTGGTAAAAAACCCCATTTAGCCGCAATTTTAGTAGGAGGCGATGGCGCTAGTGAAACTTATGTTAATGCAAAAGTTAGCGCCTGCGAAAAAGTAGGATTCGATTCCACACTTATACGGCTTGATGCTTCTGTTGCGGAAGATATTCTTCTGAATGAAGTACGAAAAATTAATAACAATCCACGAATAGATGGACTTATCGTTCAGCTGCCACTTCCTAAGCATATTTCGGAGGTAAAAGTAACAGAAACAATTCTTCCAGAGAAAGACGTTGATGGTTTTCATCCAGTAAGTTTGGGTCGTATGATGCTCAATTTACCTACTTTCCTTCCTGCTACACCAGCAGGTATTATAGAGCTGTTAGATCGATACGAAATAGAAACCTCTGGAAAACACTGTGTTGTTATTGGTCGTTCTCATATTGTAGGTTCGCCCATGAGCATTTTAATGGCGCGAAACACAAAAGTTGGAAATTGTACAGTTACTTTAACACACAGTAAAACTCAAAATTTAGAAGACATTACCCGTAGCGCAGACATTCTTATTGTTGCGCTCGGTAAACTTGAATTTGTTACTGCAAATATGGTAAAACAAGGTGCTGTTGTTGTGGATGTAGGAATTACAAGAGTAAAATCTGATAAAACTAAATCGGGCTGGAAACTAAAAGGTGATGTAGCCTTTGATGAGGTTGCACCTAAATGCTCCTTTATAACCCCTGTTCCAGGTGGAGTTGGTCCAATGACTATTGCCTCGCTTCTTAAGAATACACTACAAGCGTCTAAACAAAACCAATAATTTAGAAAGAGGCATCAGCCTCTTATTTTATGAGCTAATTATCTCAAAAGTGTATATTAGCCTAATACTAAAAATTAAATTATGGATAACAGAATCGATCATCTATTATATCAGTGGTTATTAGATTTAGGCTTAGCTGAAAATATAGCCAATGGAGTTCAATTTTTAGTAGAACTAATTGTTTTAGTTTTACTCTGCTTTATTGCAGATAAAATTGCCAAGAATATATTTGTGCGTATTGTTTCGGCCATAGTAAAACGCACAAAGTTTGTTTGGGACGATGTTTTATTAGAAAATAAAGTATTTGATCGACTGGCTCATCTTGCGCCTGCATTAGTTGTTCAGGCAACTGCTGGTTACGTCTTTATAGATTTTAAAGACTTTATTCCTTTTATTATTCGCATGGCAGATGCCTACATGATTGCTATTGGCCTTATGGTAACGATTTCTGTATTTAACACACTCGACCATTATTTTAAACAAACTGAAACTTTAAAAGACAAGCCAATAGATTCGTATTTTCAATTGGCCAGAATGGTGGTTTATTTTATTGGTGGTATTCTAATCATTGCCAAAGTTATAGATAAGGATCCTCAGGGAATTTTAACTGCAATGGGTGCATTAACGGCCGTTTCTATGTTGGTGTTTAAAGACACCATTTTAGGATTTGTAGCTTCTATACAATTGTCTGTAAACGATATGATTAGGGTAGGAGATTGGGTTTCTATGCCCAAGTATGGTGCTGATGGTGATGTAATTAAAATCACACTTAATACCGTGAAAGTTCAAAACTGGGATAAAACAATTTCTACCATACCTACCTATTCCTTCGTTTCAGATTCGTTTAAAAATTGGAGAGGTATGGCAGAAGCTGGAGGACGCAGAATTAAACGATCTTTAGTAATTAAATCCGGATCTGTTTCATTTTGTGATACTGATTTAATATCAAAATTTAAAGAATTTGGTTTGATTCGTTCTTATATTGAAACTAAAGTAGAGGAGATCAATACATTTAACCAATCGGGTAATTACAACAAAACCTACCTAATTAACGGAAGACAATTAACCAATATTGGAGTTTTTAGAGTTTATGCAGAGAGTTATATTGCAAGTTTAAAAACCATTCATCCGGATTTAACTAGAATGGTTTACCAAACCGAAGGAAATGAATTTGGCATTCCTATTCAAATTTATTGTTTTACCAAAACAACAGAGTGGGGAGAGTACGAAAACGTGCAATCAGATATTTTTGATCATCTATATGCCGCTGCTCCTCAGTTCGGTTTAGAAGTATTTCAACATCCATCTGGAGCAGATTTTAATAAACTGATTCACTAAACTTTCAAGATAAATCTAGTTTGAAAATCTAGTTTTTCTGATTTATTTCCATGAATCTATATTAATAAATTGTTCTGGTATGATAGAAGTTCGAATGATTACAGCTTTAGAATGCTATCCTATTCGCCAAAAAGTGCTGTGGCAACACAAAAACATTGCAGATTGTTCTATAGAAATAGACAATCAAAACGGCGCTTTTCATTTAGGTGTTTTTGAAAATAATGAACTGCTTTGTATAGGTTCCTTTTTTAAACAAAATAAAGCTCAATTTTCAGAAACAAATCAATACCGTTTAAGAGCGATGGCTACCTTAGCTAGTGCTCAAAAAAAGGGACTTGCAAAAAAACTCTTAGCACACGCTTTTGAAGAATTAAAAGCTCGTAAACAGGAACTTCTTTGGTGCGATGCTCGAATTATAGCTACAGAATTTTATACTAAAATGGGATTTAACAAACTGGGTAATTCGTATGAAATACCCATTATTGGCACCCATTACCTTATGTACAAAAACATTGCGATTTAGTCCGACTCGGTACTTAAATGTTGTTCCAGCGCAAACTCATCTGGAATAAGAACTTGACGAGCTTTACTCCCTTCAAATGGACCTATAATTCCTGCCGATTCCAGTTGATCAACAATTCTA
>Ga0257120_1002144_pt1 | contig 12165 bp, 9 predicted proteins | sample SI106_10metaG_FD_190153 | JGI IMG/M metagenome (GOLD analysis project Ga0257120, IMG submission 190153) | Marine microbial communities from Saanich Inlet, British Columbia, Canada - SI106_10 | ecosystem: Environmental > Aquatic > Marine > Inlet | place: Canada: British Columbia | collected... | reverse complement strand
TCTCTACCAAGCTGGCTCATTCCGGCAACGATAAGACATAGAACAGCGAGCACCGAGGCTAGCGGGCATGTTCGAAAGAAAGCACCTAGACGCCACATTGTCATCACGAGCGTCTGAGCAACACTGGCACCCTTCTCTGCTGCAACCCTATCCTGTGAGTCTAACTCGCCACGAGCCTGCGCCTCGATCAGACGCTGAATGGGCGCAATTTGCGCCTCATCATGCACCCAAACCACCTGCTCTCCTGACTCTTCGCTTACCTGCAATTGATAGCCAGATCGGTTCAGCGTGGCGATTACTGGCCGCAGATCAAAGTCGAGCGGCACACTGGCAGCACGAACCCTCTTCATAAGGCGCACTTGTTCATGATTACCTAGCCTCTACTCTTCTTTTTCGAGGCGATTACCCCAACCAAGTTTTGAACGGCAGGCGCCATAAAAGGAGTGCTCTAGGGGGTGAATGAGTTGCAATGAACTCGACGACTTACGAATCAGGATTTCGTCGCCGGCTTGCGTCTCAAACACTTCCTGACCGTCACAGCTAATCTGAGGGCGGAGGTTTTCCGTTGCAGCAACAACAAGCTTAATTTCACAGTCACCATCGACCACGATGGGTCTGCTATTAAGGCTATGCGGATACATTGGGACCAGCACGATCGCGTTGAGTGTTGGGTGCATAATTGGCCCGCCAGCGGAAAGCGAATACGCTGTAGAGCCTGTCGGTGTCGCCACGATAAGACCATCGGACGCCAGACTATAAACAAAGCGGCCATCGACAAATAATTCGAATTCAATCATCTGAGCGGCGTTACCTGGGTGGAGCACTATGTCGTTAAGCGCCATTCCCAAAGCACGCTCCGTGCCATTTTCTTCGCGCTTAGACGCGGCCAACATGAAGCGGCGGTCGACACTAAAATTGCCATTGAGAACCTCTTCGAGGCCGTCTTCTATTTTGCTTGGCGGAATATCGGTAAGAAAGCCGAGTTTGCCGCGGTTAATCCCGATCACAGGTATCTGCGCCTCGGCGATTGTCTTTGCCACGTGCAACATGCTGCCGTCGCCGCCAACCACGATCACGAGGTCTGACCTATCTGCGAGCGCATCACCATCGCAGTGACTATCGCCGCGGTTATTAACAAGCCCGGCAGTTTGAAAATCTAGCACCGAGGTGAGCCCGCGACGCGCTAAATAATCGAGGATCCGCTCGAGCGAGTCGACAACGCCGTCGTGTCCTGGGCGCCCAACTAGCCCTATATTTTTGAAAGGTGTCATTTCGAGAACAATCCTAAGCCGCTAAGCCGATAAATGAATGGGAAGAGTATAGCATGCGAGCCCCAGACACGGCTCGATGCACGCAACGCGTGAGGGGCTTTGCAGTAGCGAGTGCTGAAAATCCTACGGCTCGATCGAAAGCCAGTAAGGAGCCTGTGGATAGATGATCTCTCTGGCTGATTCTTCACCTTCTGAGTCGATGCTTGCAACTTGGTAAGCAACGAAAACAGCAAGACGTTCGCCTGCAAAAACGCTGCCTAGGCGTAATCGGTTCATGATAGTCAGCTGCTCGATCGCATTGAGTGGCGCACTGCCGCCGAATGCTTCGAGTCCTTCGAGCGTGCCATCCCACAGATGCACTTTACCCTGAGAACTGAGCTGATAAATGTCATTGCTTGACTCCAGTGCGAGCAGCACATGCACCGACCCTCGCATGGCAATATGTTTAGGATCGACGATAACCTCAGCCTGCAGACTCACGAGATCGTCCACGGAAACCGTATTACTGAGGCTGCGCAATCCATCGCGGCTTGCGCCAATCGCAATAGATGCCTTGGTTGCTTTGCCACTTAAAGTCTTTAGTGCACGCGCAGGCAAGCGCCCGAGAATGGAGTCGGAGTAGCGCCCGATCTGATGGCGCACAAGATTAAGCGCACTGACTGCGTCTGAGGCACCTGCCTCTCCCTCGGCTATACCACAGCGAGAATCGCCGCAGGCAAGGCTTGGAGACGAGAATACGCCCGCTTGAGCCGCTGTGCCAAACGCCGCGGGCAATGCCATAATTGTGGCGAATTGATTCTCGATACCGTAACCCGTGGCAAAGTCGAATGTGCCGCCTTCCCCGTCTTCGCGCAGTGAGTGTGTGAGCCCCATTAAATGACCTACCTCGTGTGCCACGACGATATCTAAGGGGCAGTCGATCGCAAGCACGGCGGCCGCGTAGCGCCGTTCGCTTGGATCAGAAAAATCGCCTTCCGCACCATACCCACCCACAGGTGCGAGTCCGCATCGCGATGCCGCATACTCGAGCGGGCGGAAGTGAAGCACAATGTCGCCGCCGTATTCGCTGCGAAGTATTTCGATGTTATTAAACGCATCACCGCGCCGCGCAAGCAGGTCATCGAGCGTTGTTGCCATATCGCGCGAATCCGACGAGTTGGCAGCCCCCTGGTAAACCACTCTTAGCAAAAGGTCGACACCGCTATTTATAAAGGTTTGGTTTGCGACTGCTACGAGCTGGTTTATGCGCGTCTCGACGCCGTACGAATAGGCTTCTCGTGCGCCCTCAGAATACAATGCGATGACATCGATCACGGTCGGCGCAGTAGTCAGCGACGCCGAATCGTTGGCGTCAGTTCCAAGCAGCGCTTCATTAAAATCGCTTAGGCCATCAAGATCTGAATCGAGTCGAACATCGGCAACGACGCGTATGCTGGCATCTGCGCGCAGGGTTTCGTCTAGCAAGGCAGTACTTTGCAAGAGGCTTGGAGTGGAGGCGCCCGTGCTTACAGCCAATTCCACGCGCTTGACCGACCTGGCAGCAATAGCGCCAAGGTTGCAGCGAAGAACCTTTTGGGCAGAGAGGCTAAGCGTGAGCTTACAATCGGCTGCGCCCCAGCTTAGCTCGGCAGCCTCTGGCAAAAAGTACAACTCAAAATAGTGCCCGTTTGCTGCGGAGGCAGAAGTGTTCGTTACCGTCACTGCAGCAACAACGCTTCCGCCGCGGTAAACCGCGCGTTTTTCGAACATGTGAGAAATAGATAATCCGGTCACCGCAGCACTCTCTATGCTCGGCCTCTGACTACTGTAGAGGTCACTCTGGGCGTTATTCAGGCTCTCGATTTTAAGCGCGTCTTCTTTATGGCTCATGTTCTGCAACGATAGCAGCGGAAAACGCTCACGCTCATCGCGAACGCTATGATCAATAAGTACATAGTCATTCTGCAACTGCTGACCCTGCAAACTGGTCGGCCGATAGAACCAGCCTTCATAGTCTTGAGCACCTCGCGCTGCCTGCAACTGAAAGACCTCGTCTGCGGTTTTTAAATAACCGAACAGACTAGCACCGCTAAAGGTTAGGAGAAGCTGAACATCGGAGCCGCCTATTTTGGCGTGCGCCTCGACTACTTTGTCGCCGTTTTTGAGCTCATTCGCGCGGTCGATAGTGAGAGCGATTCGCCCTAGCGTGCCGAGATCGAAGGCAACGATATCGCCAAATTCAAGCGTCTCAATCGCCGTCACCGCAAGCTTGACCGCTTGCGTCTGCTCTGAGAACTGCGGACGAGGGACTCCCGCGGGAGAGGAATCGCTTAGTGTAAACAACAGCTGCGGTGGACTAGGTTCTAGCGCGCGCAGTGGCTGCGAGGTCGCGCCGACGACGGCGACAGCACTCAGACCTAAGAGACAGACGAGCAGGCGTCGGGAGCAAGCGAGGGCTTGCCTCGAAAGCCACTGGGATGACGCGCTGATTAGGCTGGCGAATAAAGAACTCATGCCCTAGTGTAACTGAGCCGTGGGAAAAATTACCAGCGTTTGCCGAGCGGGCCCAGCGCCTAATTTCTGCCACCAACTCACGCATTATCAGAGACTTAGTCACCTACCTTATGATCCCGCCAGTATGAAGGGCAATAATTTGACACCCCGGTGCATACACACCTTTCGCTATCTGGTCACAAAGCGCGTAGAAGAGCTTGCCGGTGTAAACAGGCTCTAGAGGGATTCGCGTGACCGCTTCGAACTCGCTGACAAAGGCATCGAGCTCGGCTGTACGCCTCGCATAACCACCAAAATGATAGCGCTCGTCGACATGCCACCGGACCGCCGCGTCTTTTTTAGCACCAGTCGAACAAGACTCAGCACTCACAAGGTTCAACCACTTGGCGGCCTCGGACCGCAAATACCCTTCGGCGCGAAGCGCCGCTACCCCACAGACTTGCGGTGTCTGGCGATTAGTCTCGTCGCTACCCTGCAAACCATGTACAACACCGGCAAGCGTTGTTGCGGTGCCGCAGCTCAGGGCCACAACGCGCGTAGCTGGCTCGGCACCCACGCTGTCATACGTCTCGTCGAAAACGGACCAATCAAGGTATTGCACAATTTCGGCGCACCCCTCGACCGCGAGAAGATTGCTCCCGCCCTCGGGAATAATTTCTACATCGCCGTATCGCGCTAGCAGTCGTGAAATCACCTCTGGCGACTCTTTTCGGCGATATTCTTCGCGTGACATTGAAACAAGCTGCATCCCCTGCGCAGCGGCAAAGGCGAGAATCGGATTGAGAGGCTCGACAATTTCTCCACGAACGACGCCAATTGTCTCAAATCCGAACGCTTTACCCGCCGCCGCAAGTGCATACAAATGGTTTGAATAAGCCCCACCAAAACTCAGCACTCGGTGCTTACCGCGCGCGCGAAAATCATCAAGATTGCGCTTGAGCTTAAACCACTTATTGCCATGAATAGTTGGGTGAATTTGATCGAGTCTAAGCGCAGCAACGCAGACCCCGTGCGCCGAAAAGAGTGGATGTGAAAGCCTGTCGAGTTTGGGCGAATGGATAGTGATCATAACTGGTGACGGTAGCTCTCTGGGTAGGCACTTTCGACGCTAAGTTTTGGGCACCGGCTTTCGTATAGCTTATCAGAATGTCTACGAGCACGGGCTAGTGAGAAGGTCTTGCGAGAGGTCTTACGAGCGGTCTTACGAGGGATCGGTGCTTGAAAGGTTTTATAGCGCCGAGGGCGAACTAACATCGCGGAAAAGAATCAGGAGGGTAGACTGGGTTGAACTGGAGTGTAGGTTTTTTTGAAGAGGATATTCGACTGCAATGCAAAATATGGCGGACCGGACGGGACTCGAACCCGCGACCCCCGGCGTGACAGGCCGGTATTCTAACCAGCTGAACTACCGGTCCGCAACTCTTGCAATGTCCTCGTAGCGGCCTTTTTATGAAGGCGAGTTGTTCGGCTCGCCTTCGGCTACTACGTGGTTCCAGCTTTCAAACAGCGCTGAGAAAGCGTGCTCGAAAATTGGTGGGTGATGAGGGATTTGAACCCCCGACATTCGCCTTGTAAGGGCGACGCTCTCCCAACTGAGCTAATCACCCGTGTCACAGAGAGAGGCGCATTTTACCGACTATCGGGGGTATGTCAACAAGATGTGTGCATCGGGTTAAATAAAACCCCTCTCGTGTTTTGCGAAACCCACGAGCTCACGCAGAGCAGGTCACACAACGACCAAATTCCACTCGCTCAGCGCCGCTGCGATATACAGGCAATGGCTAAATCGCTAGAATAAGCGCCCGCTGTTTCTTTGTTTGGTTGCCGGTTTGGCTGCCTTTAACTTATGCCACGATTACGAAGTCCGACATTATGCGATTGTTTAAAGAGTTCACCTTCGAAGCAGCTCACCGGCTACCTAACGTGCCCCCAGAGCACAAATGCTCTCGGCTCCACGGCCATTCGTTCGTCGTTAGGATTAGCGTTCAGGGTGAGGTTGGCGAAGAATCGGGCTGGGTGATGGACTTTGGAGATATTAAGGCGGCGTTTCGACCTATTCTCGAGCGCCTCGATCACTACTATCTCAATGACATACCAGGCCTTGAGAACCCCACCAGCGAAAACCTTGCGCGCTGGATCTGGATAGAGCTTAAACCCGTACTGCCTCAGCTGTGCGAGGTCGAAATACGCGAAACCTGCACCAGTGGCTGCATCTACGTCGGTGACTAAACCCAGCCGCTAAGCCCAGCCGCTGCACATCGACGCTTTACATTGACGCTTCACATTGGCGCTTCACATTGGCACTACACGGCAATAAGCGCGGCAACCTCAATCGACTCGTCGGCTAAGCGCAAGGCAGTGACCGCTGCGCGGTCTTTGACTAGTTTTTTCGCCAACATAAATTCCTTCGGTCGCCCAACGCAGTCAGCAGCGATGACCACACCGTCTTTTAAGTAAAATAGCGCAAAGCCGTTTTCACTCCCGACCTCGGGCGTGCCGCGAATGGCAAGCTCATCGAAGCCATCGCTCAAACCGACCATTTGCAGTTTAATCTCATACTGATCTGACCAGAACCAAGGCACTGCGTCGTAGGCGATTACCTTGCCGCAAATATTCGCTGCGGCCACGCGCGACTGATCCGTGGCATTCTGAACTGACTCGAGCAGCAGTGGACGGCGATAGAGCGCACTCGGATGCCGCGCACAGTCACCTGCCGCGTAAATATTCGCATCGGTTGTTTGGGCATTTTCATCAACCAGCACGCCGCGGTCGGTGGCGAGCCCGGCCTCTTCACACAGGCCAACGTTGGGAATTACACCAATTCCGGCGATAACAAAGTCAGCCTCATACTCCGAACCGTCTGCGCAAACAACAGACTCCACCGAGCCGTGACCCCCTAGTTCGCTGACCATCGTATTGGCAACGATCGTCACTCCCCTACTGGTATGAAGCTGTGTCATATACGCTGACATTACTTCGCTTGTTACGCGCTCAAGAACGCGCTTCGCCGCCTCGATAACGGTCACCTCGAGCCCCATGCTGCATAAAACAGCAGCTGCCTCGAGCCCAATATACCCACCGCCCACGATGACTACCTTTCGATCCGGAGTCGCCAGCGGCCGGAATTTTTCGATATCGGCTGCATTGCGAATCGTGAACACGTTATCGAATTTCTCGCTGCCGGGTAGCGTGCGCACAGTGGCGCCAGTGCAGATAGCAAGCTTGTCATACTGACGAGAACTGCCATCGGATAAGAGTACGATTTTTGCGTCTCTGTCGAGTTTCTCTACTCGGGTGGAGAGCATCAATTCAACGTCATTATCAGTAAACAACTTTGCAGGCCGGAGACGGATCTCATCTAGCGTCTTTTTACCCGCGAGGAGTTCTTTAGACAACGGAGGACGATGGTAGGGCAACTCATCTTCTTCGCTGATGAGTAAAATCTTACCCTCCCATCCCTCTCGGCGGAGCTGCAGGGCTAAGGTCGTGCCGGCATGGCTCGCGCCGACAACGATACAAGTTTGCTCACTCATTTACTGACTCCTAAAATTAATACTTTATCGAGAGAAGACTGAGTTCAAAGCGACCAGTCAATCTCTCCTCTGCCTCGCTCACGCAGAAATTGATTGCATCGAGAAAAGGGCTTGCTGCCGAAGAAGCCTCGATACGAAGACAGCGGCGAAGGATGCGGACTCTCGATAACGAGATGCCTCGTCGCATCGATGAATTTTTTCTTACTTGCAGCAAACTTGCCCCAGAGAATAAACACACAAGGCCGAGAGTCTTTCGCGACCACCTGCATGATCAGATCCGTTAACTGTCCCCAGCCAAGCGTTTCATGAGAGCCTGCATCCCCCGCCCTCACCGTTAAAACACTATTCAGCAGCAATACTCCTCGACCCGCCCACTCGCTCAGATCGCCCTCTACTGGCTCGAGGACATCTGTATCGTCTGCAAGTTCGCTAAAAATATTGCGCAGCGAGGGAGGTATTTTATGACCACGTCGCACGGAGAAACAAAGCCCGTGCGCCTGACCCCCGTGATACGGATCCTGGCCGAGTATTACGGTTTTAACCCGCGCCGGCGATGTTTTCACTAATGCCGAAAAAACTTCATTCAGGCCTGGGTAAATCAAATATCCCGCGTCAGATTCAGCTTTCAGACTGCGCTCGATCTTTGCCAGCAGAGCCACTACGCTCGCCTCGCTCTGCCCAGGCAATGCCGCAAGGCTCGCTAGCCATTCCTGCGGCATCGCCTCACTCAAACCATCATAAAAACCAAGAGTGCTCATCGCGCGCCCGAAGCGCTAGTCTTGCGCGTGCAGCGGACGCATGTGTGGAAACAACAGAACATCTTTAATCGATGCGCTATCGGTAAACAGCATGACGAGTCGGTCGATTCCAATACCCTCACCTGCCGTCGGTGGCATGCCGTATTCTAAGGCTCGAATATAGTCTTCGTCATAGTGCATAGCCTCGTTATCGCCCGAGTCCTTCTGCGCAACCTGCGCCCTGAAACGCTCGGCTTGGTCTTCGGAATCATTTAATTCAGAAAAACCGTTGGCCAATTCGCGTCGACCGATAATAAGTTCGAAACGATCGGTGATCTCTGGATTATCCTCATTGCGTCGCGCTAGCGGCGAAACCTCGATTGGGTATTCTGTAATGAAGGTAGGTTGATCGAGTTCGGCCTCGACTTTCTCTTCGAAAATCTCCATCAGAATCTTGCCCTTACCCCACGCCTTGTCGTAATGCACGTCGAAACTATCGGCAAGCGCCATAAGCGACTCTTTAGTTGCAAACGCAGCGTCGTCTGTAACACCGCAGTATTTCTTGATGGCGTCGACCAATGAGAGGCGCGCAAAAGGCTTTGAGAAATCGTATTCGGATCCCTGGTAGCGCACCATTGTTGTACCGAGAACCGTTTCGGCTATCGTTTTAAATAAATCTTCAGTGAGATCGATGAGATCCGTGTACTGCGCATAGGCCTGATAAAATTCGAGCATGGTGAACTCAGGATTATGACGTGTAGAAAGCCCTTCATTGCGAAAGTTGCGATTGAGTTCGAAGACGCGATCAAAGCCACCGACAACCAAACGCTTGAGATATAGCTCTGGAGCTACCCGTAAAAACATGTCTTGATCGAGTGCGTTGTGATGCGTGACAAAAGGTCTTGCCGTGGCGCCACCCGGAATTACCTGCATCATTGGCGTCTCGACCTCCATAAACTGATGCGCCTCGAAATAGTCACGTATGCAGCGTACGATTTTCGAGCGCATGGCGAATATTCGGCGCGACTCCTCGTTCACTATTAGGTCGACATAACGCTGGCGATAGCGCATTTCGGTATCAGTCAGTCCTTTAAACTTATCCGGCAGTGGCCTGAGCGACTTGGTTAAGAGGCGAAAACTCGCAACGCGGATTGTGAGCTCGTCTTTGCCTGTTTTAAACAGCTCGCCTTCGAGGCCTATGATGTCGCCAAGATCTAATGCCTTAAACTCCTCGACTAACTCTTCCGGGAGCGATTTATTGTTCATGTAAAGCTGCATCTGCGCAGCCCCGTCTTGAATCACAGTGAAAGGGCCGCGCATGCGAATTATGCGCCCAGCAACCGCCACCTGAACCGCCTCGCTTGCGAGGGCCTCTTTGTCTTTTGCATCGTACTGCGCAATCAGTTTTTCTGAACTCGCCGTTGGCGTAAAGTCATTAGGAAACGCAATGCGCTTCTCGCGAATCGCAGAAAGTTTTTCGCGTCGTGCCGCGATTAACTTATTCTCATCATGGGCATCCACGTTAGCGTTGTCAGTCTGATCTGTAGTCATAGTTGCGTCTGTCTTATTGAGACCGGCATGTTGTCCGGTGTTATGAAAATTAAGCGTTAGTAAGCGTTTATAGCCCCATCTTGAGACTTGCTTCGATGAATTTGTCGAGACCACCATCGAGCACGGCACCGGTGTTGCTCACCTCGACGTTTGTGCGCAGATCTTTGATGCGTGACTGGTCGAGCACGTAAGAGCGAATCTGGCTTCCCCAGCCGATGTCTGCTTTAGACTCCTCTACATCTTTCGCTGCGTCTTTACGCTTAAGCTCTTCCATCTCGTAGAGCTTTGCTTTGAGCTGTTTGATCGCGGCGTCTTTATTCTTGTGCTGCGAGCGCTGGCTTTGGCACTGAACCACAATGCCGCTCGGCTCATGCGTTAGGCGCACGGCGGAATCTGTTTTGTTCACGTGCTGACCGCCTGCGCCGCTCGAGCGATAGGTGTCTACGCGCACTTTAGACATATCGAGTTCCACTTCGATATCGTCGTCGATTTCGGGCGCTATAAATACCGAGGCAAACGAGGTGTGTCGACGACTTCCTGAGTCGAAAGGGGATTTTCGCACAAGTCGATGCACGCCCGTTTCTGTCCTCAACCAACCAAAAGCAAACTCCCCTTTGATATGCAACGTGGCGCTTTTGATGCCAGCGACTTCGCCGCCGGAGACCTCGAGCACTTCGGCATCGAAACCCTTAGCTTCGGCCCAGCGCAGATACATTCTCAGGATCATTTCGGCCCAGTCCTGCGCCTCGGTGCCGCCCGAGCCTGCTTGAATCTCGAGAAACGCGTTGTTAGGGTCCATCGCACCGGAGAACATGCGTCTAAACTCGAGCGCTTCGAGACTTGCCGTGCGAATGGCGAGGTCACTCTTAGCCTCTTCAAACAGTTCAGTGTCGTTTTCTTCACTGGCCAGTGCCAGCAGGTCTTCGATATCCCCCAGACTGCCCTCCAGACCGTCTATGGTTTTCACCACGGCCTCTAATGCGGAGCGCTCTTTACCGAGCGCTTGGGCATACTCTGGCTTGTCCCAAACGGCTGCTTCGCCGAGCTCCATCTCAACCTCAGTTAGCCTTTCGCGCTTAGTTTCGTAGTCAAAGATACCCCCTTAGCGTCTCGGTTCGAGCGCGAAGGTCGCGGAGCTGGGTCAAATGCGCATTGATTTCTAACATGGTGAGCTTCCGAAAATTCTAAACTACGGCGACTATCAAGCTAGGCATTTTACTCGAAATTGACAGCAGTTACGAACGCGAGCTGCGCTTGTGACGTGGTAAACTGGTGCTATTCTTTTTCGCGCGGCAAAAAACCGAATGGCATCAGAAAACAATACGCCCGCAGGTGAGACCTCCAAACAGCCTGCTACTCTGATCGTAGCCAATGCACAGCTGTCTTGGCTCGACACTGGCCTGCCCTATTCTTTGGATTTTGACGACACCTATCATTCCTCCGAAGGCGCACAAGCCGAAAGCCGTTACCTGTTTTTGGATGGCAACCGAATAACGCAGCGCTGGCATGAGGCTTACGAGTCCGCGAAACGCGTTGTCGACTGCTTTACTGTCGCAGAGCTCGGTTTTGGCTGCGGACTTAATTTTCTCGAAACGCTACAGCGCTGGACGCAGGCGCACAGTAAACCTCACCGGCTGCATTACGTTGCCTTCGAAAAGCACCCCCTCACGCATGCCGACCTTACGCGCGCGCTCGAGCAATGGCCAGATCTAGCGGCATACTCAGCTCAGCTGCTTAGGCAGTATCCGGAACATAGCGCCGGCTGCCACCGACTCTATTTCGGTAATGACGTAACGCTCGATCTCCACTATGGCGACGCTTTGCAGCGCATCAGCGCCATGTCCAGAAGCCAAGAGACAACAATAGACGCGTGGTATCTGGACGGATTTAGTCCCGCGCTAAACCCTAGTCTCTGGGATTTAGAGATTGCGCGCGCCATGGCGTTGCACAGCAAAGAAGGCACGACAGCGACAAGCTACAGCGTTGCCGGCAGCGCACGGCGCGCGCTCATTGAGGCGGGGTTCAGCGTTACCAAACGCGCGGGCTTTGGCAAGAAAAGACATAGCCTTAGCGCGGTTTTTGAAAAACCTGCTTCAAATTCTCCCGCCCTTTTCGGCGCGAACGCTCCTGTGCCTTCCCGCGCCAATGCTGTCGAAAACCGCCCGAATTTATCGGCCACCGCTCAGCCTAAAAACGGGACAAGTCAGTCTGGAGCAGCCAACGGTGGCTACGATGTGCTGGTGATTGGCGCGGGGCTTGCCGGGTGCAGCACCGCTGTTGCGCTCGGTCGACGAGGTTTGACAGTGAAGCTAATCGATTCGGCGCCGCGGCCAATGTCCGGCGCCTCGGGGATTCCGCAATTGGCTTTAAGACCCAGACTTTTCCGCTCGGCGGAGAGCGGTGCAAGCTTCTTTCTCAACGCCTATTCGACTGCACGAAGGTTCTACGCCCATCTAGACGCATTGGGACAGGCAGCCATAACCGCGTGGCATCCAACAGGTGTCGTGCAATTGTCCGGGGCGTTGAATAAAAAACAGTCGCTCACCCCTGAACTAGTTAGCGCACTGTATGACCCGCGCA
>Ga0257120_1002140_pt1 | contig 12179 bp, 12 predicted proteins | sample SI106_10metaG_FD_190153 | JGI IMG/M metagenome (GOLD analysis project Ga0257120, IMG submission 190153) | Marine microbial communities from Saanich Inlet, British Columbia, Canada - SI106_10 | ecosystem: Environmental > Aquatic > Marine > Inlet | place: Canada: British Columbia | collected... | reverse complement strand
TCTAGTGGTGTATCTAGTGGGGAGGTGGTTGTGTCACTTGTTCGTCTATCTAGCGTTACTCTAGCGCGTTAGAGCCACGTTCTCTTTGCAGCAATAGGATTCTTTGAATACAATTATTGCGTGCGTGTGATGTGCTCGTGTGTGATGCGTGTCTGCGTGTGCGTGATGCGTGTGTAGGCGTATGCGTGTGAGTGTGCGTATGTGCGCGCGTGGGTGTGGGTGATGCGTATACGGGGGTACACGGGTACAGGTATCGACTTTTTGTTAAAGAAATTTAAAATTTTATATAATATATAACCCCATATCTCCGTACATCTCATGCTTTTTTCACTGATTACAGCATATATTATATATAGTAATATATTATATATATGTCGGAAAATGCTAAAACTGCACTGTTCACCCTTGTAACTCACTGTAACTCAACATCTTAATGCTCGAGCATATGCTAATAGTATTGCTAAGTGCATATGCTATTAATGAATAGATATATGAATCTTATTAACATTTAAAATTATCACAATATATTTAGTTAGGTTTGTATCATATTAATTTAATTAAATCAACTATGTCAAATAAAGTAGACTTCTCACAGGCAAAGCCTTTAGAGTTAGACAAGAATGCTCAAGTAAAACAAATGCAGGCTGCTGCTTTGAATCAGAAAAGAGCTGAAAGAAAAGCTTTACGTATTGATTGTTTACACTTGGTTGTTACTGGCGGTTACGCTAAGAGCGCTAAGGATGCAATTATTGAAGCTAAAGAATTAGTGACATTCGTTACTAGTGAGTAAGATTATATTTCTTATAGGCAAGGCTGGTAGCGGTAAAGATACCGTTGCCAAGCTATTTGCTGATGGTGGCTACAAGAGATTAGCTTTTGCTGATGCCCTTAAAAAAGATTACTACTCTGAGTTCTGTGTTAACTACTGCTCTGATACTGAAGACAGGGATTTCAAAGAGAAGCATAGACAGGGCTTAATAAACTACGGTGAGCACATGCGAAACACTCAGGGTAAGAGCTACTGGATAAAGGAAGCCTTCAAGAACTACGATGGGGAGGACCTAATAATAACTGATGTGAGGAGGGATTCTGAGGTAAACTTTATAAAATTACTAAAGCTTTCTTTGTCTAGGGTATTTTTTTATTATATTGATAGGCATGTGGAAGACAATGATGGGTTAACCTTATTGTCAATAAAAGAATCAAGGTCTCTTATAGATGGAATTATAGACAACAACGGAAACCTTAAACAACTAAAAGAGAATGTTAAACAAGTTAGTAGACAGATTGAACGAAGAGCTAGACGAAAGTCAGAAAATAGAGCTGGTAGTAAAGCTACTGTCCTCGATGTACTCAGAGAACTCTGATTTTGATTTTGGATTAATGATAGCCCTGGATGAGTCTTACGATGACGAAACGAATTTTGAAGGGTTTGTGTTTTGTACAGACATGGAGGCTGAAAAGTTCTCAAGTTTGCAAGACAAGATGCTAGACATGTTTCTAGAAAACCATAACATAAATACAAAAAAGTTAATTGATAACGTAAAAGATATTTTAAATAAAGATAAAGATGGAGAAGACGAGAGCGCTAGTCCGCAAAATAACTAAGGGTGACTTTAAACAGGGCTTATCCTACTGCATAGGTCAAAAAATGAGAACCCCTGCTGGAGAAATAGAAGTAGTAGACATTGTTATTGATACTGAGTGGCAACAGACCTATGGAAAAATTAGGTACAATGTGTATGTTGAAGTAGACAATATGATTAGGATATGGAAGTCATTCCCTGAGCACGATGTTACACTTGAGTATGATTTATCAATAGAAGGATTAAAAAAATGGTAATAATAAAAGAGAAATACGAAAACTATACTCCGTTAGGAAACGAGGTATACCTAGACCTTGATTCAGAGACCAACGATACGATTATTGTTAATGGTGAAGAACTATACCTTGACACAGCGTTTCAAAGGATGTGGCATGCTAGACAGTGGGGAGAAGTTAGATACTTCCCTAGACGCTTTAAAAAAGAGGGTGAGGACGGTATTGAGTTGGTTAAGGGAGATAAAATGTACTGCCACCACTTCTTAATTGAAAATAGACAGGCAAAAGATGTTATGGGAGAAAAACTATACTTCATTCCCTACCCTATGTGTTTCTGTGTTGTAAGAGATGGAGAGATACATATGCTTAACCAGTACATACTAGTTAAACCAATAGTTGAGCCAGAAGAAAAGTACATGACTAAATCTGGCATTATGATTAAACCAGAAGCAGAAAACATAGAGCGTATTTGTAAAGTTGTTAAAACAAACGCAACAAGCGAAGAGTACGGGATAAGAGAGGGTATGATTGCTACTTTTTTAAACGATGCCGACTACGCAATGGAAATAGAAGGAGAAAACTACTGGGTAATGAGAAACAAAGAAATAGAATTAGAACTACCAACTTATGAAAAAGAACCATTCGACATCGAAATCAACTAATCAAGTAGCATTAGAAAGACTTTTAAATGCTGGTAAAAAAGCCTTTGACCTTTTACTAGAAGAGGTAGAGAAGCCTATAGATTCAGAACTGCGTGATGACCAGGCTAGGAATGCCATGAAATCCAAAAAGGAATGCTTCATGGATGCCAAAGATATACAGGCTGAAGTGCAAAGACTAGAAGCTTCATTGTCTGGAGAAGAAATTCCAGAGGATAGCATAGATGAAGAGAACACTTTTAAGGGTGGGTTTGCAGAAAAATTTGCAAAAATGAAAAATCAAAAATAAAAAAAAGGGGCAAAAGCCCCTTTCTCTTTATATACAATAAACAACTATGATATTACGTGGTCTTCCATTGTTGAAGCAACCGCAGTAGCAATGTTTTCATCAAGAGCCAATATAGAAGCTGGCTTACCACCACTCTTAAGAAGAAGCTGTGCTTTGCCAGAAGCGTTATCAAATCCAGAAGAAATGTTTTTACATCTAACCAATCCAGATACAGAAGTGTCAGGGAAAGCAACGGTTTGACCGTTAACATTCAATGACGCTACATCAGAAACAGTTAATCCACCCATATGTTGAATAAAAGATAATTTAAGACCATCTAAAGACGTTTCAATTTCTAAGTAATCAACAAACCCAGAATCTAATCCTGCAAAGTTGTTATTAGAAGTGTCGTAGAAAGTTGCCCAATCATCAGCAGAAGCACCGCCAGCGATAGCACCTTCATAAGTTAAAATAACTCTATCCAGGTTTACCATAAGGTTTACTTCAGAAATAGTAGTAGCATCATAAGCAACACCATTTTTCTTGTTAACCTCAACAGCTCTTAACTGATTAGACTTAGCAGAAAGACCAAATCCATCTGCCATGTTTACGCATGGCTCAACAGTTGTGATTTTAATAGGAAGTCCACCATACGCTGGGTCAGCATAAATAAGTTCACCTTGAACACGATAAACAGGTAGGGTTAAACCAGTAGCTCCTGTTGTAATGTCTTGTTTAGTGTTAGCAGCATAGTGAGCTTCTGAACCGTGTAAAAATACATTGTCAGCTCCAGTAATTTTTTGCTTGAAAATTTTACCAGGAGTAAAGTCAGAAGAAGCTATGTCAAAAGCGCCTACTGCATTTCCTACATCACCAACACGAATGTATTCTCCGCTAGTAAGACCGTGAGCTGTAATTGTTAGTGCGTCAGTTGCAGCAGTTGCTACTGTAGCATTAATTCCTAGAGCGGTCTCTACGTTTGTTCCGTAAATAATGTGCTCAGAACTTAGCACCATTGTTTTTGCTTCAGCGAGTGTAGTACCGAACTCTCGGCTCCCATACTGCAACACGCTTACGCTTATAAGATTTGCCATAATAAATAATTTTTATAAATAAATAGTTAGCCACAAAGATAGAAAATCAAGTTGCGATATACAATTAATCTTCGTACTTTTGCATATTAGTATAATTCAATCTATGCAAAACAAACCAATCGTTATAAAAGATGGTGACGAAGGAGAAGTTCTTTTAATCTCAGATTTAAAAGTTTGTATTCCCAAGAAACCAGCAGCAAAGGATATACTTTTTAGTAACCTTCCTGTTAGCGAGCAAAAATGGAAAAGAACAGAGATTCCAGAAAATTGGGATTCAATGTCTATTTCAGAAAGAGAAACATTTGCTTCTCAAGAGTTTGAAAGAAGGCTTAACGGTTTGTGGTTTATGAACAATGGCGTACCAACTTATATTAGTGGGGTACACTATTACTACATAAACTGGTGTAAGATTGATGTTGGCTATCCTGACTATAGGGATAGAGACAGAAGGTTCTTTACATTTTGGGAAGCGTGCGTAAAAGACGCAAAGTCTTACGGTATGATTATGGTAAAGCATAGGCGAGAGGGTGCGTCATGGAAAGGGGCAGCTATGGCTTTGTATTACATAAGTCAAAACTTTAATGCACACGGAGGATTGTTATCTAAAACAGGTAAGGATGCTAAGGATTTATTTGAAAAGGTAGTTTATCTTTTTAGAGGAATGCCTGAGTTTTTTCAACCTATTATTGACGGTACGGATAATCCAAAGTCAACATTAAGTTTTAGGAAGCCTGGAGAAAAGATTACAAAAAATAATAAAAAGGTTTCTAAATCAGAAGCTCTTGAGTCAAAAATAGACTTTAGAAATACCAGAGACAACTCTTACGATTCTACTAAGCTAAAGTTTTTCATGTCTGATGAAGCTGGAAAGTGGAAGGAGGCTAGTTTGAAAAAGAACTGGCAAATTGTAAGACCATGTTTGACTCAGGGAATAAACATTTATGGTAAGTGCTTTATGCCGTCTACTGTAAATGAAATGACAGAAGGTGGTGACGAATTAAAAGATGTTTGGAATGATTCAGACATAAAAAATAGAGATGCTAACGGCTATACACTCTCAGGACTATATAGATATTTTACCCCTGTTTATGATGGGTATGAAGGTTTTATAGATGAGTACGGAAACTCTGTAATAGAAACACCAGAAAAACCACCAAAAGCTATAGAGGGTCACTTAATAGAGGTTGGCTCTAAACAATATTTTGAAAATAGAAGAGATTCTATTACTGATACAGCTAAGTTGTCAGAAGAAAAAAGACAATATCCTTTTAGCTCTGAAGAGGCTTTCAGGAAAGAAGGAAATACAAGTATATTTGATTTAGAAAAAATATATCAACAATTAGATTACTTGGAAGATTATGGAAGTCGTTTTGTTACAAAAGGAAACTTTATATGGATGAATGGGGTTCAAGATTCAGAAGTTACATTTAAACCAGATAAAACTGGAAAGTTTCTTATTAGTTGGGTTCCGTCATCAGACGAGCAAAACATGTACTACGACAAACTAAATAGTCCAGGTAATAAAGACACAATGGTTGCTGGGTGTGACCCAGTGGACCACGACACAACAACTGATGGTAGGCGCTCCGATGCGGCTGCTTACGTTTTTAAAAAGTTCGGTATGGACTCGGAGCATTCTCACTCTTTTGTTTGTGAGTATTTAGCGAGACCGCCAAAAGTAAAGATTTTTTACGAAGACATGATTATGATGTGTAAATTTTATGGGTGTGAGATATTAGTCGAGAATAACAAGATAGGACTAATAAATCACTTTAAGGAAAGAGGATACGAGGCTTACCTTATGCAAAGACCAGAACACACACATACTAAGTTTAGTAGAAAGCAAAAAGAATATGGAGTTCCAACGAGTGGTAGGGTTGTTATTAACGCAATATCTGACTCTGTTCAGGCTTATGTTTATGACTTTGTAGGTTATAATCAAGAAAATGAAATAGGAGTTTGTTATTTTGAACGACTACTAAAGGACTGGTCTCAATACGAGCCAGAAAACAGAACGAAATACGATAGTACAATTGCTAGTGGACTAGCCTTAATAGGCGCTAACAAGAATGCTAGAAAAAAAGAAAAAGAAAAGAAAGTGTCACAACCTTTTTTAAGAAGGTATGATAACTCTGGAAATATGTCAAAACTTATATAATTAATAAGATGTCTAAAAAACAAGGTATTTACGCTGGCTATCCAAACCCTTTAGCCTCCGCAGAAGAAAAAATGAACCCCGAGTATGGTTTGCAGTATTTTAAAAAAATGTATGCAGATTTTGCTGGTGAAGATGGAAGTCTTTATGGGTCAAGAAGAAGAAGGTATATTGTTAACAGGGAGTATGCTGAGGGTATGCAAAATGTTGGTAAATACAAAAAATTACTAGGAAACAATGGTGACTTATCTTACCTATCTCTTGACTGGGCTGTTGTTCCTGTTATACCAAAATTTGTAGATGTAATTGTTGGTGGATTAACAAATCAAGATTACGAAATAAAATGTACTGGTATTGACAAAGTATCTCAAGACGAAAAACGTAAAGAAGAAATGAGATTGTCTGCCAAGATGATGCTTGCAGATTTCACAAAAGACCTAGAGATAATGACTGACATTCCGCTAGGGGGAGACGAAAAGATTCCTTCAGATGCGGAAGAGTTAGAATTACACATGCAACTTAACTATAAACAAGCTGTTGAGATTGCTATGGAAGAAGGAATTGGTCTTTGTTTTTCTATAAACAACTGGAAAGAAACTACTAGAAGAGTTATTCGTGATTTAACCGTGGTTGGATTTGGAGCTACAAAAACTTATAGTGACAAAGAAGGTGTTCATGTTAGATATGTTGACCCAGCAAACTTAGTTGTTTCTCACTCTAACGACCCAGACTTTCAAGACATGTCTCATGTTGGTGAAGTAAAATACTACACAATACATGATATAAGAAAAATGGCTGGTAATTATTTTACAGAAGCAGAGTATGAAGAAATAGCTTACGGTGTTGCTGGTAAAAATGATAACCCAACAGATGTTCCTACTCAAAAAACATATTACAAAGGATATGAAATGTATCAATATGACAGCTTTAGAGTTGCGGTATTAGAAGGTGAGTTTAAAACGGTGGATAATTTAAGGCATGAGAAAAAATATAATTCTCACGGAAATTATACTATAAACAAAAGAGATTCTAAATATAAGCTTCCTAAAAAGTCTAGATATAAAAGAGAAATTTTAGACAATCCTGTAGAGATGATTTACAAAGGTAAGTACATTTTAGGAACCGAATTTATCTTTGATTACGGAAGGGCTGAAAATATGATAAGACCTAAGTCTAACAAAAGCAAAGTTAGAATGTCTTACTCTATATATATGCCTAATCAAATCAACTTAAACAATAAGTCTTTAGTTGAAAGAATGATGCCTTTTGCTGACCAAATACAAATTGCGCATTTAAAAATTCAACAACTTATAGCTAAAGCAAAACCTAAGGGAGCAGCTTTTGAAATAGGTTCTTTAGAAAATGTTATGTTGGGCGATGGTGGTGAGTTTACTCCACTAGATGTTCAAGATGTTTACGAAGCTACTGGTAATATATACTACAGACTTCAACAAGAAGATGGAAGTATGGGTAATCCTAATCCAATACAAGAACTGTCTGGAGGTATAGGAGGAGCTCTTAACGAGCTAATGGCTATTGTTAATTATAACATGCAGCAAATTAGAACTGTAACAGGGGTTAATGAAACCAGAGAAGGAGCTGCCCCAGATAAGGAAGCTTTAGTTGGGATTCAAAAACTTTCTTTGCTTGCTTCTAACAACGCTACCAGAGGACTTAATCAAGCTTATCTTTCTATAATGGAAGGTTCAGCTAAGTCTTGTGCGTTAAGAATACAGCACTATGTTAAGTATAACAAAAACTATGTTGGTTATATCAATAACATTGGAGATATGAATCTTAAGGCTATTGAGATTACTTCTGACATACACCCTAGTGACTTTGGAATCATCATTGAAGCTTTGCCAGATGAGGAGGAAAAAGCATTGCTAGAAAACAATATTCAAATGTCTTTGTCAAGAGATGAGCTTAGAATAGAGGACGCTATAATGCTTAGAACAATAAGAAATGTTAAGCTTGCCAATCAAATGCTTATACTTAGAAGAAAGAAGTATAATCAAGAGAAGATGGAAATGGCTCAACAAAACTCTCAGATGAATGCTCAAATTCAAGAGAGAGCTGCTGGGGCTAAAGCACAAGCTGATGCTCAAGTAGAGCAAGTCAAACTGCAAGCTAAACAAGCGTCTATTCAAACTGAGTATCAGATGAAAGAAGCGTTTGCTCAAGCAGAGCATCAAAGAGAAATGCAGAGACTTACAATGGCTGGAGATATTAAAACTGAGCATATAAAAATTGCAAGTTCTGATATAGATTCAGATTTAACTAGAATAAGAAAGAGATAATTTTGTTTTTATTAACATAATTGTTAATTTTGCAAACTGAATACTAATTTAATAAATTTTAATTATGGCTGGATTTGAAGACCAGATTGCTAAAGGCTTGGGTGTAAACATCAAAGAAGAAGCAACAAACCAGGAGAATGTGGAAACTCCTATAGTTGAGCAGGCTACAACCGAAAACGTTGAAGCATCTAACGAAACTAAAACAGAACCACAAAACGTTCCTACAAATACTGAACCTACTTCAAAAAGCGAGAACCAAGCTTCAGTTCCTAGTTTTGACGAACTGCTATCCGAAAAGAGTAGCGGTAAGTACAAATCTTATACTGAGCTTGAAGAGGCTTTATTAACCCCAAAACAAGATAGTCCAACGTTTGCAAACGAACAGTTGCAAAAACTTAATGACTATGTTGGTAAAGGTGGAGACTTAAAGAACTTCTTAGAAACTCAACTTAAAGATTACTCATCAATGAGCGAAATGGAATTGGTTGTTCAAAAAATGAAATTTGACGACCCAGAATTAGCTAATGATGAAGTAGAACTTTTGTTGCAAGACAAGTTCAAACTAGATGGAGACGAATATAATGAAAGCCAAGTTAAGCTGTCTAAGATACAACTTAGGAAAGAAAGCAAAGCTGCTAAGGATTTTTTCGAGAACTTTCAAAAAGAAAATGAAATTCCTCAAGGATTTAAAGATAAAGAAGCTCAAGTTGCTCAAATGCAACAACAAGCTCAACAGCAACAGAAAGAGTGGGAAACTACTTTAACTAATGAACTGGACTCTTTAAATACTTTAGATTTCACTTTAGGAGATGATAAACAATTCTCTTATAAGATAGATGATAATATAAAAAGCGAAATTAAAAGCTCTTTAAAAAACATCAATGAATTTTGGAATAGATACATAAATGATGACAAGTCTGTGAACTATCAGTCTTTGTTAAAAGATATGGCTCGAATACATGCTGGAGATAAGTTAGATGCTTTTTTAGCGTCACAAGCTTCTTCCAGGGGAAAAGAAGAGATGTCTATTGAGTTAGACAATCCTACTTACAATCCTACTAGCAAGTCTTCTAGTCCTAAGGAGACATCTGTTAGACAACAAATTTGGAATGAATTAAACAAGTAATTATTATTTTTAACTATTAAACTAATTTTAAAATGCCTTATACACAAAATGGATTATTAAACGCGGTTCCTACTGCATTCAAGTCGGCTACAACTCAGAACTATGTTTCTACGTTGTCTATCCACAAACCTGAAGTAACAGAGGAATTCGTACAGCGTTATGGAGACCAATCATTGACTGGTCTATTAGACGCAATGGGTGCTATGGTTCCTGCTGCTAACAAAAAAGTTCAGCACTGGGAAGAAGATTTCATCCACCAATTCGCAAAAACTGATGCTGCTACAGCTTACCCTGGTTCTGGCGCAACTGCAACTATTAATATTGACCCAGCTTGGGATATTAACAATGTTACTATCTTTAGAGTAAACGACATTATTGAATTTCCTTCAGGAGATGTTGCTATTGTAACTGCTGTTACTGACGCTTCTGCTGGTGCAGAATTAACTGTTTACCCTTTAACTGATTGGATTTCTCCTAGTTCTGGTAACTTGTGTGAATCTGGCGATGCTGTTATTATTACTGGTAATGCTCACAATGAGAATACTGGTCAGCCTACAAGTATCGTATCTAAGCCTTTAGCTTACGAAAACGACATGCAGATTCTTAAAGAATCTTACATTGTTTCTGGTTCGGAAATGACTAACATCATTTACTTTGAAGTACAGAATCCTGAGACTGGAGAGTCTGGATACCTATGGTACATCAAAGGTGAAGCTGATACTTACAAAAGATTCGTAAACTACTGTGAAATGCAGATGTTAACTGGTAAGAGAGCTACTAACTCAACTTTAAATGCTGTTTCTGGTTTTGACGGATTCCAAACTTCTGAAGGTCTATTAGACTTTATCGAGAATGGTGGTAACGTACAAAACTACAACCAATTAACTGGTTTCAACTTATCTGACTTTGATGCAATGGTAAGAACTTTATCTAAGAACAGAGGAGCTCGTGAGAACTCTTTATTCTGTGGTACTGACTTATCTTTAGCTATTGACGATGCAGTTGCTTCTATGTTTGCTGGAGGTGGTGTTTCTTACGGAGCATTCTCTGGAATGGAAGAGTTAGCTGTTGCTTTCGGATTCAAATCATTCATGAGAGGTGGATATACTTTCCACAAGAAAACTTACGACCCATTTAGCTATGCTGGAATGTTGGGTGCTGATGGTTTCAAATACTCAGGATTAGGATTCTTAGTACCTGGTGACATGGGAGTTGATGCTCAAACAAGAGATAAAATTCCTGCGTTAAGAATGCGTTACAAAGAAGCTGGTGGTTACTCTAGAGAGATGGAGCACTGGTTTGAAGGTTCTGCTGGATTAGCTACACCTACGAGTGGAGATGACCAGTTGAAGTGTAACTACAGAACTGAGCGTTGTTTTGAAGGATTCGGTGCAAACCGTTTCATGCTAATTAAGAAAGCATAGTCAATTCTTATATAACTTAGAGGGGGGATTAATTTCCCTCCTCTTTTTTTACTTTAATTTAATATTTAATAAAATGAAAGATTTAAACAGACCTGTTGTATTTAGATTACTAAAACGAGCAGAAAACCCAGCTACACAAGGTAGACACTACCCACTGAGCTACAGAATACCATCTATAGACCAAGTTTATGATGAAGTTGCTGGAAAAGCAAGAGTAATTAGATACGCTATTGGAGAACAAAGCGTTTTTCAAGACGAACAAAAAAATGAAAAACCTATAATTGGTGACGTTATGTTTAGTAACGGAAGTATCATTGTAGATAAAAGAGAAACTCTTCTCTTAGAGTTTTTAAAAACAAGCAATTACTTTAAATCTAATAGCAATAGAATGCCAGGGATGACTCCTTTGTATGATATTGTAGACCATAGCATAAATGCAGAGTCAAATGTAAACAACATTGAGGTGGAACATGCTGCTGTAGATGCTGCTTTAAAAATGAATCCACAGCAATTAGTTGCTTATTGTGATGCTAATAAAATAAACTCTAACAGAAGTATATACGAACTTAAGCATGACGTATTATCTTTAGCCAAAAACAATCCAGAGAAGTTTCTAGAAACTGCCTCTAATCCAACTACGGATATGTCTCAGGTAATTAAAGATGCGATTAAGTTTAAAATTATTTATATGAACAAATCTAAGCGTGAGTTTGGATTTTTAGACGGTAAAGACAAAGAGATGATTGTAGCTGTACCTCAGGGGCAGGATATGATGGAATACTTTGTTGAGTATTGTATGACTGACGAAGGAGCTGAAGCTTACGAGGTTATTTTTTCTACCATTGAAGAGATGATGTAGTCAATATTTTCACTAGATAAGAAAGGGGGCAAATGCCCCTTTTTTTTGTGCTAATAATTTAGTATATTTGTAGATTGTTAATTAACGTTTCTCTTAAGGCATATGGCTATAGACACTAAAACACTTTATGATTTCGTTCAGTTTGTTGCTAACAAGGAGCAAGCAGGATTCATAACTACAGATGAGTTTGAGCAAGCTGCCGACTCAGCACAACTAGAAATTATAAGAGACAGGATAGGAAATCCCAACTCAACACAACCAGGAAGACCTGTAGGAATGGGCGGATATGGAACGTCTCAGCTTATTACAGACGACTTAAGGCACTTAATAAAGACTTTTATATACTCATCAAACACTCAAGAAACAGGCGCGTGGGGAGGTAGTGGTACTAACACTTCTTTTAGTCAAGTAACTCTTCAGAGTGACCATCTTTATTTGTTGAACGTAACCAGAAAAAGCACAAGCACTTTTA
>Ga0257120_1002138_pt1 | contig 12183 bp, 11 predicted proteins | sample SI106_10metaG_FD_190153 | JGI IMG/M metagenome (GOLD analysis project Ga0257120, IMG submission 190153) | Marine microbial communities from Saanich Inlet, British Columbia, Canada - SI106_10 | ecosystem: Environmental > Aquatic > Marine > Inlet | place: Canada: British Columbia | collected... | reverse complement strand
AATATTCATTTAACTATTTTATATTTATTTTCTCGACTACCACCGGTAGACTATTTTTTTATACTTTTTTTCGAGTCCTAAAACGCATTTTTTTTCACGGCTTCGCCGGCACTACCCACAGTAATGATTTTCTAAAATACAACAATTTCAATTGATTAACTCAACTGAAATGACACGAGGGCTCCTAACTTTTGCAATTGTGCAATACAGTTTTTGCCTTTTACAGAAAGTAAGGTCGCTTCCTGCTCTAACAAAGGGACTTTTACCGTATCTCCAACTTCCAAGCCCCTTGTGTGTTCGTCATACTTATGCTCCAAAAAGCATTGCATGGCAAGAATTTCTTCCGAAGAAACACTTGCTCGCTTTCCATTTTCAAACAAATACCGAAGCACGCCTGGCACCTTAAACACCCTATCTGTCTCTTGTTCCGACAAATTTACCAAAACCATTGAGGGTAAAAGCGGAACTACTACCTTTTTCTTTCGATCGGACCATTGACGAACTTCTGTTTTGGTAGGCGCATACACATTGATTCCCAAAGCAGAGAGACGGTCTACAACCTTTAGCTCTGTTCTAGGTTTTGTATACACAACAAACCATTTTTTGGAAATATTCTTATTCATTGTTTGTCAGGGGCAAAAATAACATTATAAATATACGGAGCAGGCAAAATAGCTCTACGATTCAAGTTAAAAAAACATTTTTAACATGGATTGCTTAATCTTCGATTTCAACTTTAAACTAGCTGTGTTCTTATTCATTAAAAACAAAAGAAGAATGGCTATCAAAAACATGAATAACAATATGCATGAAGATTGAATCACACTGAAATTTTGGATTACCACATACATGATCAGCGCCACTGTAAAGTTTACCGCTCCAATAAAACAAGAAGCCTTTCGATGAGACAAGCCAAAATCAATCACAATATGATGGATATGATTTCTATCGGGTTTGAACATAGAAACACCTTTGACCGATCGCAAAAACATGACACGTAAAATATCTAAGATGGGCACAAACAACACCCCTACTAAAAACAAAGGCAGTTGCCGGGGGTTGAAGGATAAAACACTATACGCTGCATACTCAATAGCCATAAATTTCAAGGTTAACAACCCCAATACCAAACCAATCACCAAACTTCCCGTATCTCCCATAAAAATCTTTTTGGAAACAGAAAAATTGAATCGTAAAAAAGCCAATAAGGTACCAATGGTGGCAACACTTATTGATAGATAGAAATAATATTCAAGTTGATACAGCATATAACTATAAAACGAAGCCACTATGATTCCTGTTATTCCTGTCAATCCATCGATTCCATCAATAAGGTTGAAGGCATTGATCAAACCTAATAAAAAGAACAAACTTCCTCCAATAGATACATACAATGGAATTTCGAAGACTCCCATAAAGCCATGCAAAGAGAGGATTCTAAACTCTGGTCGAAACATTAATATGGCAACTCCTACAAACTGACCTAAAAATTTAATTCTAGGAGAAAGATTTTTCAAATCGTCCAAAAAACCTGTAAGAAATATAATGCTTAATGAAACAATGAGAGTGAGTGATGTATGGGTATCGTCTATGGTTTGTCCAAAAAATAGAACTAAAAGATAACTGATAAAAAAAGTAATTCCTCCAAAAGTGGCCACTGGACTTGAGTGGGAACTCCGATGATCAGGGGCATCACTATGATTTGACTTCAAAGCAACGGCTCGAATTTTTGGTATTAGAAAGAGGGATAGGAGGAAAACTCCAAAAAATAAAAAAATCATGTAGCCAAGACCTGCTTCACTGATCCTTTCGGGGATTGCGTTTGTATAATTCATTGACTTTTCTTTTTCTAGTAAACATAGCAGTACTTACTAGGGTTATTTTTTTACAAAGATAACTATTTTAGATAAATGAGCTTATTTTTCATAAAAAAAAGCACTTTCAATAGTTCACACTGAAAGTGCTTTGTAAAATATAGCCACTTAAATCGGTTATTATGAAGTCGCCTTGAGTTCTTTTAAGATGTTTTGTAGGGGATCTTTCGCCAATACATACCCTACGCTTAAAACAATTCCTAAGAACAAATAAATCACTAAAATCAAGGCTCTTTTGGGCGCAGCCTTTTCTGAAGGAATTGTTACGGGTTTGAGAACCGTAAAGATTGGCGTATCCTTTTTTACCTGTAAACGCTGAGTTTCCAATTGTTTTGCCAATTCTGAATACACTGCAAAGACCAGATTGTACTCAGATTGCAATTGCAATAATGTTGTTCTTCCCAAGGCAGTGTTGATAGCACTATTTTGATCTTGAAAACGAGCCAATTTAATTTTAATGCTATTGAATTCATTCTCTTTTTCCTGAAAACGAGCTTCTAAATAACTCAACTCTTCCATTGATTTTTGGGTCTGAAATTTCAAGGCATAATCTTGCAAAAGTGTTTGAGCCTTTAAAGCCAAATCAGCACTTGCAGCAGCCTCTGGAAGGGTTGCCGAAATCGTAATAAACCCCTCTTTAGCATTGACTCCTAGTACAAGTTGTTTTTCTAACTGCCCTATCAAGTCGTTCTCTTCGTTAGAAAGACGAATCATCTGATTTTCTTCAAAACCTATTTTTTCTTCAGAAGAATCTGACTTCAATGCAGAAAGAATGATCGAAGGCAAGCCCAGAGTATATTTTTTAAGATTTGCCAAAAGACCAGGACTATACACTGCTGTATAGTATTCTCTATAACTTATCGGTTTTTCTTGCCCTTCTATGGTCAATTGGGTATTCAAGAGTTCCATTTGAAAAGGAATGCTACTTACGATTTCGGGGTACAATTCGGGTGAAATTTTTGCATCACTCGCTGCTCCCGATAAGTTAATTCCCGCCAAAGAAGCCAACCCACTTAGGTTTCCAGCAGAAGATTTACCTTGATTGATGGGCACAAAAGTCGTAGAGGCTGTATATTGATTTTTTGAAAAAATCGCAACAAACAACCCTAAAAATAAAAAGACTGTTGAGAGTTTTAAAATTGTTTTTCGTGCAAACCATATTTTTTTTAGAAGCGCTATGATGTCTATAGAATCTTCTTCGAAATTGTTATTCTTTTCTTCTTGTAGCATAAGATTTTAATTTATTTGAATTAGGAACTTATTTTACCAAGGTTTGTACCAACACCCCTAAGGTAGCTAACGAAGTTGTAATCCCTAATATTTCTGAAGTCGTCAATCTATTTCTATTTTCCTCTTTTTCAGGAACATAAATAGTTGCACCCGGTTCTAGTTTTGGATAAATTCTGAAAAATAAGAAACTGCGAGTCGTTTTGATATCCCCATTTTGATAGATGACATAGGTTTTAGATCTGTGGGCTTTTTTAGAAAAACCTCCTGAACTATTGACATACCCTTTCAAACTTCTACTTAAATTAAATTGTACCAAACTAGGCGACAATACCTTCCCTGTAACATTTACCGTTTGCTTTTCTGTAGGAATAAATAACTCATCTCCTTCTTCTAATAGCAAATCAATTTGAGAACCAGGTTTCCTTAAAATTAAGGGCAAGTCTATACCTATCTTCGTTGTAATTTGTTCAGTTAACTCTTTTGAAACTTCCTTCCCTATCTCGGATTTATTTTCAAGAAGTCCTTCAATATTTTCATCATTTGCAATTGTTTTCCTACTAAGATAAGCCCCCTTTACATATGCAAACGCAGTTACTCCTCCTGCACTTTTTATGAGATCCGAAATACGTTCATTTTTATTTTGTAATGTATAACTCCCTTGATAGGCAACTTCTCCTTTTACAGTAACACTTTTTTGAGCAGTATAGCCTTTTGCAAAGCGAACACTCACGATATCATAAGGTTCCAAATAAAAGGGCTCACCACTATTAATTGCTAAGTTTTTATCTGAAGAAACTGAAAACACCGTACTTAAGGTTTGAAAACTACCGTCGTTCAGTCTTCTAGAAACGCTAATCACCTCAGGGTCTGCTCCTTCTTTCAAACCTCCTGACATCGCAATAATATCTTCAATTTGTAAGTTTTCTATAAAATCTATCGTTTGTGGGGTATTGACAGCCCCTTTAATTGAAATCGTTCTTTCTTCTCTCAGCTCATCTTTGTTAAAAATTCGGACAGCATCTCTTGCCTGAAGTGGAATGGTGGTAGCTCCATTCAGAATTGATGCAACAGAAAATGGAATATTTTCTTTTTGGGTATCATCATAAGTTCTTACCAAAATACCCCTCGCTAAAAAAGCTTCTGGAGTTATTCCTTCGGCCTTATCAATAAGATCTTTTAAACTCATTCTGTCTAACAACTCAAAATTTCCAGGTCTGTAAACAGCCCCCTCAATAGAAATTTTGTTTTCGTAGGTATCCAATACTTCCTGAATAACCAATCGGTCTCCAGATTTCATTAAAAAAGTGTCTGCTTGGTCCAATGCAACTTCCTTTACTTCTTTTTGAGTTCCATTCAAACGCTCAATCACTAATAAACTGGTATAAGCTTTTGAAGTAAAACCTCCAAAATAACCCGTCAAATCTGATAGGGTTTGCCCTTGAGTCAACTCATAAACTCCAGGTCTTTTGACTGCCCCTTCTACTGTAACTAAATTCTTATACGGCTCAACTAGTAAAACATCTTGATCTTGTAATTTTAAATTTCCTTTTTGAGTTCCATTTAATAAATACTCATAAATATCTAAGCTTGCTACAATTTGATCTTGACGCACTAACTTAATTTCTCTAAAAGTTCCCAATTTTGTGGGTCCTCCCGCTACATACAATGCGTTTAATACGGTAGACAAAGAACTCAAAGAATAAGTACCGGGCACCTTTACTTCTCCAATAATATTTACCTGAACCGTTCTGATTTTTGACACCGTTACATGGGTCTCAATTTTATTATAACTGTCCTTAGGAGCTCCTATTCCGGCATGTTTATTTTTGAGCTTAGAAATTATTTTTTTACTGGCAGCTTCCAAACTAAATCCGTTGACATAAATAAAACCAACTCCATTTATTTTGATGCTTCCGTTGTTATTTACAGTTGCCTTGTAGGTTATTTCCGAGGCTCCCCATAAATCAATCATCAACTCATCTCCAGGACCTATCTGATAATTGTCTGGGACTGATAAATTCACACTCGGAGTAAAAGTAACCTTCGAATTGTTGAAGAAGTCATACCCAAAAAGCAAGGCAGATGTTGGATTTTTCTCAACTACTTGTCTATCTTTAATCCCAAAAGACTCATTAGCAGCTTCAGCTTTTGTTGCTGCTTCTACCATTTTACTTTCAACAGCTTTTATGGAAACTAAACTACTTACTCTTCTTTTAAATTCGTCAATTTTGGTTGCTGAAATTCCTTGGGCTTTTCCAAGAACCTCAACCTGTTCCATGCTATATCCATTTTTCTGAATGGCTTTCCAATAGGTAGCTATTTGGTCATCGGACAAGGTGCTCACCTCTACGTTTTTTAGCTGACTGATGTTCTGCCCTAGCAATATGGAAGAACAAAAGACGCTTAAAATAAAGAATGCTAATTGAATTTTCTTTTTCATTTTTTGATAATTATTTTTTTTGCAAAAGTACTGATTTTTAATCTTTTTAAAAATATTTCACCTCCTTAAAAAGTTTATTTTCTGAAATGCTACTAGAATTTCATTTTCAAGTTATTCAAAATAATTGTTCGTATGATACCCGCCCTCTTTCAAATACAGATCTTTTTGCATCAGCATCACATCCGATTGCATCATATCTTTTACCAAAGATGCTAAATCATGTTCTGGAATCCAACCCAATTTTTCTTTTGCTTTGGTAGGGTCGCCTATTAATAAGTCAACTTCGGTAGGTCTAAAATAAGCAGGGTCTATAGACAACACTTCTTTTCCTAGTTCTAATTGAAACTTTGAATGGTTGCATTGTACAACTATAGCTGTTTCATTAACTCCTTTTCCTTTAAATTCTAATTCAATACCGACTTCTTTAAAAGCGAGTCGAACAAAATCTCTCACCGTAGTAGTCTTTCCAGTAGCAATGACCCAGTCTTCTGGTTGTTCTGCTTGCAAAATCATCCACATCATGCGCACATAATCTTTGGCGTGACCCCAATCTCTTTTGGCATCTAAATTCCCTAAATAGATCTTCTCCTGTAATCCCAAAGCAATTCTAGCAGTCGCTCGTGTAATTTTACGCGTTACAAAGGTTTCTCCTCTTCGAGGGGATTCGTGATTGAATAAAATACCGTTACAGGCAAACATATTATAGGCCTCTCTATAGTTTTTGGTGATCCAAAAGCCATAGATTTTAGCCACTCCGTAGGGGGATCTTGGATAAAAAGGCGAATTTTCATCATAAAATCCTTTGTCATTTTTATTCTCTGGCATTCCTCCATACAACTCAGAAGTGGATGCTTGGTAGATTCTCGTTTTCTTCTCCAAACCCAATAAACGAACTGCCTCTAAAATACGTAAAGTTCCCAAACCGTCTACATTGCCCACATATTCAGGAGTGTCAAAAGACACCTTCACATGCGACATGGCTCCTAAGTTGTAGATTTCATCAGGCTGACATTCTTCTATAATCCTGGTCAGATTCATGGCATCTGTTAAATCTCCATAATGCAATTTTAGTCGTTGATTGGGGTGATGCGGATCTTGATAGAGATGATCAATTCGGTCTGTGTTTAATGAAGAAGACCTTCTTTTGATTCCGTGCACTTCATATCCTTTCTCTAATAGTAATTCTGCTAAATACGACCCATCTTGGCCTGTAATCCCTGTGATTAATGCTACTTTCATATTTTATTTATTTCTCTAAACTTTGACCAGTCTTAGTCTTAGTCTTCGTCTTTCAATTTAAAATTTTTCTTCTTAGTGCGTATATTCGTTTCTGCAAACTCGAATTTTTTTGAACAGCTTCGTTTAAACTCCCTTCAGAAATATACTTTCTTTTACCCGCAATAATTAACTGTGTTTCTAGTTCATATGCCGAACCTAGTGCAATTCTAAAAATCGAGCAAAGTCCTTTTGTGAATTCCTATATGCACCCTCTGCAATATTTGAAGGAATTGAAACAGCAGACCGTGTTATCTGAGAACACAATCCATATTTTTCGGTGTTCGGAAACCCTTCTACAAAAGTATAAATAGCATCAACAAGCTCCATACTATCGGTCCAAATGTCATATTTTCTAAAATCTCTCAAAGTCTTCTTTTTAGTCTTAGCCTTCGCCCTAGTCTTAGTCCTAGTCCTAGTCATAGTCTTCGTCTTAGTCCTAGTCTTAGTCTTAACCTACCCGAACTTCACTTCTTTTATGTCCTCTATATTCTCTAAAAACCAATGATACGTTTTTTCAATTCCGTCTTCTAACTCTGTTGAATATTGCCATCCTATTTCTTTCATTTTAGAAACATCCATAAGTTTTCTTGGAGTCCCGTCTGGCTTGCTGGCATTCCAAAGAATCTTTCCTTGATGTCCTGTTGCCTTTTGGATAGTTTCAGCCAATTCTTTGATTGTAATATCCTTTCCTGTTCCTATATTGTATAAGTATTCTGGCAAATAATTTTCTAAGGCATACACCACTGCCTCTGCTAGATCATCAACAAACAAAAATTCTCGCATAGGAGTTCCACTTCCCCACAATTCGACAGGCGCATTGTTGTTCAATTTTGCTTCATGAAATTTACGCAGCATCGCTGGCAATACATGCGAGGACTCTAAATCGAAATTATCAAAAGAACCATACAGGTTTGTTGGCATTAAACTTACATAATTTTTATTGTATTGTTTGCGAATCGCTTGACACGCTTTCACTCCAGTGATTTTTGCAATGGCATACCACTCATTGGTAGGCTCTAAAGAATCTGTTAGAAGGTATTCCTCTTTCAATGGCTGTGAAGCCAGTTTGGGGTAGATGCAAGAACTCCCTAGAAAAATAAATTTTTCGATTCCTGCCTTGTGAGCACCATCTATTAAATTATTTTGAATTTGCAGGTTCTCCATTAAAAATTGATATGGAAAATCATTATTCGCTAAAATACCTCCAACTTTTGCTGCAGCATCAATCACTACTTCTGGTTGTTCTTTTTTATAAAAATCAGTAACAGCCTGTTGATTTCTGAGATCAAGTTCAGTACTTGTTTTTCCGATGAGATTCTGGTACCCCTTTTTCAACAAGGACCTCCAAACGGCTGAACCCACCATCCCTCGATGGCCTGCAATGTATATTTTTGTATTTTTATTCATTATATATAAACTTCTAATGCTTCAAAAGTACCCAAGGTACTAATTTCTATCTCCTTACACAGAGCGGGCACTAAAACGGTCTCCCCTTTTTGTAAGGTTTCTTTTTTCCCATTGATTGAAATAACTCCTGCCCCATTGACACACATATACACTATAAATGAGTCGATCTCTGAGGCGTCCCGAACCCAACTTGTTGTTTCTAAATTGATTTTGTTCGTGGTGAAATAAGTCCCACTAAAAATTGGATTGAGAGTATTGAAATCATTTTTGTACGCTAATTTACAAGAACCTATTTTCGAAAAATCAAGCGCATCGATGGCCAATTGAGTGTGTAATTCTCTTTCTTTTCCTTGACCATCGGTTCTATTCCAATCGTATAATCGATAAGTAATGTCTGAGGTTTGCTGAATCTCTGCAATTAAAATTCCTTTACCAATAGAGTGAATCGTTCCTACTTCAATAAAAAAAGCATCGCCCGTAGCAACCGTATCCACATGAATGAGGTCTAAAAGCGTTCCTTTCTCAAGAGCTTTTGCGTACAATTCTTTGTCTAATGCATGGGTAAAACCAGCATATAATTTTGCATCTTGATCTGCATCCAACACATACCACATCTCTGTTTTCCCGAATGAATTGTGCCGCTTCTTTGCCAATGCATCGTTTGGGTGTAATTGGATAGATAAGTCTTCCTTGGCATCGATAAATTTAAATAGCAATGGAAATTCATTTCCAAACTCTTTGTAAATTTTTTCTCCCACAAAATCGGAAGTAAATTGTGCTATCAAATCACCCAATTTGAAGTCTTTGAATTCACCATTTGCCACTACTGAAATATGGTCTTTTACTCCAGAGAGTTCCCAGCTTTCACCAATTTTATGGGCACATGATTTCTTGTTGAATAACGAAGTTAACTTTTCACCTCCCCAGATTTTCTCTTTTAAAATAGGGGTAAATTTGATTGGATAAAGGAGATCTGAACGCATCATGATTTGCCAATTCTTAAATATTCAATTCCTTTGGCTTTTAAATCATACGCGATGTACTGATTCCTCCCATCAAAAATAATTGGAGTCTTTAATTGTGTTTTGATTTCCTCAAAATCGGGAGAACGAAATTCTTTCCACTCTGTCAATAAGATCAGTGCATCGGCATTTTGCAACACTTCATACTTAGATTGAACGTAAGTGATATTTTCGGTATCTTTTAAATAAAAATGTTTGGACTCTTTCATTGCTTTTGGATCATAGGCCTGAATACTCGCACCTCTTTTGACCAATTCTTTAACGACATAAATGGCAGGTGCTTCGCGCATGTCATCCGTTCCTGGCTTAAAAGCCAGTCCCCACAAACCAAAAGTCAACCCCGATAAATCTTCTCCAAATCGCTGTATAATTTTCTCTGAAATTACGAGTTTTTGCGCATCGTTCACCTCTTCCACCGCCGTGATCAACTTTGCCTTATAACCATTTTCTTTGGCAATCGCTGAAAGTGCTTTGACATCTTTTGGAAAACAAGCACCTCCATATCCAGCACCTGGATAAATAAAACTATACCCTATCCTCTTGTCCGAACCAATTCCGATTCTCACCTGATTTACATCTGCTCCTACTCTTTCACAAATATTCGCAATCTCATTCATGAATGAAATTTTGGTCGCCAACATTGCATTTGCAGCGTATTTGGTCATTTCAGCAGAACGAATATCCATGGTGATAAAACGGTCATGAGTTCTAAAAAAAGGACTGTAAAGTTCTTTCATCAACTTAAAAGTACCTGGATTATCGGCACCAATAACAACTCGATCTGGTTTCATAAAATCGTCAATAGCAACCCCTTCTTTTAAAAATTCTGGATTGGAAACTACATCAAAATCGATCTCAACACCTCTGAAAGCCAATTCTTTTTGGATAACTGCTCTTACTTTATCAGCAGTACCAATGGGAACCGTTGATTTGTCAACCACGACAATTTTTTTTTGCATGGTTTGTCCTATCGATTTTGCAACCGCCAACACATATTGTAAATCTGCAGAGCCATCGTCTCCCATAGGAGTCCCAACGGCAATAAATACAATCTCAGAGGTCTTCACAGCTTCCGCAATTTCTGTAGTAAAAAACAAGTTTTTGTTTTGGGTATTTTTCAAAACCATTTGCTCAAGGCCTGGTTCAAAAATAGGAAGTACTCCCTGTTTTAATTTGTCGATTTTTTCTGCATTGACATCAACACAGGTCACAGTATTTCCCATTTCTGCAAAACAAGCTCCTGAAACCAAACCGACATAACCAGAACCAACAACTGTTATCTGCATTCTTACTGATTTATTTTTTTAAGTTTTCCTTTTCCTGCACTTCTTTTCTTAGGCCACTGCTCGAAAACCGATGTTCTCTTTTATTGAAATACAGTTGGATTCCCTTTTCTTCACAATAACTTCTGCCTGTAAAAGGTTTGTCTTTGTATTCATCTCCAAGAATTCGAACATCAATTTTAAAAGATCGCAATACATCTTCTAAGTCCTGCTCTGTAGTATACGGAATGATTTCATCTACATATACACAGGCTTTTAGTTGAATGTAGCGTTCTACAACTGATTGCACGGGTTTGTTTTTTTCTGGACGATCTACGGAAGGATCTGTTTGAAGCGCACAAATCAAATAATCACATTGACGTTTGGCTTCTTCCAACATTTTAACGTGCCCAGCATGGAATAAATCAAAGGCACTGAAAGTAATTCCTGTTTTCATTTTTCTTTTTTCTTTTAAATCCAAGAAGTAAGACGACCTGTTTTATGGGGAAAATAACACGATTTCTTCACTACAAATATAGGGTATTTAGTGAAAAATAAAAGGGTGCTTTTCTCCTTTACTACAGATGCTAGCATTGCGAATATCATGAACAATTTCTATGGATTCTCGAACGTCTGACAAGCCAAAGCCCTTCCCATCCAAAATATGTTGATAGCTTTGAGTATGCAATTCGGTAAAGCCCTCACTAAACTCTAGCTCTTGATTGTCAATACAAATAGATCGATAGGTTCTTTGTCCTTTTTGTTTGACCAATTCGGGCAAATCTGTTTCATCAATCGATAAAAACCATCGAACTCGCGCATTCTCAAATTCCAAATATCCCGCTGCTTTGTGAGCTTCTCTTAAATGAACGGTATTCTCTTGTACCTTACCAAAAACCCAGGAAAGCATGTCGTAAAAATGGACTCCAATATTTGTTGCAATTCCTCCAGATTTACTTTCATCTCCCTTCCATGAAATGTCATACCATTTCCCTCTCGAAGTGATGTAGGTCAAATCAATTTCGTATTTCTCTTTCTGAACCTCTGAATCTACTTTGGACTTTAAAGCAATAATTGCCGAATGCAATCTCAATTGTAAAATGGTGTAAATATGACCAACAGATTCTTTCTCGATAGCTTCCAAAGCATCAATATTCCAAGGGTTTAAAACAATCGGTTTTTCACAAATTGCATGGGCACCACTGCGTAATGCCATTCGTATATGCGAATCATGCAAATAGTTGGGTGTGCAAATACTAACATAATCGACCTTGATGTTTTCGTTTCTTTTTAACTTTTCTAAATGCCGGTCAAAACGCTCAAACTCTGTAAAAAATTCTGCTTTCGGAAAATAGGAATCCATCACACCAACACTGTCAAACTTATCCAAAGCGGCTATCAAATTGTTATTGGTATCTTGTATCGCTTTTAAATGTCTCGGTGCAATATAGCCTGCGGCTCCAAGTAGTGCAAAATTCTTCATCTTATAATCCTTTATCTTTTATTTCTTTGGAAAGAAAATTCTTTACATCATATACAACTGAGGTTTCTTTCTTAAGAAGTTCTATATCCAACGCTCCAAATACATCATGAGATACGGTTAAAATTATGGCATCGTACTTCTCTTTCGGAAGTTGTTTTGTTGACACCAATCCATATTCTTTTTTAAC
>Ga0257120_1002135_pt1 | contig 12211 bp, 12 predicted proteins | sample SI106_10metaG_FD_190153 | JGI IMG/M metagenome (GOLD analysis project Ga0257120, IMG submission 190153) | Marine microbial communities from Saanich Inlet, British Columbia, Canada - SI106_10 | ecosystem: Environmental > Aquatic > Marine > Inlet | place: Canada: British Columbia | collected... | reverse complement strand
TTGCACACACTACGAAAAGACGGATTCAAATTGATGAATTTTTTGCACGGGAATTTTTAGATACATTGAGCAAAGCAGGTACTCAGCTTCCAAGAGATATTCTAGAAAATGTGATCAAGTTTGAAAATGCTGAAAAGCTAAATCCTCCAATGGAAAAGCGTAATAAACAGATTCTAACTAAAGACTTAAAAGAACAAGTTGATAAGCTCGAAAATGAAATGCAACTACGGGAAATTCCGAAAATTGTCACCAAGATAGACTTTGAAAATTAACTGTTTTCGGCGCTATTTAAAACGACCGTGCTAAGTTAAAACCAAAATATACATCACTATCACCCCAATCGCCTGTACTGGTTCCAAACACACCATTGGTGTTCATAGATTGAGAATTGGTGAAATGCAATTGAAACACATGCCCACCAGTCTCTAAATCAACGCCAATAGAAAACGGATTATTAAAACGCGATGCATCACTTCTATTAAGATGCATGCCATATTCCATATTCAAAGACCAACGTTTGCCTAGCTTATAACGCCCCCCAAATCCGAGTCCATACTGCGAGTTATGTTGAAGATCACTAGTCACATAGTTATCATGAAAAAATGTAGGCGAAACGATCAGCGATAATTCATTATTTATTTTACGAGAAATTAAAAGCTGCGCCACATAACTTAAGCGGTGCTTAAATTCTAATTTAGGCAAATTATCGGTACTCAAAGCGGTATTGGCTAAGATGGATGTATAGCCTGCAACCGTAAAAGGCATTTTACCGACCTGTTGTCTTAAAATTCTAAACTTCGTGCCTACCTCATATATTTTTTGATTGGAACTTCTAGACGCGCTAATATTTAGGTTATCAGAAATGCCATACACAAAATTTAAGTGAGTCACCGCTTCATCCAAACCAAAAAGATTTTTAAAACCGTCTTTAACCGTTCCAAATCGGTGCGACACAATAAAGTTAAATCCGCCTTTGGCCACTAATTTCGTGGATTCAAAATTAATTACTTTTAAGCCTTTAAATACGGCTGAAGCATATACAGGTGTTTCAGTGTCTGTATCAATTTCACTCAATAAATCGTCTTGAGCAAAAAGAAATACACTAAAAAGTAAAAACAGAGTAGTAAGAGATTTTTTCATCCGATAAAGTTAAAAAAAAACCATTAGAAATTGATCTAATGGTTTTTTTAATTATAAAAATGCGTTCTTATTGTTTGATAATACGCTTTGTTTGAGAGAAATTAGACGTGCTGATGTTCATGATATAAACGCCTGAATTCCATTCTGAAGTATTGATTTTTGAATTGAACTGGTCTAATTCAGTTTGCAAAACAAGTGATCCTAAAACGCTGTACACAGATACGCTTGCTTTTTGAATACTTGCAGGAAACTCTACATTAAGTGCTCTAAGTGTTGGATTTGGATATACCTTAAATTCTGGAGCAAGTGCTATTGTTGCAGTACCCAATGTGGAAGCAGCGGAGCCTTTATTTGCACCATGGTAACCAAAAGTACCAGAACCCTTAGCCCATAGCAATGGAAGTGTTGTGCTAGATGTCGTAAACACATAATCTTTGGTATCTGAAGTATTTAGAGCTCTAGTAGCTTTAACTGTTCGTACGCCATCAGTAACTATATTACTTGATTGTGCCCAATCTTGATTAGAAGTACTATCATATGGAGGGGCTTGGAATCCATTCAAATATCGATCTTGTAAACCCGTACTGTCATAGATAACCACATCTTTATTTATGCTTCCCATGCCAGTTGCATCCAAAGCAACCGCTAACCAATCATTCTCAGGAAGAACCATGGTCATAGTAACTTCAGTAGAAGTAACATCAAACTGCACAGTACATCCAGAAGTAAGTGCGACTTGACCTGTGGAAACGTTTTGTGCGAATCCGTAAGAGGATATTAGTAATGTAAGAATAAAAGTAATTTTTTTCATAGTATTGGTATTTTGAATTATTTATTTAAAATGGTGTTTAATTTCTGATCGTTGTGCATTTTTGCGAAATCTAAAGGCGATTGACCGCCATCGTTTTTCATGAAAGCACTCGCGTTTGCGTCCATTAGGAGTGTGGCGAGTTCTTGGTTGTTAAACAGTACTGCATAGTGCAAGGCAGTCGCCCCATTGGCATCGGTGAGATTGGGATCTGCCCCCGCCTCTACCAAGGCTTTGGCAATTTCTATATGCCCTTTGACGGCTGCAGCCATTAAAGGCGTGCCATCTTTACTATTGCCGTTGATGTTGTCAACTTTATCTATTAAATACTTAGCAACAGCTAGATTGTTATAATAGGCTGCTAGAGTTAGTGGCGAACTTTCTCTGTCGTTTAATGCATCTACCGATTTTGGATTGGTCGTAAAAAACACTTCCATTTCCTCCACAGTTCCGGTGCGCGCACAGTCAAACACATCGGTTTGCGCGAAGGAGAGGTTTATGGCTAAAATAAGTAACAGGCACTTCATTGGTTATTTTTTACACTAGTTTGAATACGTTTAATTTGAATACGTTTAACGGGTTTAATTACAACATCTAAATCGATACCACGGTTTTTAACAATTGTAGAATCATTTATTTGTTTAATATATGTTATAAATTCTTAAACGAAAATAAAGAATTTAATTGAATTAAAATAAAATTACAGATATAAAATATAAAACATACCTTTTAAAAACAAAGAAAACTTTAAACAAATATTGTAACTATTACACAAATAAAAGTTTGAACAAAAAGTAGAAACCAAGCGAAAAGAAGGATTCTGAAAAGAAAAAACGGGAAGCGGTTTATGTATTAGATAAAATTAAAAAAACCACTAGAAATAGATCTAATGGTTTTCACAATTAAGGTAAAAGCGTAATTATTGTTTAATGATACGCTTTGTTTGAGAGAAATTTGGTGTACTGATGTTCATGATATAAACACCTGTATTCCATTCTGAAGTATTGATTTTTGAATTAAACGAATCCAATTCTGTTTGTAAAACCAGTGTTCCTAAAACGCTGTACACAGCTACGCTTGCTTTTTGTATGCTTGGTGGGAATTCTACATTCAGTTCTTTAAGCGTTGGATTTGGATAGACATTAAATTCTGGTAATGATGCGATAGCTCCAGTACCCAGTGTCGAAGCGGCGCCACCTCTACTATTATGTTGAGCTAATGTAAGAGAACTACCCATTGCCCAAAGCATTGGAAAAGTAGTAGAGGTCGTTGGGAAATCATAATCATTAGGATCTCCCGTATCTCTAGCTCTTGTCGCTACGATTGTACGGACACCACTACTAACCGTATTACTACCCACAGACCAGTTTTGAGTAGCATCTGTATTCGGCGTATTCGTTCCTCCAGTCAAATTTCTGTCAGATAGTGTTCCTGTAGTTCCGTGATAAATAATCGCATCTTCGCCACCGGATCCCATAGAATTCCCGAGAGCTGTATTTAAAGCAACGCCTAGCCAGCGATTACTTGGCCCCACCATGGTCATGGTGACCATGTTTGTGGTCCCATTTACGTCAAACTGTACTGTGAATCCTGCGCTAGAGTTGAGGGTTACAACACCCGTAGAAACGTTTTGTGCAAATCCGTAAGAGGCTATTAAAAGTGTAAGAATAAAAGTAATTTTTTTCATAGGTTTGAGGTTTGGGGTTATTATTTACTTAAAATTGAATTTAATGTTTTATCGTTGTGCATTTTTGCAAAATCTAATGGGGATTGACCGCTATCATTTTTCATAAAGACGCTGGCGTTTGCGTCCATCAATACTGTGGCGAGTTCTTGGTTGTTAAACAGTACGGCATAGTGCAAGGCAGTAGCGCCATTGGCATCGGAAAGATTGGGATCTGCTCCCGCTTCTACCAAAGCTTTGGCAATTTCTATATGCCCTTTGACAGCTGCAGCCATTAAAGGTGTGCCATCCTTACTGTTACCGTTGATGTTGGCAACTTTTTCTATTAGGTACTTAGCAACTGCAAGATTATTGTAATAGGCTGCTAAAGTTAGTGGCGAACTGCCTCTCTCATTCATTGCATCAACCGATTTTGGATTGGTCGTGAAAAATTCTTCCATTTTCTCCGCTGTTCCAGGGCGTGCACAGTCAAAAACATCCGATTGTGCAAATGATAGGTTTAACGCTAAAATGAATACTAGATACTTCATTGATTATTATTTAATACTGCATTGATCGAGTTTTATTTCTTCTAATAAATCATCAAACCCAATACAACGGCCTTTAATAGCTATAGAGTCGTTCACTTTTAAATCACTCTTTAAAGTCTCAAATTGACCATAAACTTTATTATTAATAGTCACACTTTTCGAATCTATAGCGGTTACAATTCCAGACACTAAAACAGTTTGGTCTAGATATTTTAATTCCGCTTGTGACGTATTCTCAATAAATTCATTATGTATATAGTCGGCTTTTACTGTGAAACTTACAACTTCTTCACTAATTGATCGGTGATCAGGATACGCATAGTTGTAAGCAAAAATTATACCAAAAAATACTATTATAATAAAGATTAATTTGTTTCTCATAGATACAATTATAGTGAAAAATTAAAGATTTATATTGAATTAGACTTTTTTAAACAAAAAAGAATTAATTTTGATATTGATAAAAAATTCCATTCCTATGAAAATCACACCATTTATTTTTGCCTTTTCATTTGCGGTTTTGATGCTTTCTTGTACAACTACAAACGAAAGTGATTTGATCGAAAAGCTGGAACCAGAGATAGTTATTACGTATACAGAACACATCAAACCTATATACGATAATAACTGTTTAAATTGTCATTCCAATCCTCCGATCAATGGCGCTGGAATGCCATTCACAACGCTTAGCGAACTTCGAAACTCTATTGAAAATACCGATCATATTGATAGAATTAATCGTCAACCTGGTGAAGGTGGTTTTATGCCTTTAGGCGGAGCACGGTTGCCTCAAGCGTCTATTGATCTTATTATGCAATGGCAATCGGAAGGATTTGCTGAATAACGTTAAAAAAAGACAATGAAAAACATATATATATTATTTTTATTTATGTCTATCACAGGCTTATCTCAAGAGAAATACCTCACCAAATCCGGCGTCCTTAATTTTGAAGCTAGTGTAGATGCATTTGAAGAAATCAAAGCCGCTAACAACAATGTTACTGCAATTTTTAATTCCGCAAATGGACAAATTGCAGCACTAGCCCTCGTCAAAGGGTTTCGATTTAAAAATGCGCTTATGGAAGAGCATTTTAATGAAAATTATGCCGAATCTGACCTGTACCCAAAAGCAATTTTTAAAGGTGAATTGGTAGGTTTTTCTTTAGACAGCCTTCAAACAAGCTATACTATCAACGGAACATTGAGTTTTCATGGAATTACTAAACCTCTTGAAAATGTTTCTGTTGAAGTCAAATCCTCAGGAAATTCTTTCACACTACAAGGAACATTTGAAATTACACCCAATGATTTTAATATCGAAATCCCAAAAATTGTGAGCTCAAAAATAGCGGACAGTGTCGGAGTTGTTTTCGAGTTTGGATTAACTGAAAAATAAGCATTAAAAAAGCCGCTAAATGCGGCTTTTTAATTTTATGGTTACTACTTAATTTATTCTATTTTTTTATAAACTTACCTACCATTTCTGTATTGGCAGCTTTCACTTTTATAAAGTAGAGTCCTTTTGAAAGACCTGAAACCTGAATTCTATTTGATGGGTTAAGAGTGCTTGTCATCACTTTCTTTCCACTAATGTCATAAATTTCATAAGCGCTTATCACGGCATTATTCTGAAATGCAATTGTCAATTCGTCCTGAACAGGGTTAGGATATAATGCTAAGTTTAAACCTGCTATTTGATCAACGTTTAAGTTTGAAGCTGGTCTCACCAAAACACTATAATCATCTGCACGTTGTGTAAAACGAGAACCGCTACACACTTTTGGGGATTGACTCGCAGATGAAATCACTCTTAGGGTAAATACTGTATTTAAATTTACAGCTGTTGGAGCAGTTATACTTACGGATGCAGTATTAAAACCTGGAGTATCTATTGGGGTGTTTTCTGATAACACCAGCTCATTTACACTATTAGTATTCGATGTATCAAAAGTACCGCTATCATCCCAATCAATCCATGCTTCCACATAATGCGCTTTTGATGACACTGACGTGTATTCTACTTCCAAGTCATAAGAAGTTCCACTATTAAGTATTGTACTCTTACTACACCTGAAATCTTGAACTGGATTGTTTGGCGTGTTTGTATTGGTTTGATTCTCTAAAGTATTAAATGTAACCTTAGTCACACCAGCCCCACTATTTATGGGTGTTCTATCATTTGTAGGAGTACAAACATTAGTTAAGGATGAGACAATAGTTAAACCATCTTGTTTAGTTAGACTTGATGTTCCCATTGAGTTTGTTATTTCAAATGTTACATCATAAGTGCCAGCATTCGGAAATGTAATTTTTGGATTTTGAAGGGTTGATGTTAGCGGCGTATTTTGTCCATCATCAAAAGTCCACGCAAAAGTGTAGCCATCATAGCCCTCGTTTGTATAACTATTTGGGGTATTCGTTGATAGATCTGTAAATGTTGTGACGTCTCCTAAACATATTATTGATGGTGAATTAAAATCAACAACGGCAGCGGCTACTGGCACCAAAGCAGGCCCTTCAAAATAGGATTTTCTACTTCCTCTACCTGCTGTTAAAGCATTAGTAGCTACATTTCTTTGACCTCCAGTAAACTCAGATGAACAGCCCGAGTAATCCATATAATTGAACATATGATCTTTATGAGTTCCAGAGTTTCTAGCATACCCCGTCTCTGGATTAATGACTTGATTAAATGCTAAATCACAATTATTTAAACTAGATGTGCCACAATCCCAATAAATAGAAGGCGTTATTTCGATTGTTCTAATGTGTTCTGGTGTATCTGGAATCCCATCATCGCCACATCTACTATTATCTGGATCATCGCCATAAAAAGTATGTAGAAGGTTCAATGCATGTCCCATTTCATGTGCCCAAGTAGAAGATGATTCCTGTAAATATGTACAAATTAGAACCACTGAACCATCATAAGATTGTCCATGTTCAGAAGCGTAATAGGCATAGCCAGCAATATAGCTTCCATCATTAACATAACAGTTTGAATTATCAATTTCATCAATAATCCAAACATTATAATAACTATAGGGATCCCAAACACTATAGGCCTTAAGTTCTGTGTCAGAAATACCTGAATTTTCTCTAAGGTTAACGCCGTTATTTACATACGCATCATCAGTGCTCAAATCTACACGATCAATACCATTGGTCATATTTCCGTTTGGGTCTTGTATCGCCAAGACAAATTCTATTTTCATATCAACGCCATCACCATCTCCATAAGTGTCTGAAATACTTCTCCAATAATTATTCAAGTATTTTAACCCTAGCTTTACTTCTTCATCGGAAATATTAGTTCCCGTTCCAATAGTTTCACCTTTATGCATCACATGAACAACCACTGGCACTTGAAGAACTCCATTAGGTAAACGTCTTTGACTAGAAGCCGCTGTTCCAATAGATTCTAGCATTTCCTCGTGACGCTTTTTATAATCAGGGTCAGATTTCATTTTTTCATCATGTAGAGAATCTGTTCCACAAAATTCAGGAATACCTTGAGTGCGCTGTTGAGTTCCGTTCTGGGTTGCTTGATTAGCGGGAAGCGGTGTTAATGTTTGACCATTTGTTATTAAACTGAAAAAGAAACAAAACATTATAAAAACTTTAGTGTAATTGATTTTCATTGGTTAAATTGTTTAATTAAATTTAAAATTTATTAAACAAATATAGTTAATTAGAACTAAACAAAAATTGAACAGCCGCAAACCCTACACCATCATAAAATATTTCCCTAAAATTCCTTTTTTAAAATTATTCAATAATTCTTATAATAAAAAAGCCGCTTTTAGCGGCTTTTTATCAGTTTGTATAAAATATAGTTTTATTTACTTAAATACATTTTTCGTCTCGAGTACAAATTATAAAAGTCATCATCTTTTAGACTGTCTATAAACAAAATACTTTCCCCTGTACTTTTCATTTCTGGCCCCAACTGCTTGTTAACATTCGGGAATTTATTAAACGAAAATACCGGTTGTTTGATCGCATAGCCTTCCAACTGTGGGTTAAAATCGAAATCGGTAACTTTCTTTTCGCCCAACATAACTTTAGTTGCATAATTCACATATGGCTCACCATACGCTTTCGCAATAAACGGAACTGTACGTGACGCTCTTGGGTTGGCTTCGATAATATAAACCATATCGTCTTTCACTGCAAACTGTATATTTATAAGCCCAACTGTATTAAGCGCTAACGCAATTTTTTTGGTATGGTCCTTTATTTGCTGCATGACTAAGTTACCTAAGTTAAATGGTGGTAACGTCGCATTACTATCACCAGAGTGAATTCCACAGGGTTCAATATGCTCCATGATACCAATAATGTATACGTTTTCACCATCACAAATCGCATCGGCTTCAGCTTCTATTGCGCCATCCAAATAATGATCTAACAACAATTGATTACCAGGCATTCTGCTTTGTAGTTCAACCACGTGCTTTTCTAACTCTTCTTTGTTGATGACAATTTTCATTCCCTGACCCCCAAGAACATACGACGGGCGCACTAAGATTGGAAAGTCCAAAACATCTGCAATCGCTGCCGCTTCGTCTGCTGTCGTGGCAATATCAAATTCTGGGTAAGGGATATTATTTTCTTTCAAAAGGTTTGAGAACAGACCTCTATCTTCTGCTAAATCCAAGGATTCAAAACTTGTTCCTAATATTTTTACGCCGTATTTGGTTAATTTTTCAGCAAGTTTTAAAGCCGTTTGACCACCTAACTGCACTATAACACCTTCTGGTTTTTCGTGTTTAATGATGTCATAGATATGTTCCCAAAAAACCGGTTCGAAGTATAATTTATCTGCGGTGTCAAAATCCGTTGAAACAGTTTCAGGATTACAGTTGATCATTATGGTTTCATAACCACATTCTGCAGCAGCTAAAACGCCGTGTACACAACAGTAATCAAACTCAATACCTTGCCCAATTCGATTGGGACCAGACCCTAAAACAATGACTTTTTTCTTATCGGAAACGCTACTCTCATTATCTGAAAAACGAGTACCGTCTGCGGTTTCCATATCACTTTCAAATGTTGAATAATAATACGGCGTTTTGGCTTCAAACTCTGCCGCACAAGTATCAACGAGTTTATAGACCCGATTGACACCCAACTCTTCACGTTTTTTATACACCTGACTTTCCAAGCATCCTAGCATATGTGCTATTTGACGATCGCCATAGCCCTTTTGTTTGGCTTCTAGCAACAACGGCTTTTCTATGGTGTCAATTTTAAAAGTAGAAATTTCATTTTTAAGCAAATGTAACTCTTCATATTGCTTCAAAAACCACATGTCAATCTTTGTGATCTCGTGAATACGACTTAATGGAATTCCCATTTGAATCGCATCATAAATTATAAACACACGATCCCAAGAGGCATTAGTGAGTTTTTCAATAATTTGTTCGTAGTTTTTATTTTCTTTAGCATCGGCACCTAATCCGTTTCGTTTAATCTCAAGGGATTGTGTGGCTTTGTGAAGTGCTTCTTGAAATGAGCGTCCAATACCCATCACCTCACCAACAGATTTCATCTGTAAGCCTAATGTGCGGTCTGAACCTTCAAATTTATCAAAATTCCATCGTGGTATTTTAACAATTACATAATCTAGAGTAGGCTCAAATAATGCCGATGTTGATTTTGTAATTTGATTTTTTAATTCATCTAGGTGATAGCCTAGCGCTAATTTGGTAGCGACTTTTGCAATTGGATATCCTGTAGCCTTACTTGCTAATGCAGACGAACGCGACACACGTGGATTAATTTCAATCGCAATGATATCCTCCTTTTCATCTGGAGACACAGCAAACTGCACATTACATCCTCCTGCAAAATCACCAATACTACGCATCATATGGATGGCCATATCTCGCATACGTTGGTACGTTCGATCACTTAAAGTCATCGCAGGAGCTACAGTAATAGAATCTCCAGTATGAATTCCCATAGGATCCATATTTTCGATTGAACAAATAATAACGACATTATTATTGGCATCTCTAAGCAATTCTAATTCGTATTCTTTCCAGCCTAACAAGGCCTTATCAATCATAACCTCATGAATGGGAGAAATTTCCAGTCCACGGGTTAATAATTCATCAAAATCTTCTTCTTTATGTACAATGGCAGCACCATCACCTCCCAAAGTAAACGAGGCTCTAATAACGAGTGGAAACCCAAATTCTTGTGCAATTTCTTTTCCTTTTAAGAAAGAATTTGCTGTGGCTTGAGGCGCCATAGGAATCCCTATTTTAAGCATCAATTCGCGGAATTTCTCTCTATCTTCTGTGATGTTGATGGCATCAATATCAACCCCTATAATATCAACTCCAAAATCGGTCCAGATTCCTTTTTCGTCCGCCTCAATACAAAGGTTTAAAGCCGTCTGCCCTCCCATGGTTGGAAGTACCGCATCAATTTGTGGGTGGTCTTTTAAAATTTTAATAATTGACTTTGTCGTCAATGGAAGCAAATACACATGATCGGCCATTGTAGGGTCCGTCATAATAGTTGCAGGATTTGAATTGATTAGAATAGTTTCAATACCATCTTCTCTTAGTGAACGTAGTGCTTGGGTTCCAGAATAATCAAATTCACAAGCTTGTCCAATGACGATGGGTCCTGAACCTATAATTAAAATTGATTTTAGATGTTTACTTTTAGGCATTTTTTAATGTAATTGATTGTATTATAATAGGATACGAAATTAAGTAACGTTTGGGTATAAAAAAAGGCGTTGCTACAAGCAACACCTTTAATATATTAACAATTGTTAATCATTATTTTTTGTGACGAAGTTCTGAAGAAACACTGATTTTCTTTCTGCCTTTTGCACGTCTTCTTGCAAGAACTTTTCTTCCATTAGCAGAAGCCATTCTTTCTCTAAAACCATGTTTGTTTTTTCTTTTTCTTTTCGATGGTTGAAACGTTCTTTTCATTATAATATATTTTTAAAACTTTACGAGTATTATTATCCTTAAAAAATGCGCTTAAGTCCTAACTTAAAGCGCCGTGCAAATATACAAAGAGTTTTTACTTTGACAAACCTAATTTTAAAATAATTTTCATTTGTTTTTACTACCTTTGTACTCGCAAAATAAATAACCTTAGATATGTTCAATAAAAATATAAAATTAGTTCTTGCTGCTGCCATCATCGCTTATGGTATATATCAAATTATAGAAACCTATGTTGGAAATGGCATCATGCTTATTCTTCTGTCTTTAATTTTTGTATTTCTCTATTTTAAAAATGAAATGATTTTATTAGCATTTTTGAAATTAAGAAAGCAAGATTTCCCTGGCACAGAACGTTTACTTAATAAAATTAAAAACCCAAAATCGGCACTAACTAAAAAACAACAAGGCTATTATAATTTCTTAAAAGGAATTATGGTATCTCAAACCAACATGAATGATGCTGAAAAATATTTCAAAAACGCTATAAGTCTTGGTTTATCGATGGATCATGATTTAGCAATGGCGAAGCTAAACTTAGCAGGGATAGCATTTACAAAGCGTCGAAAGCTTGAGGCTCAAAAATTATTACAAGAAGCTCAAAAATTAGACAAAAGAGATATGTTGACCGAACAAATTAAAATGATGAAGCAACAAATGAAAAAAGGCGCAATGCCTAACCAACACTTTGGAGGAGGACAACAACGCGGCGGAAAGCGACGTTAAGTTTAGTTTTCGTAATACCCTTTTTGAGGGATTTCTAAAGTATACAACTTCCTAGATTTATTATTTAAGAACCCTTCTCTTAACCATGGGTTGTGAAGTTTTAACTGTTTATAATTAAGACCAAATTTGGTCGCAAACTGAACAAAGTCTGTCACTGCTGTATCCACTTGAACCTTAGAGGTCGGGATTTGTGAATATAAATCATGCACTGTGTAATTAAATCCATATGTTTTGGGATGTACAAAAATTTCTTTCAAGGCTACTGCACGGAATACATAACGTCCAGTTTCTTCCCCTAACAACAAATCATAATATCCTGAAACATTTTGTTTTTCAAGTTGAT
>Ga0257120_1002129_pt1 | contig 12225 bp, 6 predicted proteins | sample SI106_10metaG_FD_190153 | JGI IMG/M metagenome (GOLD analysis project Ga0257120, IMG submission 190153) | Marine microbial communities from Saanich Inlet, British Columbia, Canada - SI106_10 | ecosystem: Environmental > Aquatic > Marine > Inlet | place: Canada: British Columbia | collected... | reverse complement strand
TACATTAACCGCTTGTTCAGAAGTATTCTTCTTTGAAATTCAGGATTACTTGCCAATATCATATGCTGGACAAACAATTTTTGAAACCGATATATGTACAGGTAGAGTTGATTTAATAGAAGGTTTAGCTTCAGGAGGAGTTCCATTTATCATAAACGGACTTCCAACCTATCAGTTTGAATGGACTTATACTCCTGATGATCCAACTGAACGACCAGCTAAGTTCTTTGGAGAAACAATTCAAAATGCTCTTCCAGGATCCTATTGTGTTAAGATTACCGATAGTAATGGATGCTTCTATGATTCTTGCGATACAAGCTCGGGGGGCCAACCTTTAGAGATTCTTGTAGAAGATGTAGTTTTACCGTTTACTATTAGTCCTAACCTGACTGATCGCGATGATCCTACCCTCCTTGTTAAATCATTATCTCCTGATTGTGAAAGTGGTGGTCAAGACGGACGTATCGGAGTAGAGTTGTCAGGTGGTTTATTGCCTTATGAAATCACATGGTTTATAGAAGACCCTACAGCTGTTGTTTCGGGAACATCGGGAAGTTCAGTATATATTCCGGTTCCAGACAGTACCAACAGAACATCACTCGATGGATTAGTACCAGGTAATTACAGAATGGTGATAACTTCAATTAATCCTCGTGGCGCTGCGTGTGCTGCAGTTGGTGACTTCTTACAAAACGATTATCTCTATTACGAAGAAATTATTCAGGTATCACCAAACCGAGAACTATATATTATTGAAGGGCCGTTTGTAGACGAAGACCTTTGTTCAGGACTTCAGGGAAGAATAATAGTTGATGTATTTGATAATAACAACGGAAACTTAAGTTTCTACTATAACGATATCCTTATTCCTTCTGCAGATGTAGTTCGTATAAACGATCGTTCATGGTCTGTTGCAATTGTAAACGCTATTGACTCTGCAGACTTTAAAATTGTAAACGAAGAAGGATGTTGGATTTCATCAGAAATTAGCAGAGGAATTGGAGTACCGAATTTTGAATATACATCTCCAAACTTTGAAATTTCATCTTCGATTCTAGCGCGTGAAGAAGTAACCTTCTTAAACACTTCTACAGATCCGTTTGTGACTTCTGAATGGATTTTTGGTGATAACTCAGCTCCTGTAATTGCACAGTCATCTACAAGCAGTGTAACGCCAATAAGACATGCTTACGGAGTCTCAGGGACTTATTTTGCAACATTGCGTATATACAACAGTATTGGATGTTCTGAAGAAGAAACCCAGCCAATTGTTGTTGGACGTGGATATAATATTATGGTACCTAATGTATTTACTCCAAACAACGATTTAATTAACGACAACTTTAGACCGCTATTTAGTGGATTTAATAATATGACCTTTACAGTTTATGACTACAGAGGTAATGTAATTTATAATGAATTTGTTGAAGAACTTGACTTGACAAACCTTCAAGGAATATCAGTAACTGGTTGGGATGGAACTTTAGCTCCATATTCACCTTATTATATATTTACTGCATCTGGTATACTTCTTGACGGAGAAACTGTTGTAGAGAAAAGTGGAACCTTTATTTTGATTAATTAATGATCTTGAAAAAAGCTACATATTATTTATTGCTGACCTTCCTCTTTATAGGAGGCTCTCTCTATGCACAAGAAGAATACATTGTTAATCATTCTAAATTTATGCAAAAATCGAATCCAAGTTACTTTGGTTTCAATAGCTTAAATAAAGTTGGAGTATTATACAATTCGATGAAATTAAACGAATACGATAAACTAGATAATAAGTACTTTTTTGGAGCCATGACTTTTCAAGATCAGGGTTTTAGTTTAGGTGTAGATATAAATTCATTTAAAATTCAAACCACTGGGTTGACTTCAAACCTCGCAAATGTGTCTTATGTTTACAAATTACAATTTGATAATGACACCTTCTTTTTGCCAGCTGTAACGGTTGGTTTTGGTAGTTCTTCAGTCAATCCGGCTAACCTTATTTTTGAAGATCAATTAAACACCTCAACGGGCTTTATTAATACTGAATCTATCGACCCTTTAGCTCCAGTCATTAGCAATGTTAATTATTTTGATTTAGGTGCTTCTTTTATCCTTCATACCGACAAATATATGGCAGGGTTATCATTTAAACACCTCAATAGACCCAATACCTCATACAACAAAGAAGTTCCATTCGAAAAACCAATTCAAGTTTCACTTCAAGGAGCTTATGAATTTGATTTAAACCCATACGAGAGAAGGTATTTACCTAGATATTCTTACTTATATGCCTATGGATCATTTACTAAATACGGGGAATCATTACTGATTTATCTGTCTCAAGATTTTCAATTGGGTGAATTTTCAATTGGATTAAGTCAACAGGCAGCTTCATTAAACTCGTTTTCATTAAATAATGTAGGAGTCTCCGTCGGTTTAGCTGTTGAGAACTTCGATTTTGGTGTTCTTTATAATTTTCCTTTCCAGTCTCCTGGAATAGTGTATTCTCCAAGTATTTTTGAACTCTTCATTACTTTTGACTTTAGTATTTACAGAAGAAACAAACGGGGACAATACAATCGCTTACAAGTCGATAACTACTACTAGACAGTCAATTACAGCTATATATTTTTTGAAAGTTATTTTTCAGCAAATCATTTTTGTTAAAAAGCATGTTGAACTGTGCTTTTACTTACTATAATTTATATCTTTATCCTACCAAATCTTAACGTAACTAACCATGAAGTTCCCCCAACTTCGGTGTTATCCTATAGTTTTAGTACTATTGTTACTTATATGTAGTGCTCTGAATGCCAGGAATTTATCACCAACTAATTTACTTGATTATAATACGCACATCTCATTTTTTTCTAGTGATAATGTTGAAATATTTGATATTAATGTATCTTATATTGTCAATCCTGGTTCATTAGATTCTAGTCAAAACAGACCAATTTGTTATAATACTTCCCCTCCTAAAATATCTAACGGTTTAAATGGATCAGATGCTTCTACTGATAACGGTAATATAATTTATCAATGGCAATCCTCTGTTGATTCTAAGAGTTGGATCGATATAGAAAACGAAGACAGGTCTAGTTATTCACCTCCTGATCTAATAGCTTCTATTTACTATAGAAGGCAAGCCATAAGCGTTTGGCAACCGATAATTATTAATTTCTAAAAATCTTATTAGGAAAAACCACTGGACTTTCAATACCATTTTTTCCTACGGTAGTTATTCCGAAAAAGAAATTATCAATTACAATTCCTTTTAGAGTAGCTTCCGAAACATCACCTACAAAACGCGAATGATCCCAAGTAGGAGAAGTTGTGTCTCTCCAATATATTCTATAGCCTTTTATGTTAGGATCGTCTGTTTTTGACCATTTGAATCTAGCTGAAGCTTCAACAATCCCTCCAATAGCTAGCTCCGAAACAGCAGGTGGCGCCCATGCAATGGATGCTAAGTTTATTGCATTAACTGCGGTTAGCTTGTTTGCATAGTCAAAATTTACAGCCTCTAAAACATCTCCATAATCAATTCCGTTTTCTGTACGAATATCTTGGTGTTGTTGGGTGTAATTTTCATGTGCTTCCATTATTCGAATTCCTGCATAACCTGCATCGTTAAAAGGTCTGTGATGACCACCTCTTCCAAAACGATCTAATCGATAGATCATTTTTGGATTCATTTCGGGCATGTATTGCTTTACTGTTTTATAGACATAACGAGCCAGTTGCCTGGAAATCCCATCAACTTCACCTCCATAAAATCTTCGACTTCTCCGTTCTCTTTCTGTTTCGGTAGGAGGGACTGGTTCAGAAAAAATTCTAAAGGTTCTGTTGTCTATAACACCATCGACCCCTTTAATATTACCTATCATGTCGTTATTCAAAATCCCAATAATTTCCCAACCCTGCTCTTTAGCATATTCAGCCAATCCTTTCCCTCCAAACAGCCCTTGTTCTTCACCAGCAAGCCCTGCATAAATTATGCTATTTTCAAATGAATAATTAGATAATACTCTTGCAGCTTCTATGGTACCTGCCATTCCGCTTGCATTATCATTTGCTCCAGGTGAATCATCAGTGAAGTTATTGGAGTCAGAAATTCTAGAGTCAATATCTCCGCTCATAATAATATAACGATTAGGATATTTACTCCCTTTTTGAATCGCAATGACATTATTAATCCAAACAGGTTTTATGATTCTTCTTTTATCAGGTTCCACATAATTTTTTTGATAACTTACTTCAATACAGCCTGAACAATCCGAGGATATTTTTTGGAAACTATCAAAAATCCACCTACGTGCTGCTCCTATTCCGCGTTTTTTAGATAGGGTATCACTTAAGGTATGTCGAGTTCCAAAATTAGCTAAAGTAGTAATGTCTTGCTCAATTCTTTCCGTTGAGATACCATCAATTATGGAATAAAAATCACGCTCTGTTTGGGCTAGTACCTTATCTGTATTTGCAAACAAAGCCACTATTATGAGAACACTTAGCACAATTGATTTTTTCATGATTCTATTTTAAATTTTGTTTTCAGCTATATATAATTTTCATCAACCAATATAGTAGTTCCTATAAATATATAAAAAAAACCTCCAAATAGAATTTGGAGGTTTTAAATAACACAAAACAGTGAATCTAATTAAAAAGGATATTTATTTTCTTCGATTAAAGTAGAAGCTATACTTCTTCTTAAACCTACAATGTTTGGATAATTCGTGTATTTACTATATTGCTTCATTCCAGAAAGCATTCCTTTAAGATGAACTCCTTCAGCAAATGATACAATAGCCTCTTTTCCGCTTCGATTGATATTTTCAATAGCATTGAATAAGTATAATTGAGACATCTCTATTTGATTCTTTCGAGAATCGGCACCAAAACGATCACAATTTTTTTCTGTTCTAAGTATTGTAGATTCAGCCATATATATTTCAATTAATATATCCGAAAGCGCAAGAATGATTTGTTGTTCTTTTTCAAACTTAGGTCCAAATTTTTGAACTGCAGCTCCGGTAATCATGAGTAAAACCTTTTTCATGTTTTCAATCAGATACTTCTCCTCCGCAAATAGCTTGTTCGAAATCTCTGCTTTAGGGATTCCAGTCATTAACTCTTGACCTACAGCTGTAGCGGGTGTCATTAAATCTATATCACCTTTAAATGCTTTTTTCAAAAGCATTCCAATAGAAAGCATTCGATTTATTTCATTAGTTCCTTCATATATTCTAGCTATACGTGAATCTCTCCATGCCATTTCCATAGGAGCATCTGCAGAAAAGCCCATCCCTCCAAAAATTTGAATTCCTTCGTCTGTACATTTTTGAGCTTTCTCAGAAACAGATACTTTTAGAATGGAACATTCAATAGCAAATTCTTCTACTCCTTTCAATTCTGCTTCTTGATGCGACACCCCTTGTTCTAGAAGTTCATTTATTTTCTCTTCAATATCAAAAGCTGCTCTGTAACTAGCAGATTCACTTGCATAAGTCTCCATTGCCATATTGGCTAGTTTGTATTGAATTGCTCCAAACTCTGCTATAGGAGTTTTAAATTGCACGCGTTCTGTTGCATATTGAATAGCCAAAGTCGATGTTCTTCTTTGTGCTTCTATACACGCTGCTGCAAGTTTAATACGTCCAACATTCAAAGCATTCATTCCAATCTTAAAGCCATCTCCACGTCCTGCTAGCATGTTCTCAACAGGCACTTTCGTTTCATTAAAGAATACTTGGCGTGTGGAAGAAGCTTTAATCCCTAATTTATTTTCTTCATCACCTAAGGTAATTCCGTTTTCCAGATCTTTAGGAACAATAAAACCTGTTATGTTTTTATCATCTTCAATACGAGCAAAAACAATCAAAATGTCTGCAAACCCAGCGTTTGTGATCCACATTTTTTGACCCGTAATCTTATAGTGAGTTCCATCTTCAGAAAGTACAGCTTTGGTTTTCCCTGAGTTTGCATCAGAACCTGCTCCAGGTTCAGTTAGGCAATAAGCACCAAACCATTCTCCGGTGGCAAGTTTACTTACATATTTTTGCTTTTGTTCTTCATTTCCATAAAGTGTTATAGGCATTGTACCTATTCCTGTATGAGCACCAAAAGCAGTCGAAAACGACCCATTTGCTCCTGATATATAATCACAGACTAACATCGTAGAAGTAAAAGGCATTCCAAGACCATTATATTCTTCTGGAACAGCTACTCCCAAAAATCCAAGATCACCAGCTTTAGACATTAATTCTTTAGTCAAATCAAAGTCTTTTTGCTCAAAGCGTTCTCTGTTTGGAACGATGTCACGATCAACAAATTCTATAACAGATTCCTTCATCATAAGCTGTTCTTCGCTAAAGTCTTCTGGAGTAAAAACAGTATTTGCAAATGTTTGTTTGATTACAAAATCACCACCTAAGGTTTGTTTTTTCGTGTTTTCCATTTAAGTATAGTTTGATTATTTGGCATTAATTAATTCCTTTTGCTCGACTGTTGTTTTTATATAATCAATGACTTCAAAAAAGTGTTTCATTTTTTTCGAATTCATATTCTTTATAATAGAGTTGTTAAATTCAATAACGGTTTTCTTAGAAATATCTCTTTTTTCTTTCCCTTTTTTGGTTAAGAAAATCAATACGCCACGACCATCATTTGGATTGGGTTTACGTTTTATATATCCGCGTTTTTCCAAGGAGTTAAGGATTCTAGATAAACTGGTCGATTCTATTCCCATTTTAGGACCTAAAGCGGTAGAGGGAGTTCCCTCTGCATCTATAGAAAGTAAAGTAAACCCCATGGACATTGTTGAGTTATAAGCAGACGCTTTATCGTTATACATGTTTGTAACCGACTGCCATGCAGTTCTTAATGCGTATTCTATTGTAATTGGTTTCAAGTAGTTTTTTGATTTACTCAAATATAATCAATTTTACTATGCATACATAATTATGCATACATAATTATGTATGCATAGTACATAATTAAAAACAATCCCCTTTATTTAAAGGGGATTGAGTGCTAAGAATATATTTTATCGAAGAGCTCTTTGTAGCGCTCTTTAACTACTTTTCGCTTTACTTTCATGGTTGGAGTAAGATGTCCAAGTTCTATACTCCATAATTCAGGAGTTAATTCAAATTTTTTAACCTGCTCCCATTTTCCAAAGGTTGGGTTGTATTCGTCCAAATCTTTTTGAATTGCATCGATTACTTCTTGACTAGAGCAAATCCCTTCTATTGTTGGTTCAATTGATAGTTTTTGATTTTTAATCCAAACTTCAATATATTCAAATGCTGGCTGAATTAGAGCTGCTGGCATTTTCTGAGCCTCACCGATCACCATTATTTGTTCAATAAATAGGGATTGCTTCATTTTGTTTTCAATCAATTGAGGAGCAATATATTTCCCTCCAGAGGTTTTGAATAGTTGTTTTTTCCGATCCGTGATTTTAAGAAAACCTTCGGAGTCAATTTCACCAATATCTCCGGTATGGAAATATCCATCTTTAATTACTTCTGCGGTTTTTACTTCGTCTTTATAATAACCCTGCATAATGTTGGGTCCTTTACATAGAATCTCTCCGTCCTTAGCAATTTTAAGTTCAACACCTTCAATTGCTTTTCCAACACAACCAAATTTTAGACCTCGGTTATTGATATCACTTACCGTTAGTACAGGTGAAGTTTCAGTTAAACCATAACCTTCAGAAATGGTAATCCCAGCAGCACTAAAAACACGCGCCAATCTTGGCTGAAGTGCTGCACTTCCGGAACTTATGGTGTGTAAATTCCCGCCTAAAGCTGCTTTCCATTTAGAGAAAATAAGTTTTTGTGCGATTTTTAGTTTAAACTCATACCAAAATCCATTTGCACCATAAGGTTCATATTGTAACCCAAGATCTACAGCCCAATAAAAAAGTTTTTTCTTAACGCCATCTAAATCTGCTCCTCGAGCATATATTTTGTCGTAAACTTTTTCAAGAAGTCTTGGAACAGCAGTCATGAAATAGGGTTTTACTTCTTGTAAATTCTCAGATATTTTTTCAATTGATTCTGCAAAATGTATTCCAATCCCTTGATAGTAGTATATGTATATAATTACCCGCTCATAAATATGACAAACAGGTAAAAAACTTAACGCATGAGTTTTTCCAAGTTCAAGAGGTAATCTTTTGGCACTTGATATAACATTAGAAACCACGTTTCTGTGATTTAGCATAACTCCTTTTGGAACTCCAGTTGTACCTGAAGTGTATATTATAGTTGCAAGATTTTCCGGATCAACAGCTGCTTTTGCAGCAACAACTAATTCTTGTGTTTCTTTATCCTCTGCATCACTAAGTAGTTCTGTCCATGAGAGACAGTCTGAAATAGAGTCAAAAGAATATACTTCTTTAAGTTTTGGTATTGCTTTTCGAACAGAGTTTAATTTATTCAGGATTTCTACATCAGAAATAAAACAAAACTTGCTTTCCGAATGATTGAGTACATATTCATATTCTGGAGCTGTAATGGTAGGGTAGATTGGAACGGTTACTGCTCCAAGCTGAAGAATGCCAAGGTCCATGATACACCACTCTGTTCTGTTGTTGGTAGAAATTAAGGCAATTTTATCTCCTTTTTTTACCCCAAGTTTAATAAGGGATCTGCTTACTTGCTGTACTTTTTGATAGAATTCTTCTGTAGAAATACTTGTCCAAACACCATCGTATTTAGTTGTCAAGCACTTTTCTAAAGGAACATTTTTTCTTTGTATTTCTAAAAACTCAAATAGTCTAGTCGGATTCATTGTTAAAAAATTAGTTAATAAATGTACCCAAATATTTTAAAGAATGAAAGTAAAATAGTCTACAATGAAATTTTAATTTATAAAAATTTAATTCTTCAACCAGTTGTATGCATTAACAAAGCTTGCCATCCATGGAGATACTTCATCATTTCTGTCGGCTTCATAATGTCCCCAATTCCAAGGAAAAGTAGAGCGTTCTAGGTGAGGCATCATAACTAAATGACGTCCATCATCGCTACAAAGCATTGCTGCGTTGAAATCCGACCCATTAGGATTTGCAGGATAGCCTTCGTAGGCATACTTTCCTGAGATTTGATATTGATCTTCATTTTGTGGAAAAGTAAATTTTCCTTCCCCGTGAGCAGCCCAAATTCCAAGAGTACTTCCTTCCATTCCTTTAAGTAAAATAGAACTGCTTTCTTGAAGCGTAACCGATGTAAAGGTACATTCAAATTTTCCTGAATCGTTATGAAGCATTTTAGGCTTTTCAATATGATTTGGATTAATCAATCCCAGTTCAATAAATAATTGACATCCATTACAAACTCCTAGTGATAGGGTGTCGGGTCTAGCAAAGAAACTATCTAAAGCTTTTTTTGCTTTAGCATTATACTTGAAAGCACCTGCCCAACCTTTGGCGGATCCTAATACGTCTGAGTTTGAAAAACCTCCCACAGCAACAATAAAGTTGATGTCTTCTAGAGTTTCTCTTCCTTCGATCAAGTCGGTCATATGCACGTCACGAACATCAAACCCGGCAATGTGCATGGCGTAAGCCATTTCTCTTTCAGAATTACTTCCTTTTTCACGAATAACGGCGGCTTTGATTTTATGAGTTGGAGTTGCTCTTAATTTACCTGTAAAGTTCTCAGGAAATTTATATTGAAGTGGTTGTCGATCCACGTTCTTAAAACGTTCACTTGAACAAGTTTTTTCTGTTTGCTCAGCATCTAAGAGTGCAGAGGTTTGATACCAGGTTTTTCTTAATTCCTTTATTGAGAAATCAGTTTTGAAATCATAGTTTTTAAGTGTTAATTTTGCTTCAGAATTTACAGAACCAATTTTGGTACACTTTATTCCAGCAGCTTCAAAATGAGCTTGTAAATCTGTATTCGATTGAATCAGAACTCCAATTTTTTCTGAAAACAAAACTCGTACTATATCCGCTTCTCCTAGGTTACTTAAATCAACATCAAGTCCAACACCGAGGCTAGGGAAACAAAGTTCCAAAAGAGAAGTTATAAGTCCACCCGAACCAATATCGTGTCCAGCACTTAAAACATTTGTTTTAATTAATTCTTGAAGCATATTAAATGCTTTACCAAAGTAAGCAGCATCTTTTACAGAAGGAACTTCTGTTCCTATAGCATTTCTAGTTTGTGCGAAAGAAGAGCCTCCTAAGTGAAATTCATCCTGGGATATGTCTAGATAGTACAGAGCACCACCATTCGATTTCAAAACGGGTGTAATTATGTTTGTAACATCATTACATTCTCCAGCTGCAGATATGATAACGGTTCCCGGAGCTTTTACTTCTTGGTCTTTGTATTTTTGTTTCATGGAAAGAGAATCCTTTCCAGTAGGAATATTAATTCCTAGCGCAATAGCAAATTCAGAACAAGCTTCAACAGCTTGATATAGTCTAGCATCTTCCCCAGGATTATTACAAGGCCACATCCAGTTGGCTGATAGTGAAACAGAAGTTAATCCATTTGTTAGCGGAGCCCAAACCAAGTTGGTGAGTGACTCTGCAATAGCATTGACACTTCCAGCTTTAGGATCAATAAGCCCAGACAAAGGAGCGTGACCTAAAGAAGTTGCTACACCACTTGTTCCTGTAAAATCTAAAGCCATTACACCGCAATTACTCAAAGGAAGCTGAAGTTCTCCAATGCATTGTTGTTGAGCTACTCTTCCCGTTACACAGCGGTCAACTTTGTTCGTTAGCCAATCTTTGCAGGCTACAGCTTCTATTTGTAAAACCTGATTTAGATAGGTGTTTATATCAGACACTTTATATTCAATTTCTTTAAAATCTGCCACCAAAGTGTTGTCTTGCATTAAGGTTTTAGGTGAGCTTCCAAAAAGTGCACTTAGATCTAGGTCAATTGGTGTTTCATCAGTTTTTTCGGAATGAAAAGAAAAATGTTTGTCATCGGTTACAACGCCAACATCATAGAACGGTGCACGCTCTCTGTTTGCAATTTTCTCTAAAATTCGAGCGTCTTCTTCTTTTAAAATAAGCCCCATTCTTTCTTGGGATTCATTTCCAATAATTTCTTTTGCTGATAGCGTAGGGTCTCCAAGAGGTAGTTTATCGATATTGATGGCACCTCCAGTTTCTTCGACTAATTCAGATAAACAATTTAAGTGTCCTCCAGCCCCATGATCATGAATCGAAATTATAGGGTTCTGTGCACTTTCGACCAAAGCACGAATGGCATTTGCAACTCTTTTTTGCATTTCTGGATTTGAGCGCTGAATTGCATTAAGTTCTATTGAACTTCCAAATGCACCAGTGTCTGCAGAAGAGACTGCAGCTCCACCCATTCCGATCCTATAGTTATCACCGCCTAAAATAATGATGCGATCTCCTTTTTTAGGAATGCTTTTTTGAGCTTGATCTTTTTTTCCAAATCCAATTCCACCCGCTTGCATAATAACTTTGTCAAATCCAAGTTTATGATTTCCTTCTTGATGCTCGAAAGTTAAAACAGATCCAGTGATTAAAGGTTGACCAAATTTATTTCCAAAATCTGATGCTCCGTTAGATGCTTTTATTAAAATTTCTAAAGGTGTTTGATATAACCAATCTCTTTTTTTAAAGCCATTTTCCCAAGCCCTGTTTTCAGCGACTCTAGAATAAGGGGTCATGTACACGGCAGTTCCAGCTAATGGTAAAGAACCCTTTCCACCTGCTAAACGGTCCCTAATTTCACCTCCAGAACCAGTTGCTGCACCATTAAATGGTTCGACAGTGGTAGGGAAGTTGTGCGTTTCTGCTTTCAAAGAAAGAACAGTGTCGATTGATTGGGTGCGATAGGAGCTCGGGACATCTCCTTTTTCAGGAGCAAATTGTTCTATGGTGGGGCCTTCGATAAAGGCAACATTGTCTTTGTAAGCCGAAACAATGCTGTTTGGATTTTGTTTTGCAGTTTCCTTGATCATTTGGAAAAGACTTTTCCCTTTTTCTTCTTGATCAATAACAAAAGTCCCGTTGAAAATTTTGTGTCTACAGTGTTCTGAATTTACCTGAGAAAATCCAAACACTTCGGAATCAGTTAATGAACGGCCAAGTTGTTTAGATAACGAATTAAGATATTCAACTTCATCGTCGTTCATTGCTAAACCTTCAGAAGAATTGAAATCAGCAATATCTTCAATAGCTTTTACTTTTTCCGGGTCAAGTTCTATTTTAAATAAACC
>Ga0257120_1002127_pt1 | contig 12231 bp, 14 predicted proteins | sample SI106_10metaG_FD_190153 | JGI IMG/M metagenome (GOLD analysis project Ga0257120, IMG submission 190153) | Marine microbial communities from Saanich Inlet, British Columbia, Canada - SI106_10 | ecosystem: Environmental > Aquatic > Marine > Inlet | place: Canada: British Columbia | collected... | reverse complement strand
CGAAATTGAAATACCATTATTCCTAAAAAAAACCTTAATAGCTAAACTCGGTAAAGAAAACGGGTTTAGAGGGATGTTTACTTTTGTAAATGAAAAAAGAATTAGGCTAAAAAGCTTTAAATAAATACTCTCTAGCCTAATTTTTAACGTCTGTTTCCTCCACTTCTGTTTCCCCCTCCTCTTTTGTTTCTATTCTTAAAGAACTCTTGTTTTTTTCTGTTCTTTTCTTTTTCGAATTCTTTTTTCTCTTTTGTAGTCATCGGTTTATCGGTCTGTACAAAAGGATTTTCTATAACCTCTTTTATTTTTTTGTTGATTAGCTTTTCGATATCTCTTACATATGCATTTTCTTCAGCATCACTAATAGAGATAGAAATACCTTCTTTTCCTGCTCTACCACATCTTCCAATTCTGTGAACGTAAGTTTCTGGCTCGTTAGGGATGTCATAATTAAGTACGAAACTTAAATGATCAATATCAATTCCCCTGGCAGCAATGTCAGTAGCAACCAAGACTCTTAATTCGTGGTCTTTAAAAGATTTTAAAGCTCTTTGCCTTTGATTTTGAGATTTATCTCCATGAATTGCAGCTGCATCAATATTGTTCTGCTTTAGATTACGAACGATTCTGTCGGCGCCATGTTTTGTTCTAGAAAAAACAAGAATTTGTTGTATTTCTTGGTTGTCTAAAATATGGAATAACAAATCTTTTTTACTTGATTTGTTAGTGTAATAAATATACTGCTGAATAGTTTCTGCAGTAGTTGATGTTTGATGAACTTCTACTTTCTGTGGGTTTTGTAAAATAGTATTGGACAGCTCTAAAATACTTTTAGGCATAGTCGCTGAGAAAAATAATGACTGCCTTTGTTTAGGAAGCTTTTCCAATAGTTTCTTTATATCATGGATAAAACCCATGTCTAGCATTCTATCTGCTTCGTCTAACACAAAATACTTAACGTCATTTAAAGAGATATATCCTTGACCCATTAGGTCTAGCAGTCTTCCTGGAGTAGCGACTAAAACATCAACACCTCTTTTAAGTATGTTTGTCTGATTTCCTTGTTTTACACCACCAAATATTACGGTGTTAGAAATGTCATTATATTTTGAATAGTCTGTAAAGTTTTCTCCAATTTGTATAGCAAGTTCTCTAGTAGGAGTTACAACTAGTGTTCTTATTCTTTTTTTGCCAGTTTGCTCTTTTTCATTAATTAAATGATGTAAGATAGGCAATGCAAAGGCTGCTGTTTTTCCTGTTCCTGTTTGGGCACTTCCAAGTACGTCATTTTTTTTAAGAATGATAGGGATTGCTCTTTCCTGTATTGCAGTAGGTTGAGTATAGTTTTGATCTTTTATTGCTTTTAATAAAGTGGGGTGTAGATTTAAATCTTCAAATTTCATATTTTGGTAATTCCTTTAATGGAATTATATGTTGCAAATTTATCAATATTCCGATGACAACCATCTATTGTGCTGAAAATTGACATTTCTGGCTTTAAATAAATAATCGTGACTTTATCAATTTACAGATAAAATCACGATTGTATTAGTGTTGATTCAAATTATTACTAGATTAACTTTTTTGTTTTATGTTTACTTTTGTATGATAAACTTATCTGTCCAACTATTTTCTTGATTTGTTCCGATTTTGATAAAATACGTTCCGTTACTATATTCGGAAGTATTGATCGAAATATCTTTTTTTGAAGTTGTTTCTTTAAATACCGTTTTTCCTTCTAGATTGTAAATGCCAATTTCCACTTCTTTTTCTTGGGAATTAGTAACGCTTAATTTGTCATAAGTAGGATTTGGGAATATGCTAAAAATGTTGTTTTTATTTTTTTGATCAAAAATAGTTGCGGCCGTCTGGTCCAATGACTTTATCCAGTCAAAGCATTCTAATAATTCTTCTGTCCTATTGTTATAACTCCATACATGATTAACACCTATTAGTGTGTTTAGTTTAACTATTGCTTCGTTAGCGGTTAAATTATTAAACAAAGTTACATTGTTTGGGTAGGATGGATCCTGATCTCCACTACAAATACAAGTTGGTACTTTTGAATCATAATTATAGTCGTTGGTGATTGATGGCACCCACGAATTAAAAGGAATTATTCCTGCAAACGGATAAATAGCATTTAAGCCATGTTTAAATGTTTCTTGGCCATTACAAGAAAAGCCCGTAAGAAATACAGATGTAGTGTCAATATTATATCCTAAATCTATAATTGTGGTATCTATTGAGTTTGGTATTATTTGACCGTTAGTACCAGAGATTTGATTTCCCATAAAATCTGGACATAAAATAATAGCATTTAATGAGTCAGATATTTCAATTAAATTGTTTCTGAAGCTTATTGCATCTCCTCCACAGCCATGAAGGGCTATAATTAATGGATAGCTTTCATTATTGTCATAATCATTAGGTACGTAATATTCTAAGCTATGATTGTTCGAATTAAAGTTGATTGTTTTCTGAAAGCTTCCAACTGTTTGAGCGCTAACATATAATAGGCTAATGCAAGTGCAAGTTAAAAATAAAGTGATTTTTTTCATGGTGTTTTTTAATTATTGAAAGTATAATAAAGATAGGTGGTGATCATTAGGTAGGGTGTTTCATGTAAGAACAGAGTTTAAGATTTCTGCAATGTAAATTTAAATAAAAAATTCATCAAAACGATGTTGATTCTTAGAAGGGTAGCCTCTTACTAGTTCACCATTTCTTTAAAAGTTTTTTTAGAGCTAACAATTTCTTAACACTTCTACTCTTCAATTTAACTTTTAATTAATACTCCCCTAAACTTTACTTTTTATTGAGGTTTTATGTTTGTTCCATCAAAATGAGTAGTCACAATGGCGCAAAATTTTTGAATTTAAAAGTATTAATTATTTATAATTTATTTAATGAAAACATTCGAGAAAGTATTTTTAGGAATTGCGACACTAACTTTAGTTGCTTGTGGTGGTCAGGAAAAATCGTCAAATCAATCTCACTTAAGTGGAGATATTAAAATTGATGGATCTTCCACTGTTTACCCAATTACGGAAGCTGTTGCTGAAGAGTTTAGAAATGTACAACCAAATATAAATGTTACGGTTGGAGTTTCTGGAACTGGAGGAGGTTTCAAAAAATTTATGAGAGGAGAAATTGATATTAATGACGCTTCTCGTTCCATAAAATCTAAGGAGGCTGATGCTTGTGCTGAAATTAATATGGGTTTTGTAGAGCTTTCTGTAGCCTATGACGGATTAGCTGTTTTGGTAAATCCTGAAAACGATTGGGTAGACTTTTTTACTGTAGACGAATTGCAAAAAATATGGAATCCTGAAGCTCAAGAAACAGTAATGTACTGGGATCAGGTTCGAGAAGGATGGCCACACGAAGAATTGCATTTGTTCGGACCAGGAGTAGCATCAGGTACCTATGATTATTTTGCTGAAGCTATTTGCGGTAAAAAAGTTGGTACTCGTGGCGACTATACCGCATCAGAAGATGACCATGTTTTAGTCCAAGGTATTGCAACTGATAAAAATGCTTTAGGATTTTTTGGTTTAGCTTATTATGAAGAAAACAAAGATAAACTAAGGTTAGTTGGTGTTGATAACGGAGATGGTACAGTGCTGCCATCAATGGAGACGGTTAGTAACGGAACGTATGCGCCATTATCACGACCAATATTTATTTATGTAAGTAGTGCTGCTGTAGCCAAAAAAGAGGTGAACGAATTTGTAAACTTTTACTTAGATAGCGCTCCTTCATTGGTTGCCGATGTAGGCTACATTCCTTTACAGGATAATGAGTATGCAATAGAAAAAGAAAAATTTAACGCTTTTTCTGGCAAATAGTTTTAGTAGGCCTATTTTAAATATAGTCTTTGATTTAGTGCTGCTAATAAATATCCGGATAGCTTTTGCTGTCCGGATATAACAATTTATAAAATGAGCAATAAGAACACCGAAAAAATTATTGAATGGTTGTTGAGGTTAAGTGCGTTTGTAACTGTTCTTACAACTATTGGAATTATATGGGTTTTGCTGTCTGAAAGTGTATCTTTTTTTCAAGAAGTATCCATAATAGAATTTTTGACCGATACACAATGGACACCTTTGTATAAGGATAAACATTTTGGCATAATGCCTTTAGTAAGTGGAACTTTACTAACCACTTTTATAGCTATATCTGTTGCCTTGCCTCTTGGCTTAGTTATTGCTATTTATTTAAGCGAATATGCTCCTAAAAAGTTTCGTAAAACAGTAAAACCTTTACTAGAAATTCTGGCAGCAGTACCAACTGTAGTTTATGGTTTTTTTGCTCTCATGGTAGTTACTCCTTTTTTACAGACTATAATCCCTAACCTTTCTGGTTTTAACGCTCTTTCTGCAGGAATAGTTATGGGCATAATGATTATTCCTTTTGTTACTTCTTTTAGTGAAGATGCTTTGCAAGCAGTACCCAAGTCATTAAAACATGGTGCATTTGCCTTGGGTTCTACTCGTCTGCAAACTTCTTTTAGAGTGATGGTTCCAGCAGCGTCTTCGGGTATTGTAGTGTCGGTAATTTTAGCCTTTTCAAGAGCTATTGGAGAGACTATGATTGTTGCTATTGCAGCTGGTCAGCAGCCAAGATTAACTGCTAATCCCTTAGTGCCTATAGAAACAATTACTACCTACATTGTTCAAGTAAGTTTAGGAGATGTGCCTCACGGATCATTAGAATATAAAACCATTTTTGCAGCTGGGATGACATTGTTTGTTTTCACTTTTATACTTAACAATATCAGTTTTTGGATAAGAAAAAAATTCAGAGAAAAATATGACTAATTCTAGAAAAAACAGATTAAAAGATATGGGATTCGAATACTTAGGTGTCGCTTGCACTCTTTTCGGATTAGTAGTATTAGCCATTTTTATTGGAGATATCTTGGCGGATGGTTTTTCTAGAATTGATTGGGATTTTTTAAAAAGCCTACCTTCTAGAAAACCAGAAAAAGCAGGAATCTTTACAGCCTGGACAGGCTCTTTATGGATTTTAGTTTTCACAACTATTATTGCTTTTCCCTTAGCTGTTTCGGCAGGTATTTATTTGGAAGAATATGGAGGTAATGGTCGATGGTCTTCATTGCTAGAAATTAACATTTCTAATTTAGCAGGTGTTCCTTCTATTATTTATGGGTTATTAGGGTTAGAAATATTTGTGCGTATTTTTAAAATGGGCAATAGTGTTTTAGCAGGAGCTTTTGCTTTGGCTTTGCTTATTCTGCCTATCATTATTGTAGCAACAAGAGAAGCGATTAGAACAGTCCCCCCAAGTATTCGTGCGGCTTCTTATGCATTAGGAGCTACTAAGTGGCAAACTATCTGGAATCATGTTTTGCCAGCTTCTATGGGGGGTATTTTTACAGGAGTTATATTGGCTATTTCAAGAGCTGTTGGAGAAACTGCTCCCCTAATAATTGTGGGGGCTTTGGCATATGTTCCATTTGCTCCATCTTCTCCTATGGATGAGTTTACGGTAATGCCAATCCAAATTTTTAATTGGGTATCAAGACCACAGCATGGATTTACAGTAAATGCAGCAGCAGCAATTATAATATTATTATTAATCACCTTTGTTATGAACGGAATTGCAGTTTATTTAAGAAACAAATGGCAAAAGAAAATTAACTGGTAAAAAATGAAAATGGATAACCACATTTTAGAATCGAAATCCGTCAATGTATATTATGACGATATGCACGCTTTAAAGAATATTAGCATGAAGGTGGAGCCAAACAGTGTAACGGCTTTAATTGGTCCTTCAGGCTGCGGAAAATCAACCTTTCTGAGAGTCTTTAACCGTATGAATGATTACATCGAAGCTTTCCGAATGGACGGAGAGGTGTTGATGGAAGGAAAAAACATTTATCATAAAAAAATGCAAGTGGATGAGCTTAGAAAATCTATCGGAATGGTATTCCAAAAGCCAAACCCTTTTCCAAAAAGCATTTTCGAGAATGTTGCATATGGTTTAAAGATTCAAGGGATAAAAGACAAAGAATTTATTCAAAATAGAGTAGAAAAATCTTTGCAACAAGCAGCTTTGTGGGATGAGGTTAAGAGTGATTTAAATAAATCAGCTTTAGCTCTTTCTGGTGGTCAGCAGCAACGTTTGTGCATTGCTCGTGCTTTGGCGGTAGAGCCTAGAGTTTTGTTGATGGACGAACCAACCTCTGCTTTAGATCCTATCTCAACTGCTAAAGTAGAAGAATTAATAAATGAGTTAAAACAAAATTATACTATTGTAATTGTTACTCACAATATGCAACAAGCTAGCCGACTTAGTGATTATACAGCCTTTTTTTATATGGGTGATTTAATCGAATTCGGCAAAACAGAAGAAATTTTCAGAAATCCTAAACTAGAACGAACTCAAAACTACATTACCGGTAGGTTTGGCTAAAATTTAAATTTATGACACAGTTAGAACAAGAAATAAAGGAACTAAGAATAGAGTTGCTAAATATGTTTATAGCAGTAAGTAAGCAATTGCTTAAAACTGAAAAAGCATTTTTTGATTTTGATAAAGACATTGCTCATGAGGTTTATAATACAGAAAAAAGAATTAATGCTTTAGAATTAAAAATCGATAGAGATTGCGAGAATATTCTTGCCTTATACTCGCCAGTAGCTGTCGATTTACGCTTTGTATTATCGGTTTATAAAATCAATCACGAGTTAGAGCGAATAGCAGATATTGCTGAAGGTATTTGTAAATATATAAACGGATTGTCTAAGCCCTTTCCGTCTAAGGCTGTGGAAGATGTTCGTATTGCAGAAATGTTTATTCAGTGTAGGTCGATGTTGGAGGATGTAATAGTAGCTTTCGAAAATGAGGATACTTCTACTGCCAGAAAAGTATTTAAAAAAGACGAATTTCTAAACGAAATTAATGAAGGAGGAAGCGCAAACATCATTAAAAATTACAATGAACAAGATGCCAAATCTTTGTTCTTTTTATTGTCTTGCGTTCGAAAGTTAGAGAGGGCAGGGGACTTAAATAAAAATATAGCTGAAGAGCTCATTTTTTCAATTGAGTCTAAAGTTGTAAAGCACCAAAAGAAAAAGTAAAATCTGCTATTTCTGACTAGCAATAGATTTTTTATAAAAGAATATTTGAGAGCAAATAAAAAACAGCAGCATAGTTGCTAATGAGAGCCATTCCAATACGCAAACCAATAATATATTTGGTCGGTCTTTTAGTATTTCCAGCATATTTTGGTCTAATTGTTGAAATTCTATGATGTTTGCTAATAAAGATATAGACATTAGAATACTCGACATCACAAAGTATTTTGGAATATTCTTTTTATCAAAATACAGGGCGTAAATATTGAAAGCTAGTGAAGCGAAAAAGCACAAGTAAAAAAAGATAATTGCAGAAATAATGTGCATTACTATTTTGCCCATCGAAAACATTCCAATACAAATTGCAGAAACACCTATTAGCACAATAATTATGGTAAAAATATTTTTTATCTTTTTTACAGATTCTGGCAATATTTTTAAGTAATAATAAATTAAAAATGGTGTTCCAATAATTAAGCAAATATTAAATAGGAATGCTTTTTCAGAACATTGGTATTGGCCTAACTCTGAAATAAAATGATTTAAAATACTATAATTTTGATCGGAGCATCCAATGAAATAGATATTAGAAACCACAATCCCAAATGAGATAATTAAAGCTCCTAATAAGCCGACTACTAAGGTGATGATGTCCTGCCTAGATTTCATAAGATTTGATAAAGCCTATTTTAGCTCAATTTTATCAATCAAAAGCTTAAAGTTTTCTTCTTTTTTATTGCCAATTAGAAATGCTAGCTCTTTGATTTTATCATCTGAGAAATTCGATTTATTTAATCTTCTTCCTCTAAATGAAGGATACATTTCTTTTACAGGAATTTCTATTTCTTGCCATTCTCCGGAAGTTTCGAAATTGTATATATAAGAAAAATAGGTTGTGGTGTTTGGTTTGATTCTAAACTGGTATGCTTTTCCATCGCCACGCAAACGAATAACTATTTTGCTGTCGTCTTTTACTTCTTGGCTATCAAAACGGTAACGTACAGAAGAAAACCCTCCGTTGTTTTGTAAAGATATTGTTCCTTGAAAAGCACCAAATCCATCTTTATCGATAGTAAAGGTACTTGTCGACCTTCCTCCCATAACATCATCGTTTACAACAAACCAATTTTGAATGTCAGAATCCGATTTAAAATCAAATATGGAGGAGGTATTTACTGACATGAATAATGCTATAAAAAAGATTAATAATTTCATATTAAGGTTAGTTTATTTTGGTTAAGAACTATCTAGCTAAAAGCTTAGCCGAAACTTTATAAGTTCCACTGTATGTAAGTCCTGCTTGACGAGATTTGGATGTTAAAAATGCTTTTTTGTACCAACGTGGGTCAGTAGCTTTCTTTTTGAAATCTTCGTGAGATTCTTTAGTTACAGATTTTCCGTCTAGAAAAGACTCCATTATATACATTCCTATTCCTAAATGTTCTATTCTATTTAGTAAAGCTTCGAAATCTGCTTCAGAAAAATGGTGAACAGTCTCCTTGTCCGATCCTTGGTTAAGGTTTTTCAAATCATTAAATACGTTTTTTTCTAAAAATTCTGATTGTTCCATATTGAGGTTTACGTTTGGTGTAAGATTAATTGGATTGCTTGTCTAATTTAGTAAATGCTAATCGATTTGTCTTATAAATTGGTACTATCTGTCGATTGAGTAGCTAAACTGTTCTTGTATTTTAATTGTAATGCGGTTAAAAAATTTCTCAAATATTGATCCATGCAATTGCGGTAAGACTTGTGGTCTGGTTTACGAAAGAATGCACTCAATTCGTGTTTGCTTAATTTTCTATCTACTAGTTCGAAAAGTTGTAACATTTCGTCTGATTTCAAATCTAAAGCAATTCTCAACTTACGAAGTATCATGTTATTACTTAACGATTCTTCTGGCTCTGGATGAGCGCCTTCTCTTTGTCCACGTCTTTCGATAATTAATCCATTCAGAAATATTGCAAGTTCTTTGTCGCTAATTTCTACTAACAGGGGGTCTTCTTCTTTTCTAAGCCAAGCGCTTACATCGGTTTTTTGGATGTCGAAATTGGTTAGTTTAAAAAGGCCAACTATTTTGTTTTCACTAAAGTTAAATAAATAACGAACACGTCTTAGAATATCATTATTGGTCATATTGGTTTGTTCCTTTTATCTTTTTTTATTTTTCTTTTTCATGTTCTGAATTTTATCTCCCCTTCTGATTGGTTTTTTAAATCTCTGTTTTAGCACTGTTTTATAAGGAACCTTTTTGGTTTTCTCTTTGCTGTTTTTAGCAGATTTCTTTTGGGTTGAGGGTCTTGCTTCACTATCGTTTTTATTGAGTAGCTGAGCGTCAAGATCAATAGGTTTGTCTTTTTCTTCTGGAGTAAGCTGCCTCGATATTTCTAGCTCTGCAGGTAGTTCTGTAATGGGGATGGTGTAGTTCATCAAACCTTCTATTTCATCCTTTAAAACGCTCTCTTTTTCGCTGTAAAAGAGGATTGCCTTACCTTGCTGTTCTGCCCTTCCTGTTCGTCCGATACGATGGATATAATTTTCTGGGTAGAAAGGAGTGTCGAAACTTATTACGGTACTAATTTTATCTATATCAATACCACGAGCAATTACGTCTGTTGCGATTAGGATTCTGCTAGTTCCGTTTTCGAATTTTTCTATAGATTTAGTACGGTAGTTTTGTTCTTTACTTGAGTGAATAGTAGAAACTTCCGATTCAAATTCTAATATTTCCGATAGTCTATCCGCATTTATTTTAGTACCAACAAAAATCAGGACTTTATTGTATTCTTCTTTGTCTTGAAGAAGTAGGTTCAATAAATTTGCTTTGGTGTAAAAATTAGGAACAGCATAGGATTCCTGATCAATATTGTCAAGCGGAGTACCGCTAATAGAGATTGTTTTTTTAGTCGGATTAATTAAAAAATCATCGGTTAGCTGATCTACATAAGTTGTCATTGTTGCAGAAAAAAGTATGTTCTGGCGTTTATCTGGTAGATGATCAAAAATGTTTTTTAATTGGGTTTTATAGCCAAAGTCAAGCATAATATCGACTTCGTCAATTACCAATTTTTTTATCGTTTTTAGCCTAAGCACATTAGCAAGAACAAGGTCGTATAATCTTCTAGGGGTACCCACGACAATATCTAAGCCATCATTAACTGCTTTCTTTTGTGTTTTAATATTGCTTGAGCCTCCATAAACTCCTGCTACTCGTATGCTAAGGTATGGGGTTAGCTTTTCTATTTCTTTTACAATCTGAATAACTAGCTCTCTTGTAGGTGCTAAGATTAGAACTCTAGGGTGTTGTTGGTCCGAAAATTTTAATTCTTGCAAGATAGGAAGCAAGTATGCAAAGGTCTTTCCAGTTCCTGTTTGGGCAATTCCTACAAAATCAGAACCTCCAAGAATGGAAGAATAAGACTCTTGCTGAATAGGAGTTAATTTTTCAATTCCTAAATCTGCAATAGCATTTTTTAACTGTTTCTTAAGTTTTAAATTTTCGAAAGTATTCATTTTGTAAAGTAATAAAGATATATCTTAAAGAGAGTCCTTTATTTGGAAACTAATTTGCTAGCTAGCCAACAAAAGAATAAAGCGGAAAACTTACTCAAAGTGAGCAAGAAAATTCCGCTTTGTTGGTTTAAATAATTGTATTTTCTCTAGGAAACAGGCCTATTTATTTTTATTTAATCTCTTTTCTGCTTTTTTTTCTTTTGGTGTTTTAGTAGCTACTTTTTTAACACTTTTTTTAGCATCTTTTCCTTTACCCATCTTATTGTTTTTTAATATTTGTAATTGTTGATCAACTCCACAAATATAATAATAAACCTTTTGCTTTAAATAAAATATAAAAGAGCCCTCACAATAATTGTGAGGGCTCTTTTATATTTTGATTTTCAGGTCGTTTTATTTAGACAGCTTCATTCTTAAGCCAACTGACATAAACGCATAACGATCGGTGTCCGAACCGTAGTCCCAACCATCAAAACCATCGTCATCTAATTCGTTTAAAGTGTATTTAACTACTATTGTCATATTGTCTTTAATAGCCATTTTTGCTCCAAAACCTAGTGCCATTTTGTTGGCTGTTCCGTTAGGGGAGTTAATTGGTAATTCGGAATCATCCGATACTAAAAAACGACTTGCTTCGTATTCTACTTGGCCTAAGCTAGCATCAGCAAAAAACATTATGTTTTTCACTTGGTACAAATCGTACTGAATAAAAGCACTCATGTCAGTAAATTCACCTTGAAAGTACTCTACATCATTAGAGCCAGAAATTTCTGCATCTAAGTAGCTAAACCCAACTGCTATTTTTTCAGAGTACTGGTAGCCAATGCTTATATCAAAACCATTTTCTAGTTCAGCATCGCTAGAGTGACTAGTAGACATATCGGGAGAGAATAAGTTAATATCCTTATCGGTATGTTCTATGTCTTCTACTAAGCCAAAGCTTACTTCTGCAAATAATTTGTCTGTTATCTGAGCCATACTTACCATTGGTAATAGGGCTAAAATTAAAAGGATGTTTTTCATCTTTATTAGTTTTTAATTACTGTTTTACTTATTGCTGTTGAATTGCTGTATTTAACGGTTATTTGGTAAGAACCTTTAGCCAAGTTGTTTAAGTCAATAAACGGACGTAGAGTGTTGTTTTTAGAGCCATCAAAATTTACTAAAGCTCTTCCTGTTAAATCAGATACAACAATCATGTATTCTGTTCCTAACTCTTCTTGGAGCTCAATGTTTAAGAGTTGATTAGTAGGGTTAGGGTATAGCATGAAGTCTATTTCACTTGTGAAGTTTCTTTCTACAGAACCAACTACAAAACCTTCAGACATTGTTTTACATCCTAAAGAGTCTATCGCTTCTACTACATATGTTCCGCCTTGAGTAAAGTTGCAGTAATCGCTTGTTTCCCCTTCCATTTCTTCTCCATTCAAATACCATTGGTAAGCAAAACTTTCTCCTGTTTGGAAAGTAGTAGACCAACGTTGGTTTACACTCAACTCATCAGGATTAGGGTTTATTGTAAGGTTTAATGTTGCAGTACTATCGCATCCTACAGAGTTAGTTGTAGTGTAAGTATATACACCACTTTCTGTATAATTAGTTCCATTCC
>Ga0257120_1002123_pt1 | contig 12252 bp, 8 predicted proteins | sample SI106_10metaG_FD_190153 | JGI IMG/M metagenome (GOLD analysis project Ga0257120, IMG submission 190153) | Marine microbial communities from Saanich Inlet, British Columbia, Canada - SI106_10 | ecosystem: Environmental > Aquatic > Marine > Inlet | place: Canada: British Columbia | collected... | reverse complement strand
GAATAATGATAAATATAAATTTTCTGTAGCATTTAAATCAACATTAAAAGTACCAGCTACAAGAGATTATTCTTTTGAAGTTAGAAACGAATCTGGAAACGCAAAGATTTTTATTGATGGAAAATTGGTTGCAGAAAATAAAAAAGGAAGTAGAATTGATTGGAATAATACAGGTAAAATTAAATTAGAAAAAGGGAAAGAATATAATCTAGTAGTAAAGTACGCTAGTTTTGGTGGCCATATTTCAAATTTAAGGATAGGTTGGGATTATGAAAATGTTCAATATCTAGAAAGAGCAAAAATAGCAGCCAAAAATGCAGATGCTGTTATTTTAACAGTTGGGTTAAGTGCTAAAATGGGAGATATAGAAGCTGGAGATAGAAGGACATTAGCATTGCCACAATCGCAACAAAATTTAATAAATGAAATATCAAAAATAAACAAAAATCTTGCTGTAGTTTTAGTTGCAGGAAGCGCTGTAACTATGAACAGTTGGTTAGATAATGTACCTGCTATTTTAGATGTTTGGTATCCAGGAGAACAAGGTGGAAACGCTATTTTTGATGTTATTTTTGGCAAAGTAAATCCTTCTGGAAAATTGCCAATAACATTCCCGAAATCGTATAGCCAATACCCTGCTAATTTTTATTCTTATGATAGTAAAATAGAATATAAAGAAGATATTTATGTAGGTTATAGATATTTTGATAAATATAAAAAAGAGGTTTTATTTCCTTTCGGACACGGTTTAAGTTATACAGATTTTAAATATTCAAAATTAAAAGTTAGTACCAAAAAGAACACAACCAACGTCTGTGTAAAAATAGAAAATATAGGAAACTCTGATGGTGCAGATGTTATTCAACTTTATATAAGAGATTTAGAATCTTCAGTAGATCGACCTATAAAAGAATTAAAAGCTTTTAAGAAAATACATCTTAAAAAAGGAGACAAAAAGACAATAGAATTTAAACTTACAGAAAGAGCTTTTGCTTTTTGGGACGACGTTTCTAAAGATTGGAAAGTCGAATCTGGAGAATTTGAAATATTAATTGGTAAGTCAAGTGAAAACATCGTTTTAAAGAAAGTAATCAAACTTTAAATAAAAGAATTAACTATGAAAAAATATAGTATAATATTAGTTTTAATGATGTCTTTTTTTAGCTGTAAAACAGCACAAAAAGAAGAAGTGGCGAAAAAACCAAACATCCTTTTTATTATGACAGATGACCACGCGTTAGCTGCCATTAGTGCTTACAAGGGTTTTTTATCTGAAATTGCACCCACCCCAAATATTGATAGAATAGCAACTGAAGGCATGCGTTTTAATAATATGTTTTGTACCAATTCTATTTGTGGGCCTTCAAGAGCATCGATCCTAACAGGACAATATGCACATATCAATGGATTTTTTAAAAATGAAGGAGGAGGCGATTTTAATGGTGCACAACAAACGTTTCCAAAACTATTGCAAAAAGCGGGTTATGAAACTGCTGTAATTGGCAAATGGCATTTAGGAACTGCACCAACAGGTTTTGATTATTTTAAAGTTCTTTTTAATAAAGAAGGACAAGGTTCTTATTTTGATCCTGTTTTTGAAATGGCAAATGATAGTATTGTTGAGGAGAAAGGAAAATTTTCTACAACCGTCATTAAAGAAGATGCGATTAAATGGTTAAAAAATAGAAAAGACGATACCAAACCTTTTATGTTGATGTATCAATTTAAAGCACCACACAGACCCTGGGATCCAGGACCTGGTTATGAAGATTATTTAAGTGATGTTACACTACCCTATCCTGAAACGTTTAATGATAAATACGAGGGTAGAAAGGCCGCTAAAGATGCTTGGATGCGAATTGATGGGCATATGAATAGAAAGGATGTGAAAATTAAACCACCATCAGGATTAACGGAGGAAGAATTAATTTCTTGGAATAAATACGGAAATGAAGATGGAGAATTCTGGACGCCCGATCCAAAGATGACAGACCAAGAACGTAAAAATTGGAAATACCAACGGTATGTTAAAGATTATTTACGTGTTGTTAAAGGCGTTGATGATGCAATTGGTGAGATGTTAAATCATTTAGAAATAAGTGGTTTAGCAGAAAACACAATCATTGTATATACTTCAGATCAAGGATTTTATTTAGGTGAACACGGCTGGTTTGACAAGCGTTTTATGTATGAAGAATCCATGCACATGCCTTTATTAATAAAATATCCTAAAAAAATAAAAGCAGGAAGTATCAACAACGATTTAATTTTAAATGTTGATTATGCGCCAACACTTTTAAATTTAGCAGGTATCGAAACCCCAAATGATATGCAAGGTAAAAGCTTTGTCCCTGTGCTAGAAAATACCACAACTGCCCCTTTTAGAGATGCAGTGTATTACCATTATTACGAGTATCCGTATTGGCACAATGTACAACCACATTATGGCATTAGAACAGACAGATATAAGTTAATTCATTATTATTATGACATGGATGAATGGGAATTATTCGATTTAGAAAAAGATCCCAATGAGACAACTAATATCTATAACACATCAGAAAATAGCGAGCTTGTAACAAATCTTAAAAATAGATTAGCAGCACTTAAAAAAGAAAACAAAATGGATATGTCTGATGATGAGTTGAAAAAAATGACAGATGTCAGAATTAAAAGACGGTACAGAGTAGAACCCGCAAATTAAATCAACTGCTATTTTAATTATTAAATAATATGATTTCAAATGACCATGAAAAAATCAATTGTCCTTGTATTAGCCATCGCTTTATTCTCTTTTGGCACTACTAAAAATAAGAATACTCCATGGATTCATTTAATTGATGGGAATACATTAAATGGCTGGACAATTCTAGGCGGCAATGCTTCGTATAAAGTTGAATATGGTGTTATCATTGGTACAACAGTAGCCAATTCGCCTAATACATTTTTAACCACCAATAATCACTATGGAGATTTTATTTTGGAGCTAGACTACAAAGTAAATCCATCCATGAATTCGGGTATACAAATTAGATCCAATAGTCTTCCTGCATATAGAAATGGCAATGTGCACGGCTATCAAGTAGAAATAGACCCTTCTCTACGTGCTTGGAGTGGAGGGATCTATGACGAACAAAGACGCGGATGGTTGAATCCATTAACTGATACTCCAAAAGCACAAAAAGCATTTAAGCAAAATGAGTGGAATCATTTTAGAATTGAAGCAATTGGAGATACAATTAAAACTTGGATTAATAAGGTTCCAGCTTCTTATCTAATAGATGATAAAACAACTTCGGGGTTTATCGGTTTACAAGTGCATGGTATTCCAAAAGAAAAAAAAGCAGGCACACAAATTAAATGGAAAAACATTAAAATTATCACGGATAGCCTTGTTAAATATTCAAGAAAATCGTCTTTAACTCCTATAAACACCAAAAATAAACTAACAATCAAAGAACAAAAAAATGGATGGAAAATGCTTTGGGATGGAAAAACAGCAGCAGGTTGGAGAGGTGCAAAATTAACCCAATTTCCAAAATCTGGATGGAAAATCAATAATGGTGATCTTACTGTACAGGCTTCAAATGGCGAAGAATCTTCAGCTGGTGGTGACATTGTAACCACAGAATCCTATGGAGATTTTGAATTGAAAGTAGATTTTAAATTATCTTCAGGAGCAAATAGTGGCATAAAATATTACGTAGACACCAACATAAACAAAGGGCCTGGATCATCAATTGGTTTAGAGTATCAAATTTTGGATGATGATTTACACTCAGATGCTAAAGAAGGGTCTCATAAAGGAAGTAGAACGGTAAGTTCTTTGTATGATTTAATCCAGGCAAATCCAAACAAACCAATTAAACCAATTGGTGAGTGGAATTCTGCATATATCACATCAAAAAAAGGACACGTAGAACACTGGTTAAACGGCGTTAAAGTATTAGAATACGAGAGAGGAAGTGCAAACTTTTTAAAATTAGTTTCAGAAAGTAAGTATGTAAAATGGCCAAACTTTGGAACTTTAACGAACGGTAAAATTTTACTACAAGATCACGGAGATAAAGTCTCTTTCAGAAATATAAAAATTAAAGTTCCAAAAACTTAAAAGAAAAATAATGAAAACTTCAAGAAGAAATTTTATAAGAAAAGCAGGAATTGCGTCAGCAGGAATTTTAACAGCGAATACTGTTTTTAGCAATGTATTAAATCAAAAATATAGCCCTAATGATCTTATAAATATAGGTGTTATTGGAACTGGTGATCGTGGAGGCGGTTTAACTTCAGTGATGAATTCCATAGAACATTTAAATGTATATGCATCTTGTGATGTGTTGCCATTTCGATTAGAAAAAGGAATTTCTAGAGCGAATACATCTCCCATTGGTTATTCAGATTACAGAGCATTATTAGATAATAAAAATATTGATGCAGTACTTATTGCAACACCATTTAGTACACACTCAAAAATTGCTATGGATGCTTTAGACGCCGGAAAGCATGTGTATTGTGAAAAAACCTTAGCGAAAGGCTATGATGGAATTACGGCATTAGTAAACAAAACAGCACAGTCAAAACAAATCTTCCAAACAGGACATCAGTATCATAGTTCTAGACTCTATACTCATATTTATAATTTAATACAAGAAGGCACCGTCGGTAAAATTGCCGCCTTTGAGTGTCAATGGAATCGTCACGGAAGTTGGAGACGACCCGTTCCAAATCCAAAATTTGAGAAAGAAATAAACTGGAGAATGTATAAAGAATTTTCTGGTGGTCTTACTGCCGAATTGTGCTCTCATCAAATCGATTTCGTAAACTGGGTATTGGGGTCTACTCCACTCCAAGTTATGGGTGCAGGAGGCGTCGATTATTGGAAAGATGGCAGAGAAACTTTTGATAATGTGCATTTATTGTACACCTATCCAGAAGGCGTTAAAGCAACGTTTACTTGCTTAACAAGCAATGCGAAAGATCGGTATCAAATTAAAGTGATCGGCGATAAAGGCACCATCATTATAGATCCTAGACACGCTTGGTTTTATCCAGAAGGAAAACAAGAAAAGAAAATTATTGAGGATGTAGATGGCGTTAGTGGAGCAACCGTACAATGGGATGAAGGAAAAGGATATCCTATAAATAAAGAGCATTTAGATCCTAGTAAACAAGCATTAATAGATTTTCAAGATTCCATTTTAAATAATAAAACCCCAAAATCAGATATCATAACTGGTGCAAAAACTGCACTATGTGTACAAATGGGATTAGATGCCATGTATAACAACAAAATTGTGAAGTGGAACTCTAAATTGTTGTAAATTATCAAAACCGATAACTAATATTATAAAAGTATAAAACAAAAACTCATGATTAAATTAAAACAGAATTTCAAACTCTTACTTAGAGTAAATCTACTTACGACTGTTTTTTTTACTTCATTTAGAGCTCAAGGACAGACTACAAAATTAAAAGATGGAAATCAACAAACAATAGAAAAATATCAAAAACCAAATGTCATTATTATTTACACTGATGACCAAGGATCTGTAGATGTAAATTCATACGGAGCAAAAGATTTAGTCACTCCCAATATGGATTATATTGTAGAAAACGGAACTAGTTTTACACAATTTTATGCCTCTCCGGTCTGTTCGCCCTCAAGAGCTTCTTTATTGACGGGTAAAACACCCCAAAGAGCAGGTTTATCTGGAAATGCGGCACCAAGTTCAAAACAAAAAAAGGGGCTTCCTGGATCTGAATATACCATGGCAGAAATGTTTAAAGACGCTGGCTATACTACTGCACATATTGGAAAATGGCATTTAGGAGATGCTCCAGAAATGACTCCAAACGCGCAAGGCTTTGACCATTCATTTGGACATATGGTGGGATGTATCGATAATTATTCACACTTTTTTTATTGGAGTGGTCCTAACAGACATGATTTGTATAGAAATGGGAAGGAGGTTTATTATGATGGACAGTTTTTCCCTGATTTAATGGCCACCGAAGCCACTAACTTTATGGAAGACAATTCAAAAAAACCTTTCTTTATGTATTTTGCTGTGAATATGCCCCATTATCCATATCAAGGAGATGCAAAATGGTTATCATATTACAATGACAAAAGCATTCCATATCCAAGAAATTTATATGCAGCATTTATTTCAACTTTAGATGATAGAATTGGTGTGCTTCTTAAAAAACTGGATGAATTGGGTATTCAAGATAATACCATTATAGTCTTTCAGTCAGATAATGGCCATTCAACAGAACAACGAGCTCATTTTGGTGGCGGAAGTTCAGGTAGGTATCGTGGTGCTAAACAAAGTTTATTTGAGGGTGGTATTAGAGTTCCAGCTGCTATCAGTTGGAAAAACAACATTCCCAAAGGACAAAAAAGAAATCAATTTGCAGTGAACACAGACTGGATGCCAACATTAGCAGAATTATGTGGTATTGAACTTGATTCAAAAGATATGGATGGTAAAAGTCTTGTTAAAATCATCAATAATGAAGCTGAAAAAACAAAGCATACAGCAGGGTATTGTTGGCAATATCAAGATATGTGGGTTGCACGCAAGGGGCAATGGAAATTACTAGGGAACCCTAGAGATACGGGTAAGAAAATAGCTAAATTAAAAGCAAAAAGATGGTTGGTAAATCTCGAGAAAGACCCAAGTGAACAAATTAATTTAGCTAGTAAATATCCAACCATTGTTGCAGAACTAGAACATCAATACAACAATTGGTTTACACATAACAATACTCATATTTCAACCAAATAAAAGGAGTACTTGAGTAGATGTAAATTTTATCGTATTTGACAAATACACAACATAGTTAAAGACAATTATCTTTAACCAAACGTTTGCAGAAATAAAGACAAAAAATGAAAAAATACAGTTACATAATCTTCCTATTGATTCCTTTAACTCTTTCAAGTCAGACTTCAATTATGTCTTACAACATTAGATATAGCACTCAGAATGATGGTGAAAATTGGTGGGAGTTTAGAAAAAATGAAGTCGCTCAACTTATAGATTATTATTCACCAGAAATATTTGGAATCCAAGAAGGATTGGATAAGCAAGTAAAGTATCTTGATACATTTTTAAGTAATTATAGTTATGTTGGAGTTGGCAGAGACGATGGAAAACTGAAAGGAGAGTATGCCGCTATTTTCTATAAACATGAACGGCTAAAATTAATTTCAACAAAAACATATTGGCTTTCAGAAACACCCGATGAGATATCTATTGGTTGGGATGCGTCGTTTAAACGAGTTGTAACATTTGGAGAATTTTATGACATTCAAACCAAGGATACGCTCTATGTTTTTAATTGTCATTTTGATCATAAAGGCAAAATATCTCGAAAGAAGTCAGCAGAATTAATATTGCAAATTATAGAAGATAAAAAGGTTATAAATAAGAAGATAATAGTAATGGGAGACCTGAACTGTGAGCCTGATGACGAACCAATGAAATTACTCAAAGTTAATCTAGAAGACACTTACAATAGTGCTGGAACAGTAACTTACGGACCTGTTGGCACTTTCAATGAGTTTAATACAGAGAAGCTTTTAAAAAGAAGAATAGATTATATCTTAGTCAAAAATATCGAAGTAAAAGAATATCGGCATATTGATGACAGACGAAAAAATAATTTATTCCCATCTGACCATTTGCCAATTCAGATAAAATTTAAATAAATACTACTGGCAACAACGTGTATAATTCATTGCTAGTTAGTACCACTTACCAAAAGTACTCTTATACTTTGTATCTATTTCTTATTTGCCGATTTAGTTACTGAAACACGGATTTTAAACAAATAAAAAGGGTGCTTGAGTAGGTGTAAATTTTGTCACAGGTTTTTATTTTTTTAACCGATTACTTAAAGAAGAAGGTGCGTGTTGTTTTTTGCTTCCCCATTTTTTGTTGGGGGTAGCTCCTAAATTAAAGTCAAAACTTCCTCCTTTTTGAATGGCACTTGAATTGATATAGGTGTTTAGATAATTTTCATCATTTAAAGTAGTGGATTGTATGTAAAAATTATTTTTAGAATTATTTTTAGCGTTTATGGTAAATGTATTCCCGTTCTCTAAATGTAATATTGCTTTTTTAAACAATGGGCTTCCTATAACATATTCATCTGTTGCAGGAGTTACAGGATAAAACCCTAAGGCGCTAAACACATACCATGCAGAAGTTTGCCCATTATCTTCATCACCACAATAACCATCTGGTGTTGGTTGGTACAACTTTGTTAAAACCGTTCTTACTTTTTCTTGTGCTTTGTAGGACTGCCCTGCATAATTATACAAATAAATCATGTGCTGTATCGGTTGATTTCCATGCGCATAATTCCCCATGTTTGCAATTTGCATTTCTCTAATTTCATGAATTACTTTTCCATAATATGATGCATCAAATTTGGGAGGCATGGTAAAAACAGTATCCAATTGTTGTATAAAATCTTTGTTACCACCCATTAGCTCTATTAAACCGTTAATATCTTGAAAAACAGACCAGGTATAATGTAAGCTATTTCCTTCTGTAAAAGCATCTCCCCATTTCAATGGATTAAAAGGACTTTGAAATGTACCATCCTTATTTTTACCTCGCATTAAATTAGTGCTTGGATCAAATACATTTTTATAGCGAAAAGATTGCTCATAGTATTTTTTAGCAAGACTATCTTTTCCCATTTTTTTTGCCATTTGTGCAACGGTAAAATCTGCGTAGGCATATTCTAAAGTTTTAGCGGTATTTTCTCTAATATCCTCATCATATGGCACATAACCTAGGGTATTATAATAATCTAAGCCTTCTCTTCCAACAGAGCGCACTGGCCTTCCTTTTTCTACTGTTGCATTTTTTAGCATCGCCTCAAAAAGAATTTCTGCTGTTTTTTTGTTTTTAATATTCCCTTTCAAATAAGCATCTGCAATAATTGGTGCAGAGTTAGAGCCAATCATCACTGGTCTGTGTCCTGGGCTTGCCCATTCTGGCAACCAACCAGATTCTTTGAAGGTGTTTGCCAACCCCTCCATAATTTTATTATTTTGTTCGGGATACATTAAATTAAAAAATGGAAAAACAGCTCTAAACGTATCCCAAAACCCATTATCTGTAAACATATAACCCGGTAAAACCTTCCCATTATAAGGACTGTAGTGCATCATTTTATTGTTTGCATCGTACTCATAAAAAGTTCTTGGAAACAATAAAACTCTGTATAAACACGAGTAAAATGTTTTGATATACTCTGTATGATCACTGTCTATTTCTATGCGTCTAAATTCTTTTTCCCAGGCATTCTTTGCTTTTATCTTAGTAGTTTCAAAAGTATCGTCACCAATTTCTCTATCTAAATTGAGTTGTGCTTGTTCTAAACTGATAAAAGATGAGGCTACTTTTACACGAACCTTCTCACCTCTTTTGGTTTTAAATCCGATAATTGCCCCAACGTGTTTTCCTTTGCTATTAAGATTATTTTTTTGCAATTTCCAATTGTCTTTCCAAGTATGAGTAATTTCAAAGTCTTTATCAAATTGGGCAACAAAATAATTATGAAAGTTCTCTGGAACACCTCCTCTATTGTTTCTACAATAGCCAATAATTTTCCGTTCTTCAGGTAAAATTTTCACCTCAGAACCTTTAAAAAAGGCATCTAAAATAATATATGAGGTATCTTCCTCAGGAAATGTGAATTGAAAGTGTGCTGCTCTAGAAGTTGGTGTAACCTCCGCAACAACATCATAATCGGCTAAATAAGCACTGTAATGATAGGGCTTTGCAGTTTCTGCTTTGTGCGAAAACCATGATTCTCTGTCGTCTTCTTGATATTTTAAATCGCCAGTAACAGCCATTAATGAAAAAGCGGCATAATCGTTTAACCAGGGACTTGGTTGATGCGTTTGTTTGATTCCTCTTATTTTGTTGTCATCATAATTATAGGTCCAACCATTTCCCATAGCTGCGGTCATTGGGGTCCAAAAGTTCATCCCAAAAGGTGTTGCAATTGCAGGATATGTGTTTCCATTAGATAAACTTTTTTTAGAATCTGTACCCATTAACGGATTTGCATAATCTATCAAAAAGATATCGTCTTTTTGTTGTGCAACAGCTTCTTGTATTTTACAAGAAGTGATTATTATTACTAGCAATATACTTGCAACAAATTTAGAATACATTATATTTTTTATAAATATAATAAATTTTAGCAATATCGATTAAAACTTCATTATTGCTCCAACTAACGACATCTTTAGAGGTTTTAGGAAAAAGCCAAGTTAAAATAAAAGTAATACGCTCAGTAGTTTTAGACATGGTGTAGGTTTGATGAGCAGCATATCGATGAAGAAAAAAAGTTTGAAAAAAAAGCCCACCGTACCAAAGCACGATAATAAATAGTAGTATAATCATAAGTTAAATTATACTGTAAAATTATAACTATTGCTAGTATCAAACAATGAACCTAAATCAATAAATACGCTTTCTTATGCGGCTTAACGCTTGAGGTGTAACTCCAATGTAAGAACTTATATACTTAAGCGGCACCTCACTAAAAAGTTCTGGGCGCTCTTTAAATAAAGAAGTATAGTGCTGTTGCGCCGTTAAATTTAATAAAGATTGTTCTCTTTTAGATTTTAATAAAAATAAGCGCTCTGCGGTTAGCCTACCTATTAAATTTCCAAACTGAGTATGTTTACATACTTTCTGTAAATCTGCGTATGAAATACTATACATGTGTGTTTCAGAGAGTGTTTCTAGTTCATATAGTGATGCCCTTCTCGTTAAAAAAGAATCATAGGCACTTATAAACTGATTTTTAAAACTAAAGCCAAAAGTCACTTCTTTTTCTTTAAGTTCTTTAGGTATATAAAGTCTAACAACTCCCTTATCTATAAAAGAGATATGATTTTCTACATCCCCGTATTTTAAAAAAATAGTGTTTTTTTTTAAAAACTCTTAGTACAAGTTTAGAAGAAAAGTACTTCCAATCGGAGTCTGAAATTAAAGAGATTTCCTCAATATGTTTTCTTATAAACTCCATCGAATTATATCAAGTAAGTATTAATTATTTTTATTGCTAATTTAAAAAAAAGATAATCAGCATGAAAAATTTAGTAGAAATATTGCATTGCTTTAGACTTGAAATAATTTTAAGATGAATTAATAATTCTCTTGTTCATTTTTTTTTCTACTTTAGTTTCTAGGAATCACAAAACCAATAGTAGGTTACTAATTAATCGTTGTATGACTAAAAACATAAAAATACTAATACTTTTAATTGGCTGTAGTATTGGTTGTATTAGCTGTTCTTCTGAGAAAAAAACAGAACGCACCCCAAATATAATTTACTTTCTTGCCGATGATTTAGGCTATGGAGAGCTGGGCGTTTACGGGCAATCGATCATCAAAACACCCAATATAGACGCACTAGCAAAAAATGGAATGATGTTTACTAAGCATTATTCTGGAGCACCGGTTTGTGCTCCTGCTAGATATGTATTTTTAACAGGAAAACATGCTGGACACTCTTACATAAGAGGGAATGACGAATGGAATGAAAGAGGTGATGTTTGGAACTATGAGGAGGTTTATCTTAATCCGGGGCTAGAAGGGCAAATACCCATCCCTAAAAATACGGTTACCCTAGGAGACCAATTAAAAAAAGCTGGATATACAACCAGTATTTTTGGAAAATGGGGGTTAGGTGCTCCTGAATCTGATGGCATACCCACCCTGCAAGGATTTGACTTTTTTTATGGATATAACTGCCAACGACAAGCACACAACCTGTATCCTTCACATCTTTGGGAAAATGAAACTAAAGTGTTATTAAATAATCAATTGGTAGCACCAAGAACTAAATTAGACTCTTTAGCAGACCCCTTAAAAGAGGAAAGCTATGTGAAGTTTACTCAGAATGACTATGCGCCTCAAAAAATTCAAGAAAAAGCATTGTCTTTTATTGAAGACAATAAAGACAGTCCTTTCTTTATGTATTATGCATCTCCACTGCCCCATCTACCGTTGCAAGCTCCCAAAGCGGATGTAGATAAGTATATAAAAATCTTAGGTGAAGAAGAACCCTATCTTGGTAATGATAGTTATTTTCCAAATAGGTACCCCAGAGCTACCTATGCTGCAATGATCACTTATCTAGACAGTCAATTGGGTGAGCTTATTAAAAAACTAAAAGAAAAAGGAATCTATGAAAATACCGTTATTATTT
>Ga0257120_1002122_pt1 | contig 12255 bp, 1 predicted proteins | sample SI106_10metaG_FD_190153 | JGI IMG/M metagenome (GOLD analysis project Ga0257120, IMG submission 190153) | Marine microbial communities from Saanich Inlet, British Columbia, Canada - SI106_10 | ecosystem: Environmental > Aquatic > Marine > Inlet | place: Canada: British Columbia | collected... | reverse complement strand
AACACAAGAGGGTACATCCCTTAACTTAGATTTCTCTGGTGACATTACACTGGATGCCGATGGTAACGATATCATCTTTAAAAATGGTGTCGGAGGTGGAGACACTGTTACACATAACATTAATGATAACGGTACTTACACTGTAACTGCCCCAACTCATGTTATTATCGATGCAGGTGAAGATATTACTCTCGATGCAGACGGCAATGATATTCTATTCAAAAATGGTGCGGATAATAAGACTGTTACTCATACACTTGCGGACGGTGGTGCATATACAATCACAGCACCTTCTACTTACACAGTAGATGCTGTTGGGGATATCGTCCTTGACGCAGACGGTGGAGATATCACATTCAAAGATGGTACTTCTACTGAATACAACTTCAAAACAGACGGTGTAATTTCTCGTACAGGAAACTTAACGTTAGATATTTCTGGTGATATAGCATTAGATGCAGATGGTGGGGACATTGACTTTAAAGACGGTGGAACTGCAAGGTTCTCTTTTGGATTAGATTCTATAAACACATTAGATGTTAATGGTGCCCTTACTCGTACAGTTGGTGGAAACTATACTGATTCTGCTAATGGTGCATATAGTATAACATCTTCTGGGAATATGTCAAGTACTACTTTAGGTACTTTGAACACAACGTCTGGTGGTACTTTGACCACAACGTCTGGTGGAAATCAAACGCATAATGTAACTGGAGATTTCACAGTAGATGCCTCTGGTGATATTAATCTTGATGCAGGTGGTGATAATATCCGTCTGAAAGATGGTGGATCCACTCGACAAACATATACATTAGGTTCCACAAGTACTATTGCAACTACTGGTAACCTAACTCAAACAACAACTGGAAGCAGAACATATACTACTCAAGGTAGTTTATCTGATTCTGCTAATGGAACATATCACATAGGTGCATCTGGTAATACAGATATTACCACAATGGGGACGTTCCAAACTATATCCGATTCACAAACACATGGTGTTGCAGGTAATTACGACTTAAACGCAACTGGTAATATAGACGATAGTGCAGACGGCACACGTAATATCAGTGCAACAGACGGTATTAATATTGATACCTTGGGCCCTATGACACTTACCGCAGGTGGTTCACAGAACCTCGTATCTGGTGGTAACTGGAAAGCAACCGTAACAGGTACTGCAACAATTGATGCATCCACGGACATCATCCTTGATCCAGATGGAAATGACATCATACTCAAACATGCAGGTACGCAGTGGGGTAAGTTAAGAGATAGTGGAACAAATGTAACATTATACTCTGGTACAACTAAAGCAGTATCATGGACAGGTGCTAATCAAAGAGCAGAAGGCAACTTACATGTTCTTGGTAACACAGATCTTGATGGCACTTTAAACGTAGATGGTGCTACAGACCTAAATGGTCATGTTGACTTAGGTAATGCTAACACAGACAACATCTCTATTATTGGTAGAGTTGATACAAACATTGTACCAGATGCAGACGATACTTACGACTTTGGTACTTCAGCACTTCAGTGGAGACACGGTTTCTTCGATGGTACTGTAACTACAGATGACCTCGTTGCAGATAGTGCAGACATTGGTAACTTCAACATTATTGCTGATACAATCAGTAATTCAAATGCAGTATCATTGACAACTGGTGCATTAACTGCTACAGTAACTGGTAATGCATTAATAGATGCTTCGGGTGACATTACTCTTGATGCCGCTGGTGATAATATCTACCTCAAAGATGATGGAACTACTCGTCAAACATATACTCTGGGTGATACCACTACTATTGCGACAACTGGTAACCTAACAACAACAACTGAAACTAATAGATCAGATAGTGCAGGTGGAACATACCATATTGGATCCAAAGGAAACATGGATCTTACTTCGATGGGAACATTGAATCTTGTATCTGATGACTTTACAATAGATGCTTCTGGGGATATCACCTTAGACGCACTCGGCAAAGATGTTATCCTAAAAGACGGTGCTAGTCAACGTATTAAGCACACTTTAGGTGCAACAAACACAACCGCAGTTACAGGGCATTATAACACAACTGCAAATAATAGATCAGATAGTGCAAATGGAACATACCATATTGGATCCAAAGGAAATATGGATCTTACTTCTATGGGGACGTTGGTTCTTACATCTGATAACCTCACTGCTTTAGTGGCAGGTGACGCATTAATAGATGCTTCGGGTGACATCACCTTAGACGCAGACGGCAATGACATCATATTTAAGAATGGTGGTGGTTCAGATACTGTTACACATACACTTGCAGATGATAATACATATAAAGTTGCCACCCCTTCTACTTACACATTAGATGTGGATGGAGATATTGTTCTTGATGCAAATGGTGGTGACGTATATCTAAAAGACAATGGTGTTCAGTTTGGTCGATTCCAGAACAGTAGCAACCAGTTAGATATATACTCTGGTGCTACAAAGGCACTGGATATAGATGCAAGTAATATCAGACTTCCTAACCATGCGTTATGGTTGGACAGTGCTTTAGGTACAACTGCACAGAACGTTGCAGGTAGTATTAATGAGATCCACACCCAATTAGATTCTGCCGTATCGCAGATCAATGTGAATGAAGGTAGAATTACTGGTAATGTATCTGCTATTGCTGAATTAAATACAAGAGTTGGTCAGTTGAACACTCTTGATAGTGCCACAGACGGAAATTTCTTCACCACTTCAAGTATAAATAATGATAGTATAGTAAACGCAATAAACGAATTGGCAAGAAGGACTGTCTTAATCTATGATGAGAACGGTACCCTTCTAAATTAATAGGAAGTATAATGTCGAATAATAAGACATTACCGTTAAAGTTAAAAGACAGTGATGGTAATCTCCAACAGATAAATGCAAGTGATAAAAATTATATTGCATATCTTGCAGGTATACATACTGCCCAAGCGGACAGTTCGGATGTAGGACTGCTTACGACTACTGCTTCTGGTAATCGATTAATAGGCACACTTCAAGACACATACTATCCGCAACCTGTAGGCACTCACCCTTATAATCAAATCTCGGTTGTTGCCACAGCAAAGAACTTATATCAGATAAACGGAACTGCCTCATTAGCAGATTCTGACGTACGTAAACCAATTGCACATTATGACGCAAACATATATGAGCAGAATGATACAGATATAAATTCATTTGTAGATGAAATCAATAGTCGTATTGTAACATCTGATTATGCAGGATCTTTAAGACTTTCTGCTACAGCACCAAGTGCGGACTACACAATATTAATCCCAAGTATTCTTACAGATCAACGTGCTGATTCGGCAGGTAATCCATACACTGTAAATGACTATTCTATCTGGAGAAGGACTAATATGTCTGCTCCAACTAATATCCTTAATGATGTTGGTGGTATATCATCTATCATGGGTATTAAAAGATCTGGTGGTGCAACTGGAACATATCAAGGTGTAGAGAAATTAACAGATAGACAGATTATACAATCTATTGGTCAACGTGCTAAAACTAGACGTGCCATTCAAGGTAATGTTGGATCATACGATTTAAGAACATCTTCGCAGGGAGCACCAGAAGTATCTGGACAGACTTGGACTGCAAAAGGATCCGCAACAAACACTATTCGACTTGTTGATGAACAAAGTTATACTCGTAATTTTGCGGGTAACTATACAGGTGACTTCACAGGTGACTTCGTAGGTGACTACACTGGTAACTACAACAGAAACTTTGCCGGTAACTACACTGGTGATTATACTAGAATCTTTGCAGGTGAATACAGTAGGCAGTTTCTCGGTAACTATCTTGGTAACTTCGTTGGTAACTATGCACGTGACTTTACTGGTAACTTTGCCACTGACTTTGTAGGAGAATATGTAGGTAACTATGTAGGTGATTATACCACAATCTTCACTGGTGATTACACTCGTGGATTTGCAGGTGAGTATACCAGAACCTTTGTGGGAGAATATGGCACTTCTTACACTGGTAACTATACAAGAGAAAGGGACGAAGCATTTACTCGTACCCGTATCGAGACTTATTCACGTGACTTCGTGGGTAACTATTCACGTGACTTCGTGGGTGACTATGCGGGTAACTATGTTGGAGAATATACTAGACTTTCTACAAGAACTAGGATCAGTGCATACACCCGTACATCTACAAGAACCAGAGAGTCTTCGTATACTCGACTACGTATTCAGAATAGAAATTCTAATTACCTAAATTATTTCACAGCAAGTTATACTCGAACTCGTGGTAGTACTTTCCTTGGCAACTATACAGGTGCTCAAGGCACTGGTTCATCAATAGTTGCAGGTGAGGGTATGTTTGTTGGTAATTATTCTCGTCAGTTTTTCCGCAACTTTAGTCGTAACTCTACAACAGCATACACTCGATCTAGGTCTGAAAGTTATGCAGGTAACTTTATCACGGCATATGCAGGTGACTATACAGGTGCTCAAGGCACAGGTGCTTCGGTTGTAAGTGGACAAAATGTTTTTGTTGGTAACTATTCACGTGACTTCGCAGGTAACTATACAGGTGCTCAAGGTACTGGTGCTTCGGTTGTAAGTGGACAAAATGTTTTTGTTGGCAATTACACTCGTAACAGAATATCATCATATTACAGAAACTATACTATAACTCGTAACTCAAGTTATACTGGTAACTATGTAAGGGAATATGCCGATAGTTATACCAGAAACATTGCCGTTGAAACCTACGGTGGTAACTACTCTCGTGGATTTACAAGACTTGCTAACGTAGAATCTGCTCGATTCGACAGCATTGTACAATTTGTTAACGAAAGTGCCTCTGAGGTAACTGGGATAAACTATGTAACTACGTACCTCACCCACTATACCCGTTTTAGTCAACAATTCCGTGTAAGTTCATACAATGCTCAACACTATACACGTGGTGGACGTGTGAGTTCATATATTTCAACCTTTACTGGTAACTATACAGGTGCTCAAGGTACTGGTGCTTCGGTAGTAAGTGGAGAAACTGTTTTTGTTGGTAACTATACCAGAACAACAGACATTGGGCCCAATGGAAGTGGAACGGTTACCAGTTATGACGGATACCAATGGTTAGTCACACCATTCACGTATAATGGTGAACAGTACGCAATATTAAATCTTCACTGGAACGGCACTCAAGTTTATAATGCGAGTGGACTCGAATACCAATTCCTTACTTCAGTAGTTGGTAGTGACGGTAAAACATATACAAGGGGTTCTTCGTATGCCACTTCTGGTACTACGACTGCGTACCAACTAACACAGGTTGGGACTACATCAACCTACACCAGAAATAGCACTAGTGATTATACTCGGACAGAGGGTGGAGCAACTAAAAACTTCACTGGTAACAGCGCAGGAGAGATGGCATTTGTTCGATTCGCACCCAAAGCAGGTGAATTCCAATATTACACTGGCCCAACAAACTTTACTGGTGATTACATTGGTAACTTCGTAACTAATTTTTCTCGTTTCTTCGCTGGTACAAGTTATTCACGTAACTTTGGTGTTGGATTCTCCAGACAGTTTACAAGAACTAGTAACCAAGCATTTACAAGAACTTCAAGTGGAAACCCCGATTTTCCATACAGCAGAATAATAGTTGATCCGTATACAAGTGATTCTACAGTCGAATACACCAGAACGAGTACTCGTAATTACCTAAGACAGTCTACAGTCGCATACAACAGACTTAGAAATTCTGTAACAAGTACACGTACAAGGATATCAACATTCCTTGGTAATTATACTGGTGCTCAAGGTACTGGTGTATCGATAGTAAGTGGGGAAAGAGTTTTCACTGGTGAGTATGCACGTGGTTATTCACGTAACTATACACGTAATAGAGTATCATCATATACTCGTACATCAACAAGAGATTTTGTAGGTAACTATGCAGGTGCTCAAGGTACTGGTGCATCAATAATTGCAGGGGAAGGTGTTTTTGTTGGTGACTTTACCAGAGACTTCGTAGGTGACTACTTAGGCAACTATTTTAGAAACTTTGCAGGTAACTACATTGGTGACTATACCCGTGAGTTTGCAGGAGACTACACTGGAAATTACACCCGTACATCAACACGTACACGTATACCAACACGTCAGAGTTCATATGCTCGTACTCGTGTATCTAATTACACACGTTCGTTTGTGGGTAATTATACAGGTGACTTCCTTGGTAACTATACAAGGATCCGTGGTTCTGCTTTTACTCGTAATCGTGTAAGTTCTTATAGTAGAACTCGTGTATCAAATTATACTAGAGGCAGAGCATCAAATTACTCCCAAGCATATTCGGATACATACGCAGGTAACTACGTAGGTGACTTTACCAGAGACTTCACAGGTGAATTTACTAGAACCAGTACTCGTGACTCAACTCGTAACCGTTCGTCTTCATATGTTCGTAACAGAAATAGTGCATATACTAGTGTATCAAATAGAACCAGAAACAGCATCTATTCAGATACTTATGTGGGTAACTACACAAGAACAAGTACTCGTGAATTTAACCGTACCAGAGTAAGTAGTTACGTGGGACAAACTATTGGTAACACAGTATTTAACGTAGAGACTTATACACTATATGTAAGGACTGCTTAGATTCTGCCTGTCAAAAACTTATAAATAGAGATAAGTTTTTATTAAATCTATTATAAGAGAAGTGAATTTGTGGCAACGAAATCTAATATACCGCTAAAGTTAGAAGGCACCAACGGTGATCTGAAGGAGATGTCTCCTACAGAAGAAAACTATCTGGCGTATCAAGCAGGTCTTCAATTACGGGCATCTGGTGGTAGTAGTGCAGGTGATGTTAAAGCAGGTGATAATGGTGGTACTCTTATCGGTACACTTGTCGATACTTACTATAATGAAGCAGATGGTACTCACCCAGTAACAGCAATCACATCTGGTCAAACCTCATATAACCTTCGTCAAATAAGAAACGGAGCGGCAGGTACAAGTGGTACTCATTATCGTAGACCCATAGGATTTCACAATGGTGATTTCTATGAGATGAATGATAGTGACATGGGTACATTATCAAATCGTCTATTATCTCGTATCGAAACATCTGAATATCCAGGCGCATATCGCATGGGTACATCTGCTCCAAGTGCAGACTGGGCAGAGCATACCGCAAACATTTTTACAGACACTTTAGGTAACGGTACATCTACTGTTACTAACTTATATCAAAGAAATACTATGACTGCACCTACTACGGTGCAACCCGTATCTTTGAGTGGTCATGCGATTGATAGTGCAGGGGCATTCTCTGGTATTGCTCAAATGGGTACAGCACAGATCAAGTACTCATTGGGACAACATGTTAAAACTCAACGTGCTATCAGTGGTAACATAGGATCTTACCAGTTGAGATCTGCCACTCAAGGTAGTCCAACAGACACAGGTACTTGGTCTGCACGTGGTACTGCCACCAACACAAAGAGAACAACTTCTGAAGTTGCATATGCACGTACACGTGTTAGTTCATATGCTCGTACACGTGGATCTAACTATGCACGTACAAGTACAAGAGAATTTACCCGTAACCGTTTAGAGACATTCAGCAGAACCCGTAGTTCGAACTATGTTGTTATTAGAAACAGTGTCTACAATAGGACTCGTGTATCCAACTATACAAGAAATAGTTTACAGACATTTACTGGGGATTTCGCAGGGGACTATGTTGGTAACTACAACAGAGGTTTTGTAGGAGAATATACTCGTGGGTTTGCAGGAGAATACGGTGGTGACTTCATTGGAGAATACCTACGTAATAGAGTATCAGCATACACTCGCACAACACAACAATCATTTGCGGGAGAATACACTGGAGACTATGCAAGGATTCGCATATCGGCATACACTCGTAATTCTCTTCGTACTCGTAACTCTGCTTATGGTGGAGATTATGTAGGTAATTATACCCGTACTCGTGTATCAGCATATACCAGAACATCAACAAGAGACTTCGCAGGAGACTACACTGGAGACTATGCACGTACTCGTGTGTCTGCGTATACTCGTGATTCTCTTCGTACCCGTGTGTCTGCGTATGCAGGTGACTATGTAGGTAACTACACAAGAACTCGTATATCAAATTATACCAGATTATCTACACGTACGTCAACAAGAGATTTTGCAGGTGATTACGTAGGTGATTACACACGTGATAGAGTATCAGCATATACCAGATTGTCTGCAAGAACAAGTACAAGAGATTTCGCAGGGGATTATATTGGGGATTATGCTCGTACTCGTATTAGCACATACTCACGTAATTCGACACGTACTCGTATATCAACATATGCCAGAACACGTATCAGCACATATGCCACAAACTTCGCAGGAAACTATCTGGGGAACTTTGTTGGGGATTATGCTCGTACCCGTATCAGTACATACTCACGTAACAGAGGCAGTGCATACTCTCGTATATCGACACGTACACGAAACAGTTCATACACACGTGAACAAGTCACGGGATATACAGGAGATTATATTGGTGACTATGTTCGTACAAGAGTAAGTGCGTATTCCCGTAACTCTACACGTAACCGTATATCAACATATGCCAGAACAAGAAACAGTACTTACACACGTACAACACAACAAACATTCACGGGTGACTTTATAGGAAACTATTCAAGGACTCGTGTGTCTGCATACACTCGTGATAGAGTAACAAACTTTGCGGGTAACTTCCTTGGTAACTATGCTCGTACATTTGTGGGCGACTATAGTAGAACATTTGTAGGCAACTATGCTCGTGCGTTTGCAGGAGACTATTTGGGTAACTACACACGTATATCCATACGTACGTCTACCAGAGCAAGGACTTCTAACTATACAAGACTATCAACAAGAAATAGAAGTAGTGCATATACCCGTACAACACAGCAGAGTTTTGCAGGTGATTATATTGGTAACTATGCAAGAAACTATGCAGGGGACTTTATAGGAAACTACGCACGTGGATTCCTTGGAGAATATACACGTATATTCACTGGTAACTATGCAAGAAACTTTGCAGGTGATTACGTAGGAAATTATGCAAGACTATTTGTCGGTGACTACACTGGTAACTATGCACGTAATTATGCAGGTGACTATACTGGTAACTATGCACGTTTATTTGTCGGTGACTACACTGGTAACTATGCACGTGGATTCCTTGGAAACTTCCTTGGTAATTTCATTGGTGACTATGCACGTATATTCACTGGTAACTATACGGGTAATTATAACCGTGGATTCCTTGGTAACTATGCCAGAACGTCTAACCGTGCATACACACGTGACTCAACCCGTGCATCTACACGAATAGACGCATACACACGTATTGATTCATATACTGGTAACTACTTAGGCGACTATACCCGTCTATCAACACGTACTCGTAACTCAACGCATTACTATTCCCGTATTGATTCATATACTGGTAACTACTTAGGCAACTATACCCGTATATCAACACGTACTCGTAGTAGTGCATATATTCGTATTCGAACTGCTACGGGAACATATAACAGAACAAGAACTGCGACTGGTGACTACACAAGACTACGTATTGCTATTAGTACTAATACTGGTATCTACACAAGATTACGTCTTGTAAACCGTATTGCGGGTTATCTCGGCAACTATACACGACTACGTATTGCGAACCGTATTGGATCTTATCTGGGTAACTATTCCCGTACATTATACTATACTGGTGACTACACTGGTAACTATTCCCGTACATTATACTATACTGGTAATTACCTTGGGAACTATACTCGTACTTTGTATTATGGAAGAAACTCTAGTGGGGCGTATACCCGTGCATCTACACGAATCAGTGTGGGACAAGAATTCTATGTTCGTATCGGTGCAAAGTCTGGAGACCCAATTGACTTCTTAGGCCCTGCTTACTACACTGGTAACTTTACTGGTAACTATCTAAGATATTTTGCAGGTAATTATACTCGTACCGGATACTACACAAGACTTCGTATTGCCATAGGTACTGGTACTGGCATTTACACAAGACTTCGTATTGCCATAGGTACTGGTACTGGCATTTACACAAGATTACGTACCGCAAGTTATATCGGTAACTTCCTTGGTAATTATACTCGTAACCGTATCGCAAGTTATATTGGTAATTACCTTGGAAACTATTCCCGTACATTATACTATACTGGTGATTACCTTGGGAACTATACTCGTACACTGTATTATATCGGTGACTATACTCGTACATTATACTATACTGGTAACTACGCACGTAACTACGCAGGAAACTTCCTTGGTAACTATACAAGATTACGTATTGCGACCAGTACAAGGTCTAATGCATTTACTCGTATCATTGCATATGGTGGTAACTTCCTTGGTAACTATACTCGACTGCGTATTGCCACAAGTACCAGAACAAATTACTTTACACGTATAGGTTACTATCTTGGTAACTTTATTGGTAACTATTCACGTAACTTTATCGGTGATTATACCCGAAACAGAATAAGTTCTTATACACGACTACGCATTCAGAATAGAAACAGTGCATATACTCGTGACTCACAGAGAACAAGTACACGTAATAGAATAAGTGCATACACCCGACTACGCATTCAGAATAGGTATAGTGCGTATGCCCGTATATCTACAAGAATACGTTCTTCGGCATATACCAGATTGCGTATTCAGAATAGGTATAGTGCATATGCTCGTACATCAACAAGATCTCGAAGCAGTGCATATACACGTGCAAGATCCTCAACGTTTACCCGTAATAGAATAAGTGCATATGCTCGTACCTCGACCAGAACAAGAAGTTCTGCATACACACGTAACAGCACAAGAACTCGTGTATCTAATTATGTTGGTAACTATTCACGCATATATGCGGGTAACTTCACTGGAGATTATACACGAATATTCGCAGGGGATTACGTTGGAGACTTTACTGGTGACTATACCAGAATATCTGCACGTACACGTTATAGTGCATACAGTCGTAACCGTGTATCTGCGTATTCAAGAGACCGTGTATCTTCATATGCAAGAGATCGTGTAACAGACTTTGCAGGAAACTTCCTCGGCAACTACTCAAGAAACTTCGTAGGAGATTACTCACGTAACTCAACACGTGCACGTGTATCAACGTATGCAGGAAACTATTCAAGAACATTTATTGGTAACTATGCGAGAGGATTTGCAGGAGACTATATTGGTAACTATGCCAGAGACTACGTAGGTAACTATAGTAGAACATCAACACGTGATAGCATAGTGTCTGGCAATACTATGACACATTCTTTGAATCTAATTAACTGGGCAACAAATGGAGCACAGAGGGCAACAATCAGTGGAGACTCATCTGTAACAGATAGTCCGTCTGGTGGTATTCCATTAAAGATGGTAGTAAGTGGGACTGATCCATATACAAACACATATCATTCGTCTGCATGGAATATAACATCTGCTTCGCAGGGGGAAACTTGGACTGCTATTGTATGGGCAAAAGCAACCGTTGCAACAAGTGGTACAATCTTTTTATTCGAAGCAAACTCAAGTGGTAATTACACTTCAGCATCAACAAATGTACAAACTATAGGAACCGATTGGACTCCATTAAAAGTCACAAGAACTTTGGCAGATTCGACAACAGCAAATCTTCAAATGAGATTAGACGGCCCAGATGGGGGTGGAAGTATGACTATCTGGTGGGATGATCTTAGACTATATCAAGAACCTTCTTCCAGTTATAGTGATCGATCTAACCTATTGTGGCAGAACTTCCCATCGTGGACAACTGGTACAGGTAGTGCAACTAACTACGGGCAGAACGGTGACGGTAACTCACGTATCTATGATCAGTCTCCAAAGGGAACAGATATTGTTTGGGACGTGTCAAACCAAGACGCAGACTCAAACGCAGATGGTGGTTGGAACACTTCTGGATTTGCGGTTGACAAAACCAAAAAATATCGATTCTCTACTTGGATGAGGAGAAATACGCTAGGTAATGGTTACTCTTATCTGGGTGTTGGTGGTACAGTACTGCATAGAAGTAGTGGTTCTTCAAACGGAAACCCCTATTTCTGGTACTCAAGCTCTTTCTTTAACTCTCAGAATGAAGGTGAGTGGTTCTTGATAGTCGGTCACGTATTGCCAGAAGGTTCTGGTACTGGTGCG
>Ga0257120_1002120_pt1 | contig 12261 bp, 9 predicted proteins | sample SI106_10metaG_FD_190153 | JGI IMG/M metagenome (GOLD analysis project Ga0257120, IMG submission 190153) | Marine microbial communities from Saanich Inlet, British Columbia, Canada - SI106_10 | ecosystem: Environmental > Aquatic > Marine > Inlet | place: Canada: British Columbia | collected... | reverse complement strand
TTGGAACTAATGGGCATAAAAAAAAGCTGCCCGAGTACTTCTACTCGGGCAGCCCCTTAAAGCCATGAAAAAACTTACTTCCCTCTCCCTAATGGGAATTACAAATTTAGATAATTATTTCTTAATATGGAGTGTTTTTGTATAAAAAAAGTAACATTTATTATAAGTGACTGATATCAAATTCATTAGAGTTTCTGATATATATCAGGATTCTTGCTTCGGCGTAAGCTTCTCCTGTTTTATCGTATGCCTTAATAGTGTGGTAGACTTCGTATTTGTAATTGCTTTTTAAATGGTCGATTGCGTTTTGAATGTCTGTGTCTTCAATTTTGAAATTAATGAACAGATCTGACTTGGCAGGTTTTAAATAATTTATATCAGCACTTTTTACCCAAACCTCCATAGGTAAGTTTAATTTAGAAAAAGCTTGCCAATACATTATAGCGAAGAAAGGGTCGAAAGCACTAAAGATGGTACCTCCAAAAATAGACTTTTGGATATTTCTATTCATCCAAGAATATTTAATTAGGATGTCTAAATCAGAAAAGGTATTGTTTACTTTTTTTAATATAATCCGATTAAAAAGTAAAGGCGGAAAAAGATTTAAGAAAAATGCAATGGTTTTAGCAGAGTATTTTTTTTTGACTGGTTTAATTTTTTTCATACTAAATGCAAAATTAATAAGTTCAACCAATTGTTTTAATAAATTTGTGTTAAATAAATTATTATTAATGTCTCGACCTCTCATTCTTGTTACTAACGATGATGGTGTAAATTCTAAAGGAATTTTAGCACTTATTGAAATTGCTCAAACTTTTGGAGATGTATTTGTGGTTGCTCCTGATGGACCTCAGTCTGGTAAAAGCCACGCTATTACTTTAGAAGAACCTATTGGAAATAACTTTTTATTAAAGACAGATTTCTTAACTAAATACTCTTGCACCGGAACTCCTGTAGATTGTGTTAAAATGGGTTTAAATATGTTAATGGATAAAAAGCCTGATATTATTCTTTCTGGGATTAATCATGGCTCTAATTCGTCTATAAATGTTATTTACTCTGGAACTATGGCCGCAGCAATAGAGGGTTATATGCACGGAATCCCTTCCATAGGATTTTCATTGTTAGATCATAGCCAAGATGCAGATTTTAGTGCCTGTAAGCAGCTTTTGACTAAGATAGTTGCTATGGTACTTCAAAAGAAAGAGGCTTTATGTTTAAACGTTAATATTCCTAAATTGCCAACTTCTCAGATTAAAGGATATAAAATTTGCCGACAATCAAATTCTAATTGGCAAGAAGAGTTTGTTCCTGTTCAAGAAAACAGTGATAGCAATTATTATTGGATGAAAGGTACTTTTGTTAATCAAGATCATGATCAAGATACTGATGAATGGGCTTTGGATAACGGATATGTTTCTATTGTTCCTGTCCAATTCGATTTTACAGCATATAAAACCTTAGAAACTTTAAAAAATATAGAATTATGATTCGAAGTAAGTTGTTTTGGAGAGGTGCTATATTAGGTATTATCATTCCTCTTTTATCCTTTACCATTTATGCTATTATAATTCTTGAAAGCGATGTTTATTCTACTTTTATACAGTTGCAAGTGCTAGGAGTTCATGCCCATGTGATTAGCCTTTGCACCTTATTTAATCTTGTACCCTTTTTTCTTTTTTTAAGAATGAATAGGTACGAACCATCTCAAGGTATTTTATTCTCTACTTTTATTGTTGTAATAGCTGTTTACTTAATTAACTTTTTACTTTGAAAAAATATTATTTCATAAGCGGCGAGGCCTCAGGAGATTTACATGCTTCCAAATTAATATCTCATTTGAAAGAATTAGATGTTAATTCTTCTTTTAGAGGTTTTGGAGGAGATAAGATGGCAGATGCTGGTTTATATTTAGTAAAGCACTATAAAGATTTAGCCTTTATGGGTTTTTATGAAGTGATAAAAAACATAAATACCATACGTAAAAATTTTACTCTAGTTAAAGACGATATTTTATCATATTGTCCTGATGTGATTGTTTTGGTTGATTATCCTGGTTTTAATATGGAAATAGCAAAGTTTGCTAAAAAACATTCCATAAAAGTCGTTTACTATATTACACCTCAGGTTTGGGCTTGGAAAAAGTCTAGAGTTAAAAGCTTAAAGAAATATGTTGATTTACTTATTCCTATTCTCCCTTTCGAAAAAGAATTTTTTGATAAATGTGGTTTGCAGTCTTCTTTTTATGGTCACCCTTTAATGGATGAGTTATTATACAAAAAAGAAAAAAAATTAGAATTTGAAAAGCCTGTTATTGCTTTACTTCCTGGAAGCAGAAAACAAGAAATAAGAAAAATGTTGCCTATCATGCTAGAAGTATGTAAGGAGTTTGATGAATATCAGTTTGTAATTGCTGGAGCTCCTTCTATAGATGTAGATTTTTATAGGTCGTTAAGTGGTAATTCTTTATTACCTATTTCAAATAATAAAACTTACGAAGTATTGCAAGGCGCCAAAGCTGCATTAGTTACATCTGGCACAGCTACTTTGGAAGCTGCTATCTTAATGGTTCCTCAGGTGGTGTGTTACAAAACTTCTTTCTTTTCTTACTTTTTTGCTAAATTGCTAGTTAAAATTAAGTACATATCGTTAGTAAATCTTATTGCGGGTGAAAAAGTGGTTAGCGAATTAATTCAAAACGACTGTAATAAAGATCGATTGACTGAGGAGTTAAAAATAATTCTTAAAAAGGAAAATAAAAACAAAGCTCAGGAGCAATATAAAAATATAATAAATCAATTGGGAGATGAAAACTCTTGTTTCAAAGTAGCTCAAGCTATTTTTAAAGTTTAAATTTTTTACTTACATAAAGTCGTGAAAATTAATTGGAAATCTGTTCCATTGTTACAGTTTGTATTGCCTTTTATTTTGGGTGTGGCATTCTATAAGTCTACATTATTTTTCAGTAATTTTTTATTTTTTTCTTCTTTTTTAAGTTTATTAGTTATGCTATTTAGCATATCAAAAAAGTCTTATAGGTTTCGATGGGTTTATGGTTTGACTCTTGTTTTATTGATCTTTCAGTTGTCCATTGTTTTAAGTCATTTATCTTTTAGTGAAAACAGAAGTGATTACTTTTTGAATTTTGCAAATGAGAACTCCGTTTACTTAGTTGATATCATTGATTATCCTCAAGAGAAAGAAAATAGTATTCAGGTTTTAGCTCAAGTAAAATCAGTAGATGAGATTAAAACTAGTGGAAGGTTATTGATTTATTACAAGAAAGAGAATAGTAATCCGATTTTTAGAGGAGATGTTTTGTTGTTAAAAAAATTGCCCTTAGAATTTGATTCTCCAAAAAATCCGAATCAGTTTAATTTTAAAGCTTTTTTAAAAAGAAAGAATATTGGCCATTATTTATTTTTAAACGAATCCGATTATGTAATAGTAAACCATAAAGAGTCAAGTTTTTTCTTAAAAAAGGTTCGAAATTTAAGAACAAAGCTTTTGTTGAGGTTAAAAAACACACCATTAACCGAAGATGAGTATGGTTTTGCAAGTGCTATTCTGTTGGGGGATAGATCCGAATTGTCATATCAGATGAAGTCGACTTTTAGCGCTACGGGGAGTATGCATTTTTTAGCAGTTTCTGGTTTGCATGTTGGAATAATTTATTTGTTTTTGGCTTTTCTATTTCCGTTTAGTCAAGATAAAAGACTGGCTTTTTTGAGCTTGCTTTTAATATTGATACTTCTTTGGACATATGCACTTTTGTGTGGAATGTCAATTTCGGTTGTTAGAGCTGTTTTAATGTTGTCGTTTGTTTCTGTTGCTAAGTATTTAGACAAAAACTCAAATATTATAAATACTATTTTACTTTCCGCTTTTATTCTGATGTTAGTTTATCCTTATAACTTGTTTGATGTTGGCTTTCAGCTTTCGTATGTTGCTGTAATAGGAATTGTTCTTCTATATCCTAAATTGTTTGCATTGATGGAACCTCGTTTTGTTTTTACAAGATGGATCTGGAAAGTAGTTTGTTTGTCTTTGTCAGCTCAGATTGCCACTATCGGACTTTCCATTTATTATTTTCATCAATTCCCTAATTATTTTCTTCTGTCCAATATTTTGTTATTCCCATTAGTTCCGATTGTTCTTTTTTCTGGAATATTATTTTTTGTCTTTGGTTGGTTACCTTTTGTAAATGATATTCTTTTTTATGTTTTGCAGTTAAGCATACGCTCATTTAATAGGGTAGTGGTTGAGATTGAAACGCTTCCTTTTTCTTTGTCCGAGTTTCTTTATTTTGAAAAAGTAGAATTACTTTTGATTTATATAATGGTGTTTCTTTTGGTACTCTTTTTGTATTTCAGGCGCTTTCTTGTTGTAAATATTGCTTTAATATTTCTGATAGTGTTTCAGGTCAGTACCAATAGTTCTAACAATAGCCAAATTGTCTTTTACTCCATTAAAGGCCACAGCGCAATATTGTTTTATGAAGAGAATAAAAGTGTATTAATAGGGGATACTGTTTTGTTAAAAGACAATAAAAAAATGAATTTTAATTTGGATGGTAATCTGTCTAAGTTGTCAGTTAAAAATTTAACAACTCTTAGTTTAAGTGATAGGTTTGAGAATAATATTTTCTGGAAAGATGAATGTCATTTTCAATTCTTAAATAAGAAAGGATTGATTGTAAATGACAGTTATGAGATCTTCAAATCAGATTCCATTATACCTATTGATTATTGTATTATATCAAAAAATATAGATATAGCTATGTTATCTAAATCTTATGGTATAGCATTAGTGATTTTAGATGCAGCTTTGCCAACTTATATTTCTAAAAATCTTGAAAAAAAATGCCGAGAATTAGAATTGAATTACCACAATCTTAAAAAGTCCTCATTAGTTAATCATCTTTAGATTTTGCTTTCGGTAATTGCCATTATTTCATTTTCAATAGCTTGAGTTTGTGAAACAATTTTATTTCCTTTTTCAATAATCCTGTTAACGAATTCTTTGTCCTTACAATCGCCGCAATTAATTTTGACATTTAGGAAAGCTCCTCTTACCGCTGTTGTAGCGCATAGTGCACCAACTGCTGCATCTGTTATTGAGTTTGGATTTCCTATCTCAGCCATAGCCTTCATAACCTCCATAGATTGAAATGCAGTTTCCATTACTTTAAATGGTGTTTCTATAGCGTATTTGGTAGCGCTCTGAATCGCTTCATTCCTAAAGTCAATATCTTTCTGGCTTTCTTTGGGTAGACGAAATGCTTCCATTATTTTGTTGAATGCATTAGTGTCTTCATCAACTAAACTTAGTAATTGGTTTTGGTATTCCATGCCTTTTTGTGCCCATAAAGAAAATTCTTCCCATCTAGAGTCCCAACCTCTTTTATGTGCAGAAAGGTTTGCAACCATTGTTCCTAATGCTGCGCCCATTGCGCCACAATAGGCCGATATTGAGCCACCCCCTGGAGCTGGGCTTTCGCTTGATGTTTCGTTTGCAAATTCGCTTAGGTTAAGGTCGATTAATTTGTTTTGACCTTCCTCTAGCATGTATTCAATGATTCTTTGTTTAGGGTCGAAAGGAGCTAATTCGTCTAGTCCAAGTGATTTAATAGCGATTTTGATTATTTCGTTTTCTGAAATCCCTGTTGATCGTTCTTGTTTATTAAGAAAGAATTTACCAGCGTCAATTAAAACTTTTTTGGGAACTAATCCGATAAGTTCAGAGCCTGTTACTCTAAGTCCTCTAGCTAATGATCTCTCACAAGTTTTATCAAATACATCGTGAAGCGTGCTTACGTTTATATTTGTAAGGTTATAGGAAATTTGTGCTACACCATATTCTTCAATATACCAGCCAATTCCTTTTACGTACTTAAACATTCCTTCTTGACGTAACGGATTACCGTTTTCATCATTGAGTATTTTTCCGCTGATAGAATTACCTTCTCTTTTAAGTCTGCCGGCTTCTCTAATGTCAAAGGCTACTGCGTTTGCTCTTCTTGTTGAGGTTGTGTTTAGGTTGATGTTGTAGGCTACTAAGAAGTCTCTTGCTGAAATTGCAGTAGCTCCAGATTTTGCAACAGAATCGTTAAACTTTGCTGGTCCGTAGTCCGGTTTCCAGTTTGGGTCGATTAGTTTTTTGCTTAATCCCTCGTATTCTCCAGAACGGCAATTTGCAAGATTTTGTCTTTCTTTATTTTTGGCAGCAGCTTCGTATAAATAAACAGGAACATCTAATTCGTCACCTACTTTTTCTCCTAGCTTTTTTGCCCATTCTGCAGTTTCTTCCATCGAGATGTTAGCAATTGGCACTAGCGGACAAACGTCTGTTGCCCCCATCCTTGGGTGTTCTCCAGAATGAGCGCTCATGTCAATTAAGTCTTTTGCTTTTTTTATCAATAAAAATGCAGCGTCTATTACTTTTTGAGGTTCCCCTACAAATGTGATTACGGTTCTGTTGGTTGCTTTTCCGGGATCAATATTTAAGAGTTTTACTCCCTCAACGGTTTCAACTATTCTAGCGATTTCGTTTATTTTCTCATTATTTCTACCTTCAGAAATATTAGGAACACATTCTATTAATTGCTTATTCATTGTTAAGGTTTAAAATTTTACCGTTTAAAATTATGTTTTCTATGTTGTTTTCTCCGAAAGAGTACTGCATGAATCCATAGGATGGCATTGGTTTGGTTATAAATAAGTTTGCTTTCTTACCTATTGCAATACTTCCTAATTTGTCGCTTATTCCCATAGCATATGCCGAATTTATGGTGGAGGCATTTATGGCCTCTTCGGGAGTTAAATTCATTTTTATACAGGCAAGTGAGGTTACCAGATTCATGTTCCAGTTCGGACTTGACCCTGGGTTGTAGTCAGTAGCTAGAGCTACAGGCAATCCTTTGTTAATTAGTTTTCTTGCTGGACCGTAAGGAATACCAAGAAAGAAAGAGCAGGAGGGTAAAAAGGTGGCCATGCAAGAAGAGTCTTGTAAGCTTTCTATATCCTGATCTGACATGATTTCTAAATGATCAACAGAGAGAGCCCCGTTTTCTACACTAGCTTTTACACCACCTAAAGTGGTGAACTGATTAACGTGTGTTTTTGCTTGTAATCCGTGTTTTTTACCTGCAATAAGCAGTCTGTTGAGGTCAGAAACTGAAAAGTATCCTTCTTCACAAAAAATATCTATATAGTCTGCTAATCCTTCTTGCTCAACAATTGGTAGTAGTTTGTCAATAATTAAATCGAGATATTCATCCTTTCTATTTTTAAATTCTAGTGGTAATGCGTGAGCTGCAAGAAGCGTAGCTTTGATTGTTACGGGACTAGAGTTTTTAAGTTCTTTAATTACTCGAAGTATTTTTAGTTCTGATTCGATCGTTAGACCATATCCGCTTTTGATTTCTATAGCGCCTGTTCCCGATTGTATTGCCTTTTGAAGTCTGTCTTTTGCTTGTTTTAATAAATCTTCAAAAGACGTTTCTTGTAGTTTTTTTGCAGAATTAAGAATTCCACCTCCATTATCAGCAATCTCTTTGTAGGAGGTTCCTTTTATTCTTTCAATCCATTCCTCTTCTCTAGTGCTTGCGTGCACTAGGTGGGTGTGGCTATCGCAGTAGCTAGGAAAGACCATTCCGTCTTCAGCATCAACTATCTGAGTGTTGTTCCAGTCGTCGATGCCTTTCCATTGTTCCATTGTTCCAAAATTGGAAATAAGTCCGTTTTCAATTTCAATGAAAGCATCCTCCAAGTAGTTAATGGTTTTCATGTCCGATCCTGCAACCCACTTTCTAGTAGTTTCCTCGGTTTGGACTAATTTGTTTATATTTTTTATTACTAGCTTCATTTGTGTAAAAATTCAAAGCTAAAATACAAAAATAGCCCACTATTATCTCCCTTTAAATTACTTATATTTGTGGGTAATATGAATACATTAGGATACTTATATCGCTTAACCACTTTTGGAGAATCTCATGGGTTATCAATTGGTGGTATTATAGATGGATGCCCAGCAGGTGTGAAGTTAGATTTTGACTTTATTCAATCGGAGTTAGATCGAAGAAAGCCTGGTCAATCTTCTATTACTACACAAAGAAACGAGTGGGATAAAGTAGAGTTTTTGTCAGGAATTTTTGAGGGAAAAACAACAGGCAGTTCTATCGGATTCATTATTCTAAATAAAGATCAAAAATCAAACGACTATACCCATCTGAAAGATACTTTTCGACCTTCTCATGGCGACTTTACCTACGATAAAAAATACGGACTTAGAGATTATAGAGGAGGAGGTAGATATTCAGCTAGAGAAACCGCTAACTGGATTGTTGGAGGGGCTATTGCAAAGCAGATATTGAAAGATGTAAGAATCACTGCTTACGTTTCTTCTGTAGGAAGTGTTGATTGCGATAAGGATTACAACATGCTTGATTTGGGTGTTATAGAACAAAATATAGTTAGATGCCCAGACCCAATGGTAGCTAAATCAATGATTGATTACATAGAAAAGGTGAAGAGTGAAGGCGATTCCGTTGGAGGGATTGTTAGTTGTGTTGTTCAAAATATGGAAGTAGGACTTGGAGAGCCAATTTTTGATAAGCTAAGCTCTCGATTAGCTAAATACATGATGACTATTAATGCTTCAAAAGGTTTCGAAATAGGAAACGGATTTGAAGCTAGTCGTTTAAAAGGTTCTCAAAATAATGATGTATTTGAATCGGGTAATAAAACAGTTTCTAATCGATCTGGGGGAATACAAGCAGGTATTAGTAATGGAATGGACTTATTTTTTAGAGTTGGGTTTAAGCCTGCTTCCACACTGATGAAGGACCAAGATTCGTTTGATAATAAAGGAAATAAAGTAGTGGTAGAAGGCAAGGGTCGTCATGATCCGTGTGTTGTTCCTAGAGCAGTGCCTGTAGTTGAGGCTATGGCTGCAATGGCTTTGGTGGATGCTCATTTTTTATCAAAAAATTCAAAAATATAAAACATGAAAAAATTAGCATTACATTGGAAAATCATCATTGGAATGGTCTTGGGAGTTGTTTATGGTCTATTGGCATCTCATTTCGGACTTATTGAGTTTACCAATGATTGGATTAAGCCTTGGGGTAAGATTTTTATTAGTCTTCTGAAATTAATAGCTGTTCCTCTGGTTTTAGCTTCTTTAATTAAAGGAATTAGTAGTCTTAGTGATGTTTCTAAATTGTCAAGAATTGGAACGAAAACGATTTGTATTTACCTTATTTCTACAGTTATAGCAGTCAGTTTCGGACTTATATTAGTTAATGTAGTTAAGCCTGGGTCTACTTTTTCTCCAGAAAAAAGATTAGAACTTAAAGAGCAGTATGCTTCTGATGCTAATGCAAAAATTTTATCTGCTAATAAAGTGGAAAAAAGCGGTCCCTTGCAGTTTGTTGTAGATATGGTTCCTGAAAATATTATTTCAGCTACTTCAAGTAACAAAAATATGCTTCAGGTTATCTTTTTTGCTATACTTTTTGGTGTGTCGATGGTAATGTTACCTAAAGAAAATACTAGGTATGTTAAAGGATTTTTTGATGGAATAAATGATGTAATACTAAAAATAGTTGATATAATTATGCTGTCTGCCCCTTATGGTGTTTTTGCTTTATTGGGTGGTTTGGTGGTTGATTTTGGCGGCTCTCTTGATTTGTTTCAGGCTTTAGGGGTTTATTCGTTAACTGTAATTGTTGGCTTGTTAATGATGATTCTTTTAGTGTATCCATTGTTTTTAAAAATATTTACCAAATTAAAATACATAGATTTCTTTAAGGGAATAGCTCCTGCTCAAATGCTAGCTTTTTCCACTAGTTCTAGCGCTGCTACTTTGCCTGTTACTATGGAGAGATGTGAAGAGCATTTAGGTGTTTCTAAAGATGTTTCTTCTTTTGTTTTGCCATTAGGTGCTACTATTAATATGGATGGAACCTCTTTGTATCAGGCGGTAGCTGCAGTTTTTATTGCGCAAGCTTTTGGTTATGACCTTGATTTAAGTCAGCAGCTGACAATCGTTCTTACAGCTACTTTAGCTTCGATAGGTGCTGCTGCAGTTCCTGGTGCTGGGATGGTTATGTTAGTAATTGTTTTAAGTTCAATAGGAATTGATCCTGAAGGAATTGCATTGATATTTGCAGTAGATAGGATATTAGATATGCTGAGAACAGTAGTAAATGTTACAGGTGATGCGACTGTTGCTGCTGTTGTTGCTGCTAGTGAAGGCGAATTAAAAGAAGTGAACCCTAAAGATTTAATGAATTGATGAGAGTAATTCTAATAATATTGATTTTTAGTTCTGCTTGTTTTGCACAGCATAACTGTGATTTAGAAATAGATCCTAAAGCAAAAAAAATATATAAGAAAGCTTTGAGTTCTGCTAACTCAAGAATTTACCCTAAGGCTGCAGGATTATTGAATCAGGCTTTAGAGTTGCAAGAAAACTATGTGGATGCTTATTATTTATATGCCAATATTAAGGTTGAGCAAAATGATAATGTAAAAGCTAGAGAGTACTTCGAAAAAGTAATTTCTATCTGTGGCAATTATTCTCCTGAAGTTTATTGGTTAGTTGCTAATATTGCGTTTAATGATAAAGATTTTGAAGCCTCTGTTGCATATTTTAAGAGTTACCTGGCTTTTTTAAGTATTGATGAAGATAATAGACTTTTGGCTCAGCAAAAATTGGCTAAGTCTGAGTTCTTGATTGATGCTTATAATAGTCCTGTTCCTTTTAGTCCTGAAGTTGTGGCAGGTATCAGTACTAAAGATGATGAGTATTTATCTATTTTCTCTCCTGACAATGAGTTAGCTTTTTTTGTGAGAAGAGGGGTTAGGTTAGATAAGGGGATGCAAAGACAGGAAACGGTAGAGGAATTTGTATTTTCCCAAGCTGATTCTTCTGGTAAATTTGATCAAGGAGAATTAATGGCTAGTCCTTTTAATCTTCAGAAAAATCAGGGAAGCGCATCGGTTTCATTAAAAAACGATCAGATGTATCTTTCTGTTTGTGAATTTTACGATGGTTACAATAATTGTGATTTGTTTTATTCTGAAATAAAAAAAGGATTGTGGACAGATTTAAAGAGGTTGAGGTATCCTATTAATACTCCAAGTTCTTGGGAGTCTCAACCATCAGTATCCTCAGATGGAAATACTTTGATTTTTACTTCAGCAAGAAAAGGAGGGGTTGGAAAAACAGACTTATACAGCGTTGTCAAGGATGATGATGGAAATTGGGGTCAGTTGAAGTCTCTATCTGTAAATACTATTGGTTCGGAAAAATCTCCTTTTTTACATCCTGATGGCCAGACATTATATTTTTCTTCGGATATGCATCCGGGTTTGGGTGGGTCTGATATTTTCTTTTGTAAGAAAGACTCTCTGGGGAATTGGTCTTCTCCTAAAAATATTGGCTTTCCTATTAATAGCGAAAAAGATGATATTGGCTTTTTTGTTAGTACAGACGGAAAGACGGCTTATTTCTCCTCTAACAAGCTAAGTGGTGAAGGAGGTTGGGATTTGTATTCTTTTCCTTTGTATAGGGCTGCTAGGCCTAGTAGGGTGTTGTTGGTGAAGGGAGAGGTTGTAGATGGAAACGGAGATCCGATTAAGAATGCTTATGTCGAGATAAAAAGCTTAGAGTCTAATAAGATTGAAAAGATTGAAATTGATCAAAGGGATGGAAAGTATGTTGGTTTAGTTGCTTTGTCGGACTATGAAGATGTTTTAATTACTGTTAAAGGAAAAGATTACGCTTTTAATTCTCAGTACATTAGTGCAGATGATAAAGCATTCGAAAGCCCTAGTAATCTAGACTTTAATGTTTCTAAAATGGAAAAGGGTAAGGCTTTTAAAATTAATAATATTTATTTTCCTAGAGATTCTTTTAGTTTAAGCCAGCAAGCAAAATATGTTTTGGATTCGTTTTCCGAGTTTTTAAAAGAAAATACATCTGTTAAAATTGCAATATACGGTCATACTGATAGTGATGGAGATGAGCTTCTAAATTTGAATTTATCTTCCAAGAGAGCGAAACAGGTTCATAATTACATTATTTCTAAGGGTGTTGGTTCTGATAGGTTGAGTTATAGAGGGTACGGAGAAAAAAATCCTTTAATGTCTAACGAGACGGAAAAAGGAAAGTCTGCTAATAGAAGAACGGAATTCTTTGTAGTAGATAAGTAGTTTTTACGAAAATAAAGTCATAAAAAAACCCAGCAAAATT